>Ga0268249_1000015_pt1 | contig 100631 bp, 63 predicted proteins | sample AgamicAtPe_FD_200257 | JGI IMG/M metagenome (GOLD analysis project Ga0268249, IMG submission 200257) | Agave microbial communities from Guanajuato, Mexico - At.P.e (v2) (version 3) | ecosystem: Host-associated > Plants > Phyllosphere > Phylloplane/Leaf | place: Guanajuato, Mexico | collected... | reverse complement strand
GCCTGCAAGGCCTTGGAATAGTTCTTCTCATGCATAAATAGTGCTGCAATGGTCAACCTTGACATCTCATCCAAGTGGGCACCTTTGGCCATGATGGAATCCAATTTGTTCATGACTTCACCTTTTTGCTCAACACGGATGTTAGAGACCTAGATCACACTGCCCACAAGTCTTGTAGACCTTAAAACTCGAGCAAATTATCCTACCTGTTGAGTGGGCCAACAATCGCTTATGCTCTACTCTAACTCTGGCATCTTTTCGACTGCATATTGGCGTCTCTTGATGTACACAATCGGTATTCCAGGGACTTTTCTTATCCTCCCCTTCAGTTCCTTATCACAGGTTCCTACCATATAACATTTGTGTTTCGATATTCTGTCCACAATGCAGTCGTCTGCGTAGGTTCCCTTGTGGGAACAAGGCAAGACTTCGAAGGAGTTTTTGACGATCTGCAACGCCACCCGGTACTTCGACCCCAACTTCTCCAATTCCGCTATGATGCACTCGGTGACATAAGGTACCGTTTTTGCGAGCAGACAGTCCATGAGCGCCTGTTTAATGTCTAGCTTGTTTTTGATTGAAAAATTGATAAAATTCGTATCACAGATGATCTGGTATGGGGGTCCCAAACTCTGGTTATAGTTGAAGAAAAGCGTGGACGATGGAAGTTTGACGTTCGATTGCTGGACTTTCTTGGCAGCTTTCTGGCGCTTGCTTGGTTTCTTTATCTTGATAGAGGCCGCCTGACCCTCCCGTACGCGTCTATCCCTAGTGGATAAGAGTTTAGGGCCTTTAAACTTTTTCACCTTCATGTTTGATGGTCCAGAGGAAGAAAAAATAATTAGACCCTACGCCATTGAATCACGTGGTGCGAAAGCCGGGATACGATCATATTTTTCCATGCATTCGATGGGCTAGTTCGCCTCCCTTCTCATGATTTTCTTTTTTCAACTTAAACCTTCTCGTAGGCTTCATTCGTCTTATTCAACTGTAGGTATTGTGGGCATCTTGCGCGATCGAGTCACTGAGCGAAGTCTCCGTTTGCAAGAGCGAAATAAAAAGGTCTCTCATACGAACTTTCGGTCAGACAGCAACAAGTCGGTTACCCAGGTAGCGTTCTATCTTCTTTTGTTTTTTTTGGATTCGCTATCCTTCTTGGGTCTGACATGTTATACGGCCGAAAACGTAACTAGCGAGACCAAATAAGAGCCACGACAAAACGAGTCTCTAGTTTTCTGCGTTCTATTGGTTAGCCATCATCAAACCATTCCAAATTAATTTCCAACCTACATTCTTGAATTATTCGGCTAGCACAGCTATCGTCATGGCCTCAGATCTCACCAGCCAGCAACAAACCAATTTTGCCAACCAGGGCATTTACAGCAATGGTGGTCTCCCTTTTACATTCAAGTGGGATCCAAATAATATCAAAATAAGATCTTTGACGGTGGAGAAGACGCTTGAGCCGCTCGTCACCCAGATAACAACACTAGTCAATAAAACGGGGCCCTCAGATCAAAGGAAGGGCCAATCGAAGCGAGCTGATGTGCTTGTCGCAACGATGGAGAAAGCAACCGAGATATTTATTCACAATAGCAAGGAAATAGCCGCCGAAAATCCTCTCATGAGAGATGAGATGAATGCTGCTATCGAGGATGTTCGAACGACTGGACAGCATATGAGCGCAATGTCGCGCAAGTTTGCCGAGGATCCGTGCTCTAGCGCCAAGAGAGCTGAAATTATAAAAGCTGCAAGGCCTCTCCTACTGGCAGTCACCCGTTTATTGATAGTTGCCGACATGATCGACGTCCAGCGCCTGCTGAGTTCCCTCAAAGTTGTCGAGAATGACCTGGTCACTCTCAAAAACGCATTTAGTCAGCAAGAGGTGGTCGATTCACGGGATTCGTTTTGGACGAACACTGATCGGCTTCTAGGCGAAGTAGATACGCGACAACACGAATTGAAAGATTGGCGCTCAAGAGGGGAGTTGGCGGCTGCGAGAGCTGTCCTCAAGAAGAATAGAACATTGCTTTTAACAGCCTCAAAGGTCTATGTCAGACATCCGGAAATATCTGAGGCCAAAAAGAATCGGGACTTTGCGTTCGCACAAATATGCGAAGCTGTCAATACTATAAGCGATGTAGCTCAGGATAAAGAACCACACCCGTCAGGCGGCGAAATTACGTCGGTCGAGGACGACCTGAAGAATGTTGGAAAGCTAGCTTTCGCTCTCGACGATTTCGATGAGCACGTAGTTATAGAACCAAACTCATACGTCGAGTCCATCATGCGTCCAGCCCTAGAGGCATCTTTGGAGAGAATCATCACTGCGTCAGCCGCCATGGCGGACTTCGAGTGTTCACTCAAAGACAAGTGTAGGATTTGTAAAGATAAGCGATATGAGAGGCAGGACCTCTTTGTTGTTGAATGCAATACGGTAAGACAAGCTTTGCAAGATTTACTATCCGAGTACATGGCTAATGCTGGATCTAGCGAACCCTCTGATGGTTTGAATAGAGCCTTAGAACATATGTATAAGAAAACACGTGATCTCAGACGCCACTTGAGACAGGCTGCGGTGGACCATGTATCCTACAAGTTTGTGGCTGACCAAACTTCCATTGCCGCACTTGTTACCGCAGCTAGAAGTGGTGACGAGATATCAGTTGAAGAGTATGCTCAAGCTTTGAGAGATAATTCCAAGATGCTCGCTGATGTTGCCTACTTGAATTGTTGCATGTCGAACAACGAGATTGGTGTTGACCGTGTCTATCACTCTGTTAGGCAACTCGAGGAACTCAACACTCAGGTAATCAACGCTGCCAAAATACTTGCCTTGAGATCCTCGAGTAAGGCCGCAATCGAAAACATGGAGGAGTTCCAAATTCGTTGGTTGGACCAGGTGGGAGATCTTATTGATGCAGTCTACCGGATCATAATTATTGAGGATCTATTGACACTCGCCGAATCGCACGCTGAAAAGGACAAAATTGAGGGACTCCTAGCTCTGCAAAAAGAGGACAAATCGACATTCGAGCAAATAGCCAATTCTCTTTCGTCTAGATTCGCAGGTTTATGTAACGCAGTGGAAGTAGAGATGAACAATTACGAGAAATGCCCCTACACAGAATCTGTATTGAAAGCCAATCAGGGCATGAAGAAGTCCAAAGATGCCTTTGATAGGTTCCTGCAGAATATACTCAAGACGTTGGGTGACAAAAATAGAAGTGACATGAACAAAGCAGATTTCGAGCGAACCACAAACGAAATGATCGTCAACTTAAAGCAGGTGAGATTTGCCGTAAGACCATACGAGGATCTAGATTCAGAAACTGAAGGCGACTATGAGGACAACACTTACGAAACCAGATCCAAGTCTAGCATTCATACAGACATAGACGAATTCCCTGGAGTTGCCGGAATCAGCAACACTAGGGATGCATATAGATTCATCTCTGATGAAGATAAGCAGAAGATTGCGATCTACGTCGAGAACTTTAGAACCGAGAAAAACAAATTCGACCAGGAAGTGGCAAAATGGGACGACAATGGCAACGAGATTATAGCCATGGCCAAGAAGATGTGTAAGATCATGATGGATATGACAGATTTCACACGCGGCCGTGGTCCTTTAAAAACTACCATGGATATCATCAATGCCGCCAAGAAAATCTCCGAGTACGGCACGGAGCTTGATAAAATTGCCAATCTCATTGCTGAACAAAGTCCAGAAAGTCAAACAAAGAGAGACCTTATCGGTTATCTTAAGGAAATAGCATTATACTGTCACCAACTCAACATCACTTCGAAAGTAAAAGCGGACGTCCAAAACATATCTGGAAACTTGATAGTCTCAGGCTTAGACAGTGCCACATCATTGATTCAGGCCGCCAAAAATCTGATGAATGCAGTCGTCTCAACTGTTAAAGCTTCGTACGTCGCCTCAACAATGTACACCCAACGACTCAATGGCCAAGCCCCTCCGACATCCATCGTCAAGTGGAAGGTCAAAGTGCCAGAGAAGAAGCCCTTGGTCCGAAAAGAGAGACCTGGAGAGGCTTGGACCAGAATCCAAAGAACGCCACGTAAACGCAATATAGCACCGCTAAGGGTTCTGAATGAATTTTCTCAGTCATGACAAATCTTGAAATCAGGCAAAGATGCAACAGATGATAATTAGAAACTTCCAGCCATAGACATGTTTAATAAATAATATATCAATCTTGTACGGAATGTTTAATTGTTCACTCTTCTAGGCTCCTCTCGTGAACTTTCCCCAAATGTGTAGAAGAAAGACGCAGAGAATGAACACAAGACTAATAACAAGAACTGGCACCGGTCCAATCTTGATTCCTGGGCTGTCATCGGTATAGAAGCTCCACATGCCACCAGGATTTGCCCTAGACTTAGTGGCCGATGACGAGGATGACGATGTGTTGGATGAACCAGCCGACCTGCGTTGACGCACGTTTGACATCATCTTGGATTGTTTGTGAAGGTTCTCGTTATTATTCTATACAATGGACAACCGAGTTAGATAGCTAATGATGGATAATATCGAACAGGTGGACCCATTTAGAATCGATACCGAAGGGGGCTCTGCTATGCTAACGGATGCTACACAGTTCGCAATTGCGGCGTAAGCGTAAGCGTAATCGCAAGCGCACTTTTTTGAATCACCCACGTTTCATATTTATCGCCCCATTCTGACAGATGCTGCCTCGGATAGAATAAAGCTACTATTAGTTTCGTCGAATAATTGTTCATCATCGAAGAGCAGACATGGCGCCAGAGCCAAAGGTAACAGGCCTGTCGCCGATGACGGGTCCCCCAGGGACGAAGATAACAGTGAGAGGTGAGAATTTCGGCCAATCTGGGGAAGATATTATCAAGTTGACGATAAACGGCGCTGACTGTCTCCCCTATCTAGAATGGAAGTCGCCGAAAAAAATTATCACCAGATGTTCGCGAGCTTTAGGAAGTGGCGACGTTTTGCTTACTACTAAATCTGGAGGTGCTGGCACCTGCGATGTACAGTTCAATTGTTATGATGAGATAGTGGGCCCTACTGACGAGGCTGCGATTTGGGTCAACGAAATCGACTTCCAAGCGCCGGAAAAAGAGAAACTAAGCATATCAGGATCATACGAGGAGTATTCAGTTGAGTTCTCATCAACCCGATTCAAGCCACAATTGTATCTACTTCACAATCACTCAAATTCAAATCTCCGGGAGCTTGAGCAGTTACATAAAAGGTTGAATACCGAACTCTGCAATAAGAGTGATCCCGAGGTCATAAGCAGCAGTTCGAATCGGGCAGCTTTCTTGAAATCCAATCTTCCAGTGATAATGGAGTGTTTACAAATCCTAGAACACCTCAACAAAGTATTGACGAGCTCCAAAGACACGTCAATAGAAACTATCGTTACATCCATCAAGTCAAGTCTCACAAAGACGCACGAACTATTCGACCCGCTCTTAGCCCAGAAAGATCTGGTTCAGTCAATCGAGAGTGCTATGCAAGTGTTCCGCCAAAATGAAACTCTATTCAATCTACCCTCTGCAATCGAGAGCAGCATCAAAAGCAAGAATTATGATTCTGTTGTGAAGGAAATCGCTGCTGTTATCTCACGGTTGAAGACCATCAATTGCGACCAAAACCTCACCGAAAAGATCCAACAAGATGTGACGAATAAGGTCTCAAAACTCAAAGTAACAATCGAAGACCAACTTCACCAGAGCTGCAAATGCGAAAATAGTGAGAGGAACATTGATGAAGTCAAAAAGCTAATCAGTCATCTCAACAGATTGGGCGGGCCCTCTAGCTACGATTTGTGGGATTCACTCGAGGAGATGTCAGAGTCACTGATAGACACTCTAACTAAAAGTTCAGACCATTTCCTAGAATTGTGTTTGAACGATTCCGATGCAATGGATGCGTCGCCCTCTGAAGATGCCGATAGAGCTCCGTATGTGGTTCAATTTGTTCAGAGTGCGACGAGCACATTCCAAAGAACTTACGACGATATTTTAGCCTTAGGTCAATCTTATTTCGATCAAAAAGATGAATTCTCTTGCAAAGAGTCACATGAAATCATGCAAGCACGATCTTCAAAATTTGAGGATACCATGATTTTGAGGCCAATAGTTTATTTGTGCAATCTACTCAGGTTAGCCCTTGTTCCCGATTCTTCAAAACTAGAAAAACCATCCAGATGGCCATCGGATGAGAGCTATGTTAATTGGCTAAGAACTGTTCTACAGTCTGTGATTTCCTGTAATAGTTATCTGTGCGGTAAGAATCTACCGCCAGTTGCTCGCGTTGCTTTGGAAGATTTTAGAGAATTCGTATTCGAATTGAGGGTTAGATCAATGCAGATACTATTTGGAAGTGCCACACGTATCAATAAGAATCTCCATAACCAAGAAGATTGGGCAATCGAGGTAGATGACACTTTTGGAGGTAGAACTAAACTGCCGCTAGTCTTCGAGAAAAACGTCATCGATACTCTGAGGTTTGCCAACGAGACCATCTTCCAGACTAGTTTGCCTGGAGAAAAGTCGATTCTTAAGAGGGTTGATGTTCAAGCTTCGATGAAAGAGCTCACTCATAGTCTTATCAATTCGTTCATTGATTCCCTGGACAACGCATTAATCGATAACAAGGAGCATCCCGCCGAAGCAACGCGCTCACTTCTAGCAAGCAGAGATTCAAGCCGAGCCCAGTCGAAGTATATGAATCGACTACTAGTGACAATTTGTAACTGTCAATTCACAAAGGATCAAGTATTTTTGCGACTGCAGGACGAGTTTGAGAAGCTTAACGGATTGAAAATGGATAGAGTTTTTAAATTCTGCAATGAAAAGTATTGCGATTATATCGCTAAAATAAGTGATAAATTCTGTCGGATAAAATGCACCGAACTGAGCAAAAATCTCAACTTGGAAGATTCGCAAATCAATCTGATGATTGTAAACTCACAGATTTTCCTCGTAGCCCCTCAGTTGGTCAACACTCTCATGACCTCTATTGTGAACATGATGCAAAACGAATGTATATAACAACAATGAAAAGTGGCCCCTCAAGTCAAGTATGGCGTTGTATTCTTTTCCGGTTGGGGCGCTATCTGATACATGGGAAATACCTAGCGATTGAGGGTTTGGTTAGTCTGTTGTCGATCTCACTTAATTCGGAGGAAATTCCGTTAAAGTAAACTCAACTTACCTGTATAAAGTCATTTTGGAACTCAGCCTCTGATGATCCAATGACGGCTGAATTGATTTGTTGTGTAATGTCTGATCTAGTCTCCGTTCGTGGTGTCCCCGGATTCAACACATTCGACGGCGAGTGATATGGACTGGCTGCTGCAGCAGCATAAGTGTTCCTCGCCTGGTACTCGGCCATCATTTGGTCCCGCTGATACTGCTGTTGATGTTGTTGTTGCTGCTGTTTGCTGTCATTTATCAATACATTGTTGGATGGAGATTCGGATAGATCCTGTCTTTGTGGAGTCGACTGTTGGTGTTGATGATGGTGTTGTTGGTGCTGTTGCTGGTTGTTGTACCGCATTTGTTCCATCAATTCCTCGTCCTCCTTTCGTCTGGATCGAATAAAGCATATGAAACAGGAAAGCATGAACACGACGAGGATGACCGACAACAATGTGAGAACGATCAAGCTCGAATGCATCCTTGCAGTTAACTATTTGTCCGACTCCTCTAGCAGAAATTCCGGCTTATTCTGGCGTCGCTTCAAAGACAAATTTCCTTCGCTTTTCCGAGATTGTAACGAATGAAACCACCTGGAAGACTAATCAGTTTGCTGGTCTTTCTTCGATCATTAATCTCACTGGCTTCCCTTCGAACTTTTAATCTGGCTGGATGGCTCCACACTGACGCGCACTCGCTGAAGCCCAAACTAACGGACTGGAAGGAAGTCCCAAGCTCCACTAGCTGATCACAAGCCAACAGGAAGCAGAGGGGTGATAACGCAACTCCGTCGACTCGTCTTCTTTAGCTCGCAAGCAAGCCAGCCAGGCTAGCCAGCCAACTCGTCGCCTCGGAGTTGCCGGCAAACTAAATTGAAAATTTTCACTCCTTGACCGGTCGGTTTGCGCGCATGCTAGCCACTCGAGCAGTTTTTCCCGCGGAAAGGGGCCAAAACTCGCACTACACAGGCGCAAATGTTTCCCAGCGCGCAACGGTCGCTAGGTGCACGCGCTCATATGCGCTTGTGCACCTAGCACACACCGCTAACCAGCGAGCGCAGACAGTTGCAATCCCGAAGTTCTGCCGGCAGCAATCTATCAAGCTGTCCTGTCCCGGAGCCCAGCAACACCTCCCGTCTCAACAATTCAGCGGCCGATTAGCCCGAGAAAAAGGGTTCCAACTTAATGAATTGGTCAGATACGAGGAGCCGTGTTTGATCAATTGGTCATGCATGCCCGAGGAATAGCTGCACCTGCAAGCTCGGCCGTTTAAAACCAAGAGGCCCGTGGCTGGCTCCGTTTTCGGATCATTTCGGCTCGCGATCGTAGCCGTTCATGCTTAGACCGCGTGTTCGGCACCTCAGCGCTTTCGTTTGACGGTAAACCAAGTATTGCCTCGCGAGGTTAGCTTTCGTCGGCCAGCCAACGGTTGGATTTAGGGCTGCCTGCCGGTTGCCCACTAGCGACACCGCTCTCATCTGGTGGCCGCGCATTTAGCTCCAAATGCGCAATGGCGACCAGTTTCGACTGCCTCCAGGCTCCTAGCTTCTGCTTCGACACGACGCCGACGGTCGAGGCCGTTTGTCAGGTCAAATTGTGGCCAGACAAACTTTGAGTGCACTCGCTCGAGCGTCCGCTTTGCGAGCGTCACCTTCTAACTAACAATCGAGCTCATTTGTGCCGACCATTGTTGGCCAAACGAGGCGAGTTGAATCAGGAATTACTGAGCCCAGCGACAAGCAAATGGGCTTGCGTTTTGATTGGCGAGCTCACTCAACTGGCCGGCCGCCCATTCCCAAGGACAACCGAACGCGGACCTATCTGTCTGCTTAATTGAGGAGACAAAATGTCGCCACCACCAAGTCCACTCTGTCCTCCCGACTCATAACAATCTGTGCCCGCGGAATGCGCCAAATGACCTCCAACCTCCAGTTTGCGCCCTCTCCTCTCCACATCTCTCGCCTAGTTAGTGACGTGAGCGAGCCAACCAAACCAGCCAGCCTGCTCGCGATGGCTCAATCTAAATTCGGGGGCCGGAAATTAAATTTGCGAGCTGAAGGGGGCTGCAATATGCAGATCGTCGCTCGCGCCGCCAGCCAGGACCACTAATCAGTCAAGCCGGCGATCAAGAGCAATCGCGCCCGCTGGCCGCCCTGTTTTGGCCGCCAACTCTAGTTTGCCCATTTTCTCGAGCTGCCGATCGGCGCGCACCGATAGGGTTTCAAGCTGGCCTAAATTGGCCACACTAGTGGTGGCCATTTTTAAGCTTTGTCTCGGCCCAAATTTAGCTTTGTTTCGGCTGGGTGTCAAAATGGGCGTCACATTAGGCGCTCGCTGTCTCTCGAGCTAATCTGGCGCCGACTTGGCGGCGCAAATTGGCTTGATCGGAGGCAGACTTGCGCGCCCAATGATCGGCCTTAATTGATCTTCGCGTAATCGGAGAAGGTTGCACAATCTTGGCTTTGGGGCTGAAATTCGTTAGCCCGCTCGCAAGTCGGAGAGCGAGAGCTCCTATGCATTTGGCTCAAGTGAAAAAAGGGGCCCAACTGAGGGTGGCCCAATGGCGCTGGCCTCGCCTGGGCCGGTGGTCGTTTGCATGAGTGCGGTGCGTTGCGGTGCGGTTGATGGTGGCCATTATTCGGCCCATACGACCAACGGGAGCCCTCCGACTGATGGGCCCGAGATAACGAAGCGACGGCCGACTTGCCTCCCCTTGCAAAATACCCGCCCATTAGATGCGCGAATAATTATAATGGGCATAGGTTGAGCTTTGGGCGGCAAGGCAAGCCGAAAGTAGACGACTAACGAAGGAGATCGTCCTTATCTGCGGGCTTCCAAATTAGTTCGAGAGTGGCTGCATCGGCGGGCAAACAGGCGGCGCCCGTCCAGGTTTCACTGTAACCGAGTAGCGCGCGTTAGGCTGACGTGGCCGCCGCTAGGTTGCCTTTCAATGCCCACAATGGCGAGCAAAGGCTCGAATGCGATGTAAAAGGAGAAGCTGATAAGTCATTCAAGTAGCTCAACAAATTTGTTTCGCCTACCGACAGGCGGAGAGTGAGCGGCCAAACTGGCGACAGCGCAGTGCCACTTCCAGATACCCGGTTGCATCCAACTACAATGGGCCGCCGCAGCTGGAAGTGAGCAGTGGCCGGTGGACCCCGATTGCATCTCGCAAGCTCCTTCCTCCAGCGTCCTCAGATGGGGGGGGGGGCTCGCTCGACACGCTGGCCGGAGCGAGCGAGGCGCCACACTGCTGGCCGCCAGTTAATTGAATGTTATTGTTGTCCCATCTAGCGAGTTTGTGGCCGGCCGGCCGGCCGGCGAGCGAGGCGCGCGAAAATGGAAATGAGCGCCATGGCCAGCCGGCCGCTCGCTTGCCGGCGAGCGAGTGCAAGCATCTGAGGCACCGGCGAGCACTGGCTGGTGCCATTTCTAGCGATGCCATTGATGGAAAGCTAAACCAGGTGGGCCCGCCGCTGGCCAGGGCGCAAACTGGGCCTCGCTAGGGCGGACGGGAAGGGGCGGGGGAGGTCGTGTCAGCATGAGAGCGAGCAAAACTTTCCTAGCTTCCATGCGAGAGGGCTCGGAAACAAATGAATCTGACGCGGGAAATTCGCATGAAATTCGAGCGCCGGTTGCACACGTATTGCATTCGCTCTGCATCATCATGCAACCTGTCGCAATTGCAATTTCAACTTTGACCTTGAGCGCCCGAAGTACGTTGCGCTTGCTGTCCCCGCGAGCCGAGCCACCGGTTAACCCGTCTTGGCGCGCAAAAGCCCCCAAGTTACGTGACTACCTAATTGGAGCCCACCGGCGAAAGGTGTTTGGCAAAAATGGGGCAATAGCTGGCGTATTGATTCACTGGAGGAGGGTTGCGCCCAATTCCGTGAACTCCCATCGGGCGGCTGGGATCTACAGTCTTGAGGGAACTTTGAGGAGGGGCAAAGGTAGGACGGCTCTGTGTTAGGAAGAGTAGGAGGCTATCGCCTAGAGCCGTGCTAGCTCGCAGTCGCCGTGAACAAACAGTGGCGCCCCTTCAGGCCAACGAGATGGCCATCGATCTGCTTGAGCGCTGGGGAGTGAAAAAGTTAGGGGGCCTAACGAGCAGGTAATCGGGTGTTTATCTATCAATCTGTTGGCCTCAGGTTGGACTAGCGGCAAGACGAGCCGGCTAATCGAGGAGAACTAGGCAACTTTAACATGCTCGTCGGGCGCCTTTGACAGCCCCCAGCGAGTTGGACTCTCAAGATCGATGGACCAAAATTGAAATGATCTATTTATAAACAGAGGCAGCGGCGGCGGCGGCATGTGGAAAGCTTGACGGTGTTGATCAGTGCTCCCCCCTCTCGCCCCTCTGTCCAAATTCAAGTTTGCCTCCTCTGAGCGCGCCGAGAATGGGATCCCCTCCGCCCGCCGTGACTCTCGCCGATGGCCCATTTGCTCGGGGCTCAAGTGGGCCAGCTCAACGGGTTTGCGGGCCGATTGGGCGCCGGATAAGAGGCAAATGGAGGCTCGTTCGTCATTGAAGCGGATCAAGAATTAGAGTTGAAATGGAACGAAACTGAGTTGGAGGGAATGTTCCATAAGAATGGCGCCCCGTCTACCTGGTGGCCGCGCGCTCGCCGAGCTCGCCAATTGCAAACAAAGCGGCTTGGCGAGACGGCCAAGTCGGGTGTGGCGGCAGCGGGGAACTATCGTTACCTGGTTAGTGCCGCGTAACGAGCCAAACAGTTGCTAGCGCGAGCCAACCGAAGCCCAACACAATGATCACCTTGAGGCCAAATAAGATCCCAATGGGCTCACTTGGGATGGTCCAATAAATCGAAGAGAGAGAGAGAGAGAAAGGGGGGAATCTTCACCCCTCCGAACTCTTACCCCTCCTTGCTGGCCGACAAGTCCGTGCAGGGCTGCTTTGCATCAATAACTAGCCTCCCCCCGCGGCCACCAGCTCATCCTTCTCGGCCGCCCACGCACAAAGGGAATCGCCAAATCCGAGCAGCTCGGGGGGCAAAAGTGAGATAGCGGGAGGGTGTGTTTGTCGCTCCATAATGATGATTCCTCTCTGCTCTGCTGCCCGCTCGCCACTCATGGCAAAGCCATTGAATTGCGAGCCTCAAATCCGGAGAGACTTGCTGCTGGAACCCAAAAAAGCGGCATTCCCACAGGAATGCCAGTCGGACTACCGAGGCCATCAACTCCAGTTACCGCAATTCACTGTAACCCCGCTAACTTGCTGGCAAGACATTGGAGATAGCGATCATAGAGTGGCCACAGTGGTCGGTTGTTCGTTGGCTGGACGGAGAGAGCTTCCATATCTTGGCCAAACGAGAAACGAAACTCGAAGTTTCTATTCACAGCTCTCAGGAGACGCAGAGCAGATGATGTACTTCCGATGGTTGGTTGGAGTTTGGTGCCCATTTCCGCACTGTTTTGCTGCACATTGTGGCCAAGCCGAGCTAGCTTATTCGGCCAGCTTAGTGGCAGAGGGAGAAGCATTTGGGACTGTGAGTCCGAGTTGAAAGTTAAAATGCCATAGCAGGCGCATGTTGGCCACGTTTGACTGCCAAATGGATGAAGAGGTCCTCGGCTAGAAACATTCGTCCTCAAAAATTTACTTCCCCTTTGGAAGGTAAGAGGAGGGCTTCACTGTCAAGCTCAAGGTTGTCTGTATTTGGGCGCAGGTTTGCAGAGAGCTTTGACAATCTTGGACAAATTATACTACACGCGCACCGTGCCCCCCCCCCCCCCCCCCCCCCCCCGTAAGCTGGAGTTGCGAATGGCACTATGCGCGCCCACGCAACCAACGGCAAAACAGACGTCAGCTGACTCAATTCGATTTGATTCGCCCAAAGCGATCTGCCCACCACCCATTAGTGGCTCACCTGGGCCTTCTAGTTGTGATTTGTCTTTCACTCTCTCTCTCGCTCGCTCGCAAATCTGTGAAAGCACTTACCTACAAGTGGTGGCTGTCGGCAGCAGCTTGTTAGCGCCACCCAAGAAACCCTCAAAACGGAGCCCAGAGTTACGGGACTCTTGTTGCGAGCGTCTAATTGGAGCTTCAAACCACGACTTTTGTGCTATACTTGATTTGATATCAGACTGATCAGTGAAAGCTACCTTGAACTGCAAACAGATGGCCCTCACCTTGGCGCTTGTGGGCGGCAGTCGTGACGCGACTAGAAATCACATCGCAAGCCAAGCTCTGCTGCACTTGACCGACTCTGAAGACACCACGAACGTGCATCCACTGGCTCGCGGAAACTCTCCTCAGCTAATCTCTCTCCTCCTTGAAGACAGTATGAAAGACAGTATTGTCTTGGTGGCTCGCTTGTCGCGGCCTCCAGTCGCGCTCTCCTCCTTTATCTGTCTCAAACCCTCACGGACAAACAACATGAGATCCAATAGATCGCGCCCCCTTTTAGAAAGACCTCTCAACGATGATGTGCGTGCGAGTGGGCGGCATTGGAGCCTCTGCGCCACTCTGGGGGCCGCAACAAATATTAACAGTCCGAGAAAGACAGACAGAGAAAGAGAGACTTCTCTTCCAGACTTCAAATTCGAACGTTCAGAGATTGTGTGCTTGAGTGGGCCAGATCCATAAAATTTGACAGGCAGGGCATTTGTTCTTTGCGCAGATTTCAGACCATTCTAGCTCCAGCCTCGAGAGTTTCTTTGCTCTCCCCCCTTATCTGTCCTTGATGTGTCCACCCACTGGAGCTGGCTTTATTGCAGCTCGACTAACTTGTTCCGTTACGAACCTCTCTTTTGGACGGCGTGCAGAGGGATCAAAACGGCGTTGTACAATCGCGCGTAAAGTTCAAACGTGACAAATTACGATGGCCGTTGTATCGCCTCATTTGTGCCAAAGTGCACGGGTTCTCAAAGGTAATCGCCGCCCGCGAAGCAACGAGCTTCGAGACAAAACTGGATCTCTCGATCCGTGAATCTGGGTGACGGATCCTCGACTGTGGTGCACCGTGCACCCGAAACTTAAGAGAGATCCGTAAGGGCTCATGCGGGAGGAGGCCGTGTTGTGAGCAAGGCTGAATCCAGTATCCTGTGGAAGGTTTAGTGTCGGTCAGCCGGCATAGAACAGGGCGGCAGACCTACTCAGATCAGACCTGATTTTTGAGCTTTTGTTGGTCTGAAGCAGAAAGCAGCCCTGAACTTTCAAAAAACACATTTTCCCGCGTGACCACGCGGAGTAGCTGGATTGGGTTTTCGATGCAGGGGCCAAATATCATACCGCCCACTTATCGTAGCGCGACGGATCCGGATCGAGTTGCACGCAAATCCGCTCACAGTTCCCCCTCGACCGTTTGTGATTCGAGCCAACCCGAAGGTCTTGTTTTGGAATAGAAAGGTCCTATCGCACCTTTTGCAGCTTTCATCACTCGTTAGCAAACTATATACCGCCCATTATATTCCCCAATTTTTCGCCTGCCAGCCCGAAGATGACGGACTGCCCCAACGTTCTCTCGCTGCCTGAGGAGTTGATTGCCCTTATCATGGACAAATGTGAAAGTGAACGCGATCGCAAGTATCTTTCGCTTGCCAACAAACAGTTTCTCGATATTTACAAAAACAAGCTACCCATCAAGTTCTTCTACCACCTGCAAGGCTATACTAAAAACGCCTTCAAAGGAGGTCTATCAACACTCCTTAAAACTGTACAACATACTCGTTTTGAAGATCTAAAAGTTTCAAAACACAACCTGGCAGTCTCATTTGATCTTGGGTTTCCAAGCGACCAGGACATATTTGGCCACCCACTAAGCTACTACGCAGACAATAACGAGGCCTGCAAAATGGTTACCAAGTTGATCTTCTTTGAATGTATCCTCACAGACAAGTCGCTATTGAGATTCAGGATTTTGCTCCCCAACCTAAAATCATTAGTTATCCGTCGTTGCTTTATAACAAAAGCAGAAGAAACACCTATTTCTGTCCCTCCACTCAAGCCCCTGGAGGAACTTTGTGTCTCATTACCCTTCATGACAGATAGTTCAAACCCTCATATATTTCGCTGGCTGATGGATTGTTGTGTTAGGGTTGACAAACTTCGATTCGAGAAAGGCGATATAAGTCTCAAAAGGCCGGTGGCTAAGCGTTTTTATAAACTCAGGGAGTATCAGAGGAATGACAGTGACCTGAACGAAAGGTTGAAAACAGACCTGTGGGAGGAGGTGATGGCTTGCTCGGACAAAATCAAAGATTTCGATATAGAAGATCTGAGACAATATCGTATAATTCGCTAGTGAAGTTTGATGGGCAAGATGTTGTACCAATTTTAACGCTAACCCTTGCCAGCGGTCGAATGAAGCTTTAGTCGTCTTGCTTTACACAGCAAAATATCCAGTAGAAGATCCCTACTCGGACTATTTACGCTTTCATGCCCCATCGATCGGTCTTCAAGCTCATTTGTGGACTTCCAGCCAATCGAACCCGTTCGTCTAAGAGCCAGATAGTCTTTCGCAACCTCACTGTTGATAATAAATATTCCCTGTTGAACCATTTCCTTGGTTCGACTTGCTATTGTTTGTAGGTCCAGACCTCTGCAGGCATCCTCAATGACGAAGGTCGAGAAGCCTATTTTGGCCGAGTCCATAGCGCTAGCGGCAACACAGTAATCCAAAGCTAGTCCACAACAGAAAACGTCGGTAACACCATGCGATAGGAGCTCCCTCCTGAGATTAGTCTCATTCAGGCGCATATTGTCCCAGAATGCACTGTAGGCATCTAGGTCCGATTGGGTGCCCTTGAGTATTCTTATGGAATGGGGGACAACTTTTAGCTTGGGGTGCAACTCGGATCCCCATGTGCCTCGTATGCAATGCACTGGCCAGAGCTTCTGTTCCATCTGTCCGTCCAGGAAGAGTACCGTGTCGAACAGCTTTATCTCGGAGATTGTGGATGGAACATTGGAGGGATCTTGTCTCGGATCGCTTCTATCTTCCATATGACCTGTTGAATCGGATCTTTGAATTTTGCCGTCGAGATCTACCTTCCCCAGATTACCTGGCTCTCGTTTGATAGAATACTGTCTCAAGTTTAGGTTGTTGAAGAAACCTATATGGTCAGGGGGATGCCAGTCCTGAGTGTACACTACAAGCTCGAACGAACATTGCTCTAATAACTTGTTTATGATTGGAATGACCTCTCCACCCTCCTGACGAGCTGGTCCTCTCCTCAACGCTAATGATCCATCGATAAAGTCGTTCTGGACGTCTATTATGACCAGCGCACTGACTTGATTATAAATTTTGTGAATCCAACATTCGGTCAGGAAGGTAAACTCATCCCAATCAATGAATCCATCATGGTTGGAGTCGAAAATTTGAAACAATTCTTTCTCTTGCTTATGAGCTGTTCTACTACTACCCTCTCCATTATCGCGTCCGTTTGACCGCTTGGCCTGTTGATTGGTAGAGATAGGCTCTTCGGCTGTATTCAACAATGTAATATCAATGAAGTTAACGAATTGTCTCAAGTTCAGTCCCTGTACATTGGATTCTTTGAACTTGTCGAACCAAAACTTTCTATCGCTCGCCGATGCCCAGTTGGTTGTAAGAGCCGAGAGCGACATGATCTTTCACTAGGAATCTTCGTCTCTCGGTCTACTCTTAGCTCTCTGGTTCTGGACGCACCTATGGTCGTTTGAGCACTCTCGCGATAAGGCATCTATTCAGAGCTAGAGCGCGGTGATAGATTGTGGAGGCTATTCGGGTCAGCTATTCGGGAGATGGATTCAGCTGTACCCGAGATCAGGTGAGAGATGCACACGACTGTGATTAACTTATCTTGATGCAGAGAAACGCGGTCCAGTGGCCTCCACCGCACGATGGCCGCCAGAAGCGACATCTCGCTCGGCTCACGTGTTCGAGTTTCCTCTTTCTAGACTCAAGCCTTAATTCTTCCATCATGTGGATACCCGACTCTAGCCTCTCAGTTAAAGCAGTTTTTTGCTCATTTCCAGGACAGACTATGAGCACAAGTTATCAGGGGATTGAGCAACCCGAATGAGCTGGTTTATATGAGCTGTTTGTATGTTCATTATTTATTTTAGTCGTGAGTACTGTCGTTGCGTTGGATATGAGATCACATTACGGTGTTAAATTGTCGAAAAGAGGCGTTAATCCAGCTGATCTTGCTGCCTTTAAGTCGGCAATCCCTGCCTCTCTAGAGCCTCTAACTGGTATAGAATATCCTCAGCAACATTCGCGCCAAATCTTGACTTTCCATCGATGATTGCGATCATCTTGGTGCATATTTTGCGTCCAATGTTACCTGTTTGGACTTGCGCTCTCCGCCATTGGTAGTTGGCCCTCCCTTCTAGGCGCCGACTAACTAAGTCAGCATTAACTTCTGAGTACATAAATCCAACGTCATAACCACTTTCTATTGCTTTACGGCTACAACAGAAGCTGTTCCGAACCCCATGGAGCGAGCAATCGCTGCAACACTCTGAGCTGCTGCGTCGATTGCTTGCCAGCTAACGTAGCCTGGCGGTAAGTCGTAACGGGCCACCCCAGCATTTCACCACACATGGAAGTTCCAGATTCAGTCGCCGTTGATACAGGTGATTTGGTCACCCCTCTCCGGATGAAACTTATCGACAGTCAGCGAGAAGTTGGTGTCAGCAGGAAGTCGACTGACTCGCTCGGCTCTGGGAATGCCGAGAGTTCCAAGGGCTGTTGTTGTGACGCATCCAAACACCCAACATTGGCCAAATTTTATCGAACGACATCCATAAATCAAATATCTCTCAAATATTACAGCTGAGCCGAGCGTTGCTATGAGGCGATACCGTTACCGTAATTTCTTATCCAATTTTCGACGAGAGGCCCATTGTCTTCGTGGCTGTTGGCTAGAGCTGAAACAGCACGGGATACCTTCACAACGCCTGAGAGAAAGTTTTTTCAAACAGGTTCTATCCAACGAGTAGAGGACTGCTTGCAACACAGAATCATGGAACTGCCTATAAGTCCACTGGGTTGCCGTCCCGTGGGTCGCGAATGAAATCGCATGTAGGTTTTGTCCACTTCATCAATTATGTACTCTTGGAGCGCATCTTCGCGCGCAAGGAAGACATCATCTCTAATCTAGGCGTTGAGAAGAGTACGTGAGGGTTCGCTCGGCATGTAGGTCCGGAGTCGTCTAGAACCAGGCGGCTTGACTGAATCTTGAGGGGGCTGAGACCCCAAAAGTTGGCAGGTGGGTCAGTCTGAACGCTAAGAGATGATCTCACTGCTCTAGTGATGCCCGAGCCCTACGTATTTGCTTCTGTTGCCTTGTTAAGACTGATCGCTAATGGATGAGTTAGCCTTCCTAAGTTGTTACTGAGCGCCAAAGCTAAATTCAAGTCGAATTTCGTCCTCAGTACTATTGAATGGTTGTTTCAAGTGGATTATTATATTGAGCAGTTCGCCTCAAAGAAAGACAATCGATCTATCTATCGACTTGTGAGGAACAACATGGTCAATTTGGTTGCCATGACTCGTGTGGTGCCATAAATAGGCATGTAGGTATGTTGTCGTTTCTCTCCATCCGGCTAACTTCGCTAACCCGGGCCAGAGATTGGCAGCGCGCTAGATTCGAGTTTATTTGTAAAACAAACGGCACAAGGTCATGGTGGATAAGCTCAATTAGTTGAGATAGAAGTTTGATATCAACCCTCAATGGGAGCAACCAACACGAGGACACACCGACCTAGACCATGCCACCTGTTGGTCACCAGTTGGCGCGATCGTCTCATTTGTGTATAGGCGATGTTTTCCAAAGATAAGGCACGGCCGCTGACACGTTCTATAGGGGCGGTATCAATGCTCGCTGCTGATTGATCGGATCACTATTTATTTTTGTCGTTTGGTACATACTATTTGGCCTGCACTATCAACAATTGCATGCCCATTCGCCCGTAACTTGTGGGGCTGCTTTAGAGAACCAGCCCATGAGGGTGGTTTAGGAAGCTAACAAACATCTGTAAGAACAGATATGAGCGAAATTAGAAACATACATGATTTCGTCAGCTTTTAATTAATTTAGCTTATCGTACCAATATTGCAGTGGTTACAATTCTATTCGATCAGGCCGGTCCGATTCCACCGGCTTGACTACTGCATCTTTCTTCGTCTCAGCCTCCATCATTGTCGGCCGAATAAGTTCGATATTTTGGAAATACTTCATACGATCCTTTCGAACCTTATTGACAGCTCTCTCGAAAACTTCGACAAACTCTGTCTCATCTATTTCATAGTCTGAAAGTTTATCTGGGAATTTTTCGCTTAGAAGCTTCTTAAAACCTCTACTGGGCACCAGACGCTCTATCTTTTCTTTGTTTGTGATCGAGAAATAGCTTACACCGCGTAATCTAGCCAGATCATAGTAACACTTTTCCTGACAATCGTATAACTCGAACAGGGCCGCCCAATCGGGCAGGAAGAGGGTGTGCGTCAAACCAGCTCCATGGAGTCCGATCAATATATCCGTATTCTGTGTGATATTGAGTTGATCTAGGAAAGACATGTTGCCATAATCAACTATTTCAACTATGTAGTCCTTGGACCTATTATTCAAAGCTGATTTAAGCTCGATCTCGTTCAAGATTCTCCTGTGGCTAGTCGATCTTGATACGATCGTCGTTCTGATGGGCTTGTTGTCAGTCCTTGAAAGATAGTCAAGATCATAAGCTTGACTAACGTTCAGTTTGTACAGTACATGTTTGTTAAAAGCATCGAACAAGCCAGATTTGAAGCAATCCGAAACAAGTGGTGTGTTGTAATAAAGGCCGTCAATTATCCTCGGTGGGAGGGCGAATACAAATTTCTTGAAACAAACTCGCTTGTTTTCGAACTGCTTAATACTAATGAGCTCGTTTCTACTAAACACTGACCACATTTGTTCGAACTTGCCGCGAGGTAGATGATTGTCCCAAATCACGAGTTGAGTATCATCTGAAAAGTCGTTGTTCAGATGTATTGTTGCATAGAGATTCAAGAAGCTACAGAAATAATGATACATGTTACTTGTTGAGTCTAATTTGAGTATGATTGCTGGCTTATCGATGGTTACATCACAGGTCTCTGGTGTGGAGCCATCATTTATAAGGGAATACTTCTCCAATTCGTTGAACCAAGATTGCAGGACACCTCTTTGGCCACTCTCCTCCTGGATTCTCTTCAGCTGTAAGTCACAATTCCAGCCACCAACGTTGCCTGATTTTATGAGATCCTTAGAGTTTAGATTTGTTATAAGACTGCCGTTGGAGGGTATCTCATTGAACTTCAACATCAAGTAGTGGCCTCTGCACATCCTGAAATACTTCGTGCACTCGAAAGAAGATTTGACGGTCTCGTTAGAATACTTGTCAGGTAAACATAGTCTGTTTAACTCTTTTCGTCTCTCCAGTATATAACCGAAATCAGCCTGAGTGAACCAAAGTATTTTTCGTTCCTGTTCCGTCTTTGCATTCTGTTGACTCGATTCGTAACATTCTGGCATAAGGTAAATTTCTTGACAGTTTGTTTCGTAACCCCAACAAGACTTGGTGACTAACCCAATTTCAGAGCAGATTAGGCTAAGAACTCCTTTTCCGTGATTCAAATCAACTAGATATCTTGGGTCTTCAATCGAGATATTTGAATGTAAAGCTCTGAACTGTGCTAGATTGAGAGATCCTAACGTTTGATGTATATTCGAGCATATCTTCTCAAACATGCCAAAAGCTTTTGGGTGATTCTTGAGCCAGAATCGATAATGGCTCGGATAAAGATTTGGGATGAGTATTCTTCCTCCGACATCTTGTACAACAGGTGTTTGATTGCGCTCGTGGCACAAGATTTTAGGGGTGGTCACGAAATTTGTTAAGTATAATAGTATTAATGCACGACCAAAGTGTTTGGCGTCCTGTCTAGAAAACATTGTTACATACAATTTATTGCTTGTTATGACAACATTATATTGCACCAATATCGTGAACCAGTTCCCCCATATCGATAAATAAATGAAGTTTGATGTCCTTTCTTACAGCAGGAAAGTCATTTCGACAGCGTTTCATGCTGTCAACTGCAGTCTATTCTTGAGGGGTGACAGGTGGAGGTCAAGAGTGAGACGCAGTCGACGCCTGGACGATGCCGATCATTATAGCTTTGTCTTCGTAGGGTTTACCTTGTTGTCTTGTGTCCAGGGGGTCTCCATCGTATAAAGATTGGATAGAAGATTTTAGGGGATGAGGTTCAGGTGCTGCGGCCTTCGCCTTCGTGCACCAGAACTGAACCGACTGAGTTTGAAGCTACGACCGGCAGAGCACTGCATCCGTCCTCGAGACTCAACAATTCAACCTAAGACTCTTCTGAGCATAAATAGACAAAATTGAAACATGCAGTAGAGATATTCAAGCCTTCTGATTGCGAAGGTTTAAGTGAAAATCCCTGAAAGGAGATTAGTTAAGTGAAGTATAAATCGGAAGCGAGCTTGCAAGATAACGATTCGAGTCGAGTTTTGTACATTCAATCTGCCCTATGCTGATGAAGCATTAACATTGTAGACTAAAAGCTTGCAAGGATCTTGTGCTGATAAGCTAGGCAATCTGTCCGAATTAAATGTAGAACAAGACAGTCAGACAGCGAGCAACATCAGCATCCGGTAATTCGCTTGACTGGCAAGCATATCCGGCTCATCGAATCGCTCTCGTTACCTCCATCTACCTAACTTTCTGGCTTTGAAGAATCCACACAGGACGTCCTTTCATATTTTTCGTCACGTCGCTGATCATCATTTAGTCAAGATGGTTCTAACAGGATAGAAACAAGGTGGTTGATCTACACAGAGGTTATCGATTCGGTCTCATCTAGGATAGGAGGAGCGAGCTTAATTCGAGCCCAAACGGTGTGACATAAGGCATTTGAGGAGTCTATATTCCAAGCTCTTTAAGAATAGTATGCAGCCAGGGCTCAAAATGGATAAGACTCAACACTGATTCCGTTTCGAGAGAGATAAAAACCACCATTATCATAGGGTTGTCTCAGGCGCACTCGGCTTGTTCTGAACACTTTCGCGAGCAGCCTCCATAGAAGCCAACTTTCGGATTGAAAGTTATTGAGATTCTGGTGGTCCTCTTCTCTCAACCCAGCTCACACTGGGCACGATCAACATGCTCTTTATTTTCCCGGCTTTTTGGTTCATCTATCCCATGTGGCAGATTCGAGCTCAGTCATTGAGGCCTTGCTTCATTCAATGAGTCTATAGCAGATGGTCTCACTTAGTAATCACTATTGATGAGGTCGGAGCCTTCATGTATAGATCCTATGGCAGCAATCTTGAATTCCTTCAATCATAGGAGACCAAAAATCAAGACTGTGTGAACAGGTATCGAGCACCGTCTCTCGGCGACATTCGAGGCTTTTAGGAGAAGAGGATGCCCTAGTTTGCGAAGTAGAGAGGGCTACATTAACCATGAACAACCTGATGTGATTTTTATTGCTAGTCTGTTGCGGAAACTCACTAAAATTCTCCAGGCATGAAAAATCCCTTAGCATAACTCTCAATCCGATTTTGGAGCTCAGATATTGTCTCAACATTTCGAGGGTCCTTAAGGAGTTTGTTGAACTCAACCATCTCTTGCGATGGGGGCAATGGCGAGGCTGATCCTTGCTTGCGTATGGCAATTGCAAGTTCAACAGCCTCGTCGATGTATGCAGCTACTTGATCCATATGCTCCTCAACTAAGCCACGAGTAGTCAAAGCCGGCGTCCCAAGTCGGATTCCGCTTGGATTGAGAGCGCTCAAGTCACCAGGAACGGTGTTCTTGTTGCAAGCAATCGACACCTCCTCAAGCAATCGAGCTGCTAGCGATCCTGAGATCTTTTTTGGGCGTAAATCTACCCAAACAATGTGAACATCAGTGCCTCCGGTAACTATCTTGTAACCACGATTTGCCAGAGCCTCACAGAGCCTCTTGGCGTTAGCTACAATTTGTTTCTGATACTCTCTGAACTCTGGAGTCATTGCTTGTTTCATTGCCGTCGCCACTCCTGCGATGGCACTGTTGTGTGGGCCTCCCTGCAAACCAGGGAAGACCGCAGCATTTATCTGGTTTTCGAGGTCATACATGGTTTGCTTTCCTGTTTTTGGATTTGTAGATCGAACGCCTTTTCGATAAAAGATGAGCCCAGACCTTGGTCCCCGTAGACTCTTATGAGTGGTGGAAGTAACAATATCAGCGTACTCAAATGGACTTGGGCAAACTCCTCCAGCAACCAAACCACTAATGTGGGCCATATCGGCCATGAGATAGGCACCGTTCTGATCACATATATCTCTAAATCTCTTGTAGTCGAGAAACCTCGGATAACAACTAATGCCAGCAATAATTAACTTTGGCTTAAACAACTTGGCATTTCTTTCCAACTGGTCGTAGTCGATCAAGCCTGTTTCTGGGTCGCTCTTGTATGGCATGGATTCGAAGAACATCGATGTTGCAGAGACACGTTTGTTTGCTGTCATGAAACCATGAGTTAGATGGCCTCCATCAGATAAGTCCAGTCCCATAATTCTGCCATGGGGCCCAACGACTCCAGTGAAAACTGCAAAGTTTGCCGGTGAACCCGATAGAGCCTGGACGTTGACTCCCCATTTCTCCGGATCTAACCCGTATCCTTGTATAGCTCTTTGTTGACATAGGATCTCGATTTTGTCTATAAACAGATTTCCTCCATAATATCTTTGATTCGGATATCCCTCAGAGTATTTATTGGTTAAGCAGGAGCTTAGAGTTTCTAGGACTGCTTTGCTTGTAAAATTCTCAGACGCTATCATCTCAAGGCCACATGTTTGGCGTTCCTTCTCACTTTTGATGAGCTGATACAGCTCAGGATCTGATTCCTCGAGGGTCTGAGTGAGAAGTTTCTCCGACATTCTTCTACTTGATAGGTGTATCGAACGTAATTCTACCTTATTCACTAAAATTGATCCCTTATCACCATCTGAACACCGAGCTTGAATGGTGAAATCTCTCACTAGGGATTGGCAATGTTTCGTCAACACTCTGAACCTGAGGGCGGCCGTTTTGAGGTTTTTGTCGATGACGTTGCTCAGATCTAAGTGAGTTGGTTGAACTGAGATTACAAAATTGAAATAAGATCTTGACTTGTATGACAATTATCGGTCTCAGCTCGTTTCAAGTTAACGGTGAGCGATAACTTGCGTAGGGAGAGTCTCAAGTTTGAGTCTATCCTCTTGTTGGATGATGAGTGTTCAGCAATAGTGCTCTTGCAAGTTGCAACCTTGTATTAATTGTGAGTATTAAGATCGCTGTAAATAAATCGTATGTTCCCGACGAATCTTTAGGGAGTGTGGATGATTTGAGAAATATGTGTATCTCATCGCGGAGTCCAAACTTATTTATGTACATTTCCCAGCGGCATGAGTGTCAACTGATTATATGCACTCTCGGTAGAGATGTTGTCCCAGAAATGAGATGATTCATAGCTGGACCTACGTAACTTATGCCAGACCAGCCATTTTTATATTACAAACGTTCGGTTGAGCTAGATCTGGGGAGAAATCAGCACTTATAGCCGCAGAGTAGGTTGCGCAAACATGCACCCAATGCTGGCTGTTGCTAGGAGGGATACAGATTTGCCTACGAAAGGAGAGTTTTCGCGCGTCAAGATATGATTTTGTTGCTGGCGGCTACGGTTACCAGATTGTTGGACTCTAGCTCGATAATCAAAACAACTCCGCTCACCATGATCAAAAACGGATCGACAGATCCGCTCTAGTTGAACATTTAGCCATTCGCTGAGAGCAAAACGCATAGAATCGGTTTCAAGCACAGCTTTGATTCGAGCCAGATATTAACCGACTATTGCTTAGGAAGAGAGTAGAATCTTGGTAACACGTCCTCAGCTCCTTATGCTGGTCCGACGTTTTGAATGTGCAATATCTATGATCTTAAGTGATCGTAGATAATGCCAGCTTTCGCTGCAGATGATGGCAAGACGAGTTGCAGTGCTTGAAGGATTTTCAATTGACAAATACCGACCGGAAGCGCGGGAAAACCATGCTAACAAACGGATAGCTGATCAAGAGTGTTGGTCATAGATCAGTTATACCCCGATTCAGTGAAGAGAGCGAGGCGATCTTTTTTATTCGCAGGATCGAGCTGAGCATTTGCTCGATCACAGGTTCAAGGCTAGCCACCTCTCTGCCTCTCTCGGCGTCTTTTACGGTAATGCTGATTGATGCTCGCATATTTCGAGCGTTTCCCACTCTGCCTTGAAGGCTGGTTTCAAATCAGCTGGCATAGACATTGCTGCTCCCGACATTTGATCTTGCATTCCCTTGGTGTGATCAGCGGAATTGTTTTCTCCTAATACTAGCGTATATATACCTCGTAAACCAAATACGTTGAGAAAGTACCAGGACGCTGAGCTAACCCAACTCGAGTTCAACGAGGATAGCTCGATTCCTCGCTGGAGCATAGGCTTAAAACGGAGTGTCAGCGGGAACGGGACTCGAGTACAAACAAATCCTGAGAAGGTCCAATTAATCCAACCACCTATGAGGATAGTGGGTAGCATGTTGGTTAGGTTGCCCTTGAGCATATCTGTCATCATTCCAGGGTCGTTCATCGGGTTCGGTTGGACGCTGGGCCGATTTTTTGCCACGGTCAGGTAACCATTATCTGGATTGTTGAAAAAATGCCTTCGCATAAGGTATGAGTTTTTGGGTAGATATTTGCCGTTTTCTCTCAACAGTCTAGCTCTAATTAGGGCCTGAGAATCTTGTATTTGCTGTAGTTCTACCTTCTTTGTGGACATCAACAGGATGGTGACATAGTTTCTCACTACACCGACGAGGAAGGTTATTATAACAATGGGTAAAAATACCCACAACCTGATGTCGGGATCGATAAATAGATCTGATTTCAGCATTCTTGAGTCTGAATCTAGATCAACAGAATGTCTCAATCTATCAATTGGCGGCTAATAAAAGGGAACTCTTGCCTAATAGAGGCTAATTAACGTTTTGATGTGATCATTTTTGAATTGTTTAAGACCGAGAAAGCATTAAGCTACAGCTGATCACGTGTGCGCCTACGGCAGACCGCTCTGATTGAATCGATTCTTCAACATGAGTCTCTGATAACTGTTTCACTTAGTCTTTAATGTATTATGCTCGGAGCAGATTCTTACTATTCCGATGGAATCGCCTTCAGACTTGGAAGAATCTACTGCAACCGAAGGCGATCAGTTCGCGGAGTCTGAGGATATTGACGAACCAAAGCTGTCCTACGAAAGAATCCTAAATGATCTCTCGACCGTGATTGAAACTGACTCAATAACTAGTTCTTGCTTGCACAGCAAACTCTTCGCGATTGGAACTTTTTATGGGAGGATACACGTTTTCGACCATCAAGGAAACAAGGTCGATAGACAAGAGCTTTGCGTCCACCTGAAATCCGTCAATTGTATCAGCATCGATGACAAAGGAGAATACTTGGTTAGTTGTAGTAATGACAGACTGGTTGTGTATGGCCTCTGCAATAGTGAACACAATTTCGTACTCATGCCCGACAAACCTATGAATGTAGTCGCCATCGATCCTCAGTTTTACAAGCCAGGAGGAGGAAGACGATTTGTCGCCGGGGACGATAGAGTAGTATTATATGAACGAGGTTTTTTGGCCAGATACAAATCAACAATTCTACAGAGCAAAGAGCAAAAAGTCAGGACTCTATCTTGGCATGGACAGTTCATTGCTTGGGCTACAGACATTGCCGTTCAGATATTCGACGTTGAACAAAGGGCCATCATTACCCGAATAAAGCGTGATAGCGAGCTAGAGCTGGAACACTCATGCCAGCTCTGCTGGAAAGATTCGAGGACCCTCCTGATCGGCTGGGGAAACACTGTGAAAGTCTGCTTAGTCAAAGATAGATCTCATGAAGTTCTCAATGAAACTCAACTCAAAGAGCTACCTAGGAAATATGTTGAAATTGTATCCATGTTCGAGACAGATTTCATCATCCACGGTTTGGCCCCATTTAGTGATAACTTGCTCACACTATCCATACACAACCTTAATTGTGATAATTCGACAAGATCAATCAACTCGTCGAGCAATTCAGACAAGGAACTCGCAATCCGCCCCCAGGTGCATATTCTAGAGACGTTTTCTAATAGTTATAATGAGCTTTCCAAAGATATTCTCACTCCCAACAGGCAGCCTAGTAGAAATTTCAATGCCTTTCTCTGTGTACTCTTAAGTCTACATAAGGAAGGTATATATTTCATTGTGTGTCACAAAGATGTTATATCCGCAAAGCCCCGTGATTACGATGATCATATCGACTGGCTCATCCAGCATTCCATGCTCGAAGAATGTTGTTCTTTTGCAAGAGAGAACTCAAGCGAGCTTGTCAGACACTCTGTCAAGGAGATCGAAGGACTATACATGCGAGAACTCTTATCTAAAGGTACTCCCGATGGTTTTAGTGAAGCAGGAAAACTCTGCTCCTCAATATGTGGATCAGATTCTAAGGTTTGGGACCAGACCATCAAAAGCTTTCACGACCTCAACCAGCTTAAGTTTCTTTTGCCTCATCTACCTAAGAGGGTCGACGGCTTCCACTTGAAAAAGGAGAGTTACGACTTCATTCTAAATGAATTCATGAAGAACGATACCGTCAGTTTATTCAAAGCTATAAAAGAAATACCCTTCAAACTTTATTCGCTTCAAAATATAACAGAGCAAGTGATCAGAAGTTTAGCAAATGATCCCAAAAATCTGGTATTGAATGAAACTTTAGCCGAATTGTACACAAATATGGGCAAGTTTGAGGAGGCTGTGAGTATCTATCTAGATTATAATGATAAGGCAAAGATATTTTCCCTAATTAGGTCAAACAACCTGGTCGCTATACTCAGAGATAAGGTCGATAGGCTGATGAAGATTGATGCTGACGAGACTTCGCAGCTACTTGTAGAGAACGTTGACTCGATTCCTATGAGAGATGTGGTTGAAAGAATGCAGAGGCAAAAGTCAGAGCGCTACTTAGTGTCGTATTTGCATCGGCTATTGCTCAAAGACCCGGATTCATGTATCGAGTATCACGACTTGATGGTGAAATTATATGCCCAGCACCAGCGAGAATCGCTCCTTAACTTTCTCAAACTTTCAACCAACTATCGTCTCGAAGAGGCTTTAAGAATCTGCAAGGAGGCCAACATGATAAAAGAAGTTGTATTCCTCCATGGTCGAATGGGCGACCTAAGAGTTGCACTGAAGTATATAACTGAGTCACAGGGCGACATCAACGAGGCCATAGAATTTTGTAAAGAAAACCAAGACCCAGATTTATGGCAAGATCTGATCTCTTATTCAATGGACAAGCCAGAATTCATCGGAGCTTTACTCAAAAATATTGGAACCCATATCAATGATCCGATAGAACTGATCGACCGGATACCTGTCGGCTGCGAGATTGAGGGTCTGATGCCAGCATTGGTGAAAATTCTCCAAGATTACCAGCTACAAATTTCATTAGAACAAAGCTGCCATGATTTGATGGCAAAAGATTGTTTCAGTTTACTCGAGAAGCAAATTCGATGTCAGACGCAAGGAATTGCCATTAAGGAGGATCAGGTATGCGATCATTGTAACCAGCCGCTTCTGTATGATTCCAACGGTGATAATCTCAGCAATAACCGCTCAGTTGGACCAGGAGCTTCCTTAGGCAGTACTGCTGGCTCTAGTACTGGACCTCAGACCGGACCAGCAACAAATCTGAACGATCTAGTAGTTTTTGGATGCCACCACGTCTTTCATGAGGAATGTTGTGCAGATTCACCTTGCTCAGAGTCAGAACTATCAACCAAGATTCTAACGTGTCGTGTATGCATGTTGGAGAAGGATTACGATAATGCTCACTAATTCACTCGTGGTTGCAGTCTAATCGGATGTTCACAGTCAAGCACAACCATTTCAACTCAACATTCGACTATCTTATTCAAACGACGTAGAATGTAGGTGTCGTGGTCCTATATCTGAATGTAGGGACGACTGAAATGCGTCTGCTGCCTAACTAGTTGAGTTTTATAGCACATGAATATGCTTGTCGAGCCGATCCATACTGTTCCCTAGATTTGAACTATATGAGGTCTACCAAGACGTCCGCATCAGGTGCAGGTTAAGCCATCAAGTAGCAGCTTTGCTAGCGGGCAACAGCCACTAAGTGAGAGAAAGATGCTATTGATACAAAGTAAATACTTTATGCCTCTATATGTACCTGCTAGCTGCGGCCAATCACATTTTAAATGTTATACTTGCCAAAATTGCCCCACGGAAAACCGATTGATCAGATTGTGGTGAGCCAAAAATAGTAATGTACCAAACGACTAAAATAAATAACGATTCGTGCTAAATCGCCATTTGCTAGCGTTAGCTTGACAACCTCGCCCATTGATTTCTGATAGGAGCACAACAAAGCCGCTTTTACCCGCGCTGGAGACTGGTTGTTTGGTCGATCCACAATTTCCAGCTCACAATTCAAGCGCCCACGAATAAATAACACTGTGGCAACAAGTCTTGTGTCTGTGCCATACGAGTTGTGGGCTAGAACTGCTTACAATTCACGGATCTCGTCAAGCTTTTTATGAAGCTCGCCACCTTCGTTGAGCGAAAAACATGGACAGAATCGGAATGAAGGAGAGAAATTAATATTAGATCCGTTAATAGTTGGTCGAAGCAAAAGTGACTGATGCCAGATTGGAGGCTCATCCCGATTTCAACATCAATCCACTCCTAGGTTGATCTGCCTGAGAATGACTCAACTAGAAATTTACGGATCAAAGCTGGATCAAGCGTTCTTGTAAGCGTTTTGAGCTTAAACTTATTGTTGATTTTGTTCCTCGCTAAATTAACGACATCTCTCCACTGACTTGTTATCAGCGCTAGCTTATTAAATCATTATATCGCCGCCCGAATCTGTCACATCGCAAGTATACACTCGAAACCTTCGATACATGATTTGCCATACAGATCAATGATCACACAGACATGGCATTACATATCGGACTATAGTTTGGGAGACGATGTGGCGAAATTGCACAGTTTTAAACTTAATCCATTCTTATATAGATCAACCAACTCGCAATGAACAGTTTGGCTTCAGGTTTTAGAAAAGTCCTATCAAAAGTTGGGAACAATAGTGCCAACGGAACTTCCGATCAGAGGGAGAAAAAGAGCCGTAATGGGAAGAGGATTGGTCGGCCTCACAATGTTGAGCACAGAATTCATGCTAGCTTTAATCCAACAACCGGCGAGATAGATGGTCTACCACCAGAATGGCGTGAACTCATAGCATCTTCAAATATAACCCAACAGGAACAGCAAGAGAACTCTGCAATCCTGGTCAAGGCTTTGAAGTTTTACGATCGCTCGCTACACAATGATGTCAAGTACATAACATTAGAAGAAAACACACCACCACCCAACGACAACCTGTTGTTATCATATACGGACTTACCCGATGATCTCGACAGAAACCATGAAGACCTCCTTCATGCAAATGTTGCATACAATCCCAGCCGATCGGAGTTAACGAATTCCTCGTTGCATTCAGCGACTACGTCGGCAAAAAGAACGAATCATGAACTGCTTGAACTAACTGATTGTAAGGAATCGCCTGATAGATCTCGAAACTCAGCCTCGACCAGTAATGATGACGATATTATTTTGGAGGAGCCAAACTTTGCTTTCAGCAGCCCAACCACCTCTAACGAAAACGTGGATTTAGTCAAACAAGAGTTGAATCTTATCACGAACAATTGCGACGAAGTAACTTGGCCGCCAAAACCTAGTCCCAGGACTACAAAGGTTGAAACGCCCATCGGTTGTAAGAATATGATTGCCGATATCAATAAGCGGGATTCTATAGATATAAATGCAACATTCAAACCACAATTAGCAAATTATCCCCGAGACTTAGACCACCATTATATCAACCTCGAAAAGAATAATCATCTTTATGTTAACGGAAGTGTCATAGCTGGCTCTAATGATAAGTCATCGACTGTGAAAGCGAGCGAAAATTCGTCGTCTAATAATTGTCAAGTGATTGATGTTGACAAAACAATCGAATCGGTCGTAAAAGAATCGAGGGTGAAGGTTGATGATGATAGCCAGACGGAGTACCAGGGGTCATCCAATACCAAAGCCAATGGTCGTTCTATCGGCAACCACGACCCCAGCTTCAAGCCAGTACCAATGAGAAGACAACTACGCAGACGACAACAGTTGATGGACGAACAAAACAACGAGTGGATGAGACAACTCCTGGCCATTGTGAATCCGGGCGATCCAAGGCAGAAGTACCACTTACTAAGTCAGGTCGGCACTGGCGCCACGGGCAACGTATACACTGCTGTTGATATCAGAACTTCGGAAAAGGTTGCAATCAAAATGATTGATATCAGGAAGCAAGTGAAGAAGATTTTAATTCTCACAGAGATTTCTGTAATGAAGAGCAAGAAGCACCCAAATGTGGTCAACTATTATGACAGTTATCTTGTAGACTCTAACCAACTTTGGGTCATCATGGAATATATGCAATTTGGTCCTTTGACAGATCTCGTGACAACTCTTATCTTACGAGAGGGTCAGATAGCTGTGCTGATACGTGAAGTTTTGAAGGCCATCGAGTTTCTACACTCGAACAGGATTATCCATAGGGATATAAAAAGCGATAACATTCTGTTGGGGCTTGACGGGCATGTTAAAGTGATAGATTTTGGATTTTGTGCCCAGTTGGAGAATATGGATGAGAAGAGGCAGACTTTCGCCGGTAGTCCTTATTGGCTATCACCTGAGATCATTACAAGGAAGGCTTATGACACGAAAACAGATATTTGGAGCCTTGGCATACTGATCATTGAGATGCTTGAGGGGGCGCCGCCCTATTTGAATGAGGCCCCTTTGAAGGCAATCTACCTGATTGCATCACGCGGCAAGCCGAAAATCAACTACGATAAGTTGTCGTCTCAGTTGGCCGATTTTCTCGACAAATGTCTTAACATTGACCCTGATGCCCGCGCAACCGCCACCGAGTTGTTGCGCCATCCATTCTTGGATCTCGCAGAGCCTCTCTCCTCTATCGTTCCCCTAATCAAGCATAAGGTTAGAAGCCAGCGGCTACTCTGACTTAAACGATAACATTGCAACAATTAAACTAATTTGCTCGATGCCAAATCCTCTATTCCTTATTAAATCTAACGCAATCAACGGTTCGCTGATCTCCCTGATTCTACGGGCTCTTGAGGGTCCTTTCCTCCAAAAGGATGCAGTAATAGTTGTGTATAAACCAGATAGTGCGAATCAATCAGGCTAAACCTCTCAAGATCAATGATTGTGTCCTCCCAGCTCTAGTCTGTCAATTAAATTATCAAAGTACACCAGACTCGAGCCAAGATCTTAATCGAAATTTCTCTCCCTCCGCAGCCGACTGGTTCACAAGCTCCTCGATACAGTTTAGCCCACCAGCAATAGCCTCGGGTTTGTTGCCTCTGCTAGCCGTTTGTTTTGCGTTTCCTAACCAACATGCCTGATCACTACCCTCGACAGACAGTAATCAGCGACTCGAGTCGAGTCTTATATAGAGGCACTAGGATGCTTACATAGGCACTCGGCCTGAGCGTCTATGTGTGCGTGTGTATAGATAGATGGCCGATGCCATTCCACACCTCAATATCTAGAGATGGGCCGCTCCGTGTACTCAAAGCCCAGATAAATAAAACATCAGACGGAAACTTCTCTGAAAGAGCCAAGCATCGAGGAAAACGCAAGCCAATCTATCCGAAGCTCCCTCCTAAAACCCCAATGTCTCGCACTGATTCGTGAGGATGGAGAAAAATTTGGGCTAGTTGAGTTTGATGTGATGCGGGGTCTCGTTGTCGGCTTACTGAGAAGTCTTGATCATAATTCGGATACCAAGTGGTAGCGGTGGCGACAGCCTCATTTGCGTGCCGTTTTTGGCCTCTGCACATCGCATTCGCGAGTTTAACGTGAACCCTTCTGTAGGCAACGAAATAGATGAGCGCTGAATTGTGGCTCCATCCATAAGGCAGCCCATGCAAAAGCATGCATGTTAGCACATAATGAGTACCTCTCGGGCTTGGATAGCCCGGAAAGGAGACCCAAATAAGCGGTGGCTGCTCGCGTGTCAGCTGGCCATGAGCGGGCGAGCTCGGTGGTTGAATCTTGAGGCTAGAAGCATGATTGCCAAGTTGAGAGTTTATGCAATGTTATTCTTCGTCTGTTTTTGCACCAACACAAAGTTCCTGCCGCTGAGCTTGCCATTTGCCCTTGAAGAATATTCGAATCAACATGTCTGCAAGTGAGCCGAATACACATCCAACTGATCTGGTTGTCAACGACTACTCGTGAAGCAAAAAGAGAGCGGGTTGCTGAGATGAGTACGGCGAGAACCAGTCGCAGTGGAGCTCTCATCTCTGGTTCATCGGGATTTCCTGTGATCCCGCTGATAGTGGCTCTCATCATGCTGGCTCCAACCCCCCCGGCCAACTCATGGCCATCTCTGGTCTCAGCCTCTTACCTCGAGGAGATCGGCAGGTTGTCGCATAGTGTCAACCTATTTGTGGATGCTCTACTAGAGAAGGTTAGCTTTCTGGCCGACATCGTCATTGAATCCTCAATGGAGGAACAATGCCAGATCAGCTGTTCTGCTGATTTAGAACCCAAATTGGTGGCCAGAATACGAGCGAACAGGTTCGATGGTAGCGAGTACACAAGTATTGGCTTGTTTGTGAACGATTATATTAAAGCAAACGACCAACAAGCAGATGATGGCTGCAAGCTGTTCGGTTTCTCACTCGAGCCCAGAGATTTGCCAGTTGGAGAGATGGAAATTTGTTGCAGAGCGTTCAAGCTCTGCTACTCTGATTGTACCAGAGAGAAGTTCGCCTGTGATCTTGAGTTTAGAGAGTGTCTCAAGGCGATGTGCAAGAAACAGTTCGACTACAGGAACGAATCCTTGGTCCGCATTCACGAGCAGACTAGACGAGAGGCAGCAAGCTCGATGCTGCCGACTGAGCCAATTGCGGATGACCTGGAGGAGGAGGTGCACGAATTTGCTGAGGAGCAGGATCAAAGGGATGAATCTGCGGGAGGAGGAGGGCAAACTCATGCTGATCAATCGGCTCAGCCAAGCGAAATGCAGGTCAGACGGTTGAAAGACAAATACAAGGCCTGCAAATTAGCGAGCAAAGTGCTGATTATAGGCAATTTAGCCTTCAGTTGTCAAGTGTACAGGCGGCTGCAGTTTGGCAAATGTTGCCAATCAAATGTAACTAGTGTCGGTTTTGATGCAGGCGATGCCAACAGACCCGGGCCCATCTAGAGCACAACCCTCGCCGCCAACAACCGCAGCCAAGCTGAACCAACTGGTCGGGCTTGGTTTCGGCCATTCCTGTGGCCACTAGCTGGCCTCATCTGAGCTCGTTTGCTGAACTCCCCAAAGCTTGACCAAGCCGATTGGAGCGGCCAACAACGATTGTGCGAGTTTTTCCGGCCGGCCAGTCAAGTGTTGCGAGGCGGGCGCTCGCTTGTGGTTGATGGTGCACTTTGTTATTGGCCCCAAGTCAGCCAGGCTCGACAAGGATGGCAAACGGCAGAGAGGGAGGTCTGGAAGCGGGCCCATTCTAGGATGGGGCATCTCGCCAGCAAGGTGCGACTCCACGAGCCCGAAATTATCTCGCCGAGTTGATGGCGACCCCTAAACTCTATTCCAGTTTGCATAACATGCGCTCTCTCTTTCTCTCTCGCAAGCAAACAGCGTCGTGTTTGTTGCGTCCAAACAAGAGTCATAGTGGAGCTGGAAGGCTGCATAAAATTGGCGAACTGGGCTCAAGCGGAAGTTTGGAAATTGGTGCACTTGCGATTGCAGGTTATGCGCAGGCGAGCGCCGCCCGCCAATGAGAGGGGCAATTCTTAAATTATGCTTTGAGCAAATTGAGTTGGCCTTGATTCGGGAAACATGGCCGCTTTCATTGGAGGTCCATTAGAGGGTGGCTTCAACTTGCAAGCGAGTGTCACGAGCTAGCTGAATCAAGATCCATTCAAGCTAACGACTCCAACGCTCAATAGATCCCGACGAGAAAGGGAGAGAAAGGAGCTGAAAACAAAGGCAGTCTTCTCGTCACCAACCTGGCGCCGGCCAGCATTTCCAAAGCTTATTCATGCAACAAGAGCGGCGGTTAAACTCTTGCAAGGAGATCCAACGTGACAATTGGAGCAATCGCGCCAACCGTTGCCCTCGAACCTAAGCTTACAAGTGTCGCGCCCGTGAAAGAAAGCGAGCAAACTGAGTCTGGCGCCGGCGGACGAGTGAATGGGCCATTGGAACTCCATTTCCGGCCCTGCAATGGAGCGATCGACAGTCGGCACTAAAATGCGACATGCACTCCCATCGGCCCCCCTCTCTCCGCTCCCAAACAGCAACACCAGCGCCATGCAACTCAAACTCCCGCCCGGCCCAACAGTGCCGGCCGGCCAGAGGGCATCCGGCGGCCTCCGGTGGCGGAGGCGGGGGCGCGAGATGACGCGCGCGCTCTCGAGCAAAGTCTGGGCGCCGCTCCACGTGCCTGGCCTCGTTTGCTGATCCGCGCTAGGTGGCCATTGTTGTAGCTGCGACTGTTGATCGTCGGCTCATTGAACACGCCTTCAGGGTGCCAGATGCAGCCTGTCCCCTCCGCAAGCCAGCTCACGCCCCTCGCGCAAGTGTAACAAATCGCCCTCGCACTCCATTTAGCCAGCCGGCCCGCGCTAATTCATCCTCGGCCGCTTGAACGGGCCAACTGGCGCCAGCCAGGCCCATTGATGGATTGCGCCCTCTGCTTGGCCACTGCGCGCGGCCAGAGCTCGCCGATTGCAGCCGGGCACGCAATTAACCCGAGTGGGACGGGTTAGCGGATGTGCGCAGGGCCAATGGCGGCCCTCGCCAGACCTCCAGCTGCCGGCCGACGAGCCAGCCAGCCAGTCAGCCAGCCAGTGAGAGTCGACAACAGGCCGGCAAGAGCAGACAGGGCTCGAGAGCTCTACAGCTTGGTTCCGCAAATCCGGCCAGCTGACTCTGGCGGCCCCATCGACACAAATCGGCGCCTCTCGAATTACCACTGCAACCCGCGAGATTGGCGAGCCGGCGTTGATTTCTCACGGCTCATTGTTGCCGGTTGCCGAGCTCTGGCTGGAAACACGATAGGACGACGCCGTCGGCTTCTATCTTGGCCGCTGACCAGCAGGCGAGCGGCTATGGCAAACGTTACTCAGCCTCGCTACAATTGCAAGCCGGCCGCTCAAGTTACCTGGGCGCGCGGGCACCATTTTGCGCGCAGTAGGCGCTGACCTCGCCTCTCTCAAGTGGCCACTTCCATACAGACCCAGCGGCAGGGACGATCAACTGGCGACTCGATAAACAGCTCGCCCGCAGACAGATCCAATAACTCAACCAGCTGATGGCGTAAAAACAAACACAACAATCCCCCCAACCAAAAGGCGGCCGATCCACTCGACCCACTCCCATTCTGAACGCCACTAATCGTGGAGGAAAGTCGCCGAAACCAAACTGGACCCTTGCTGACCCTTCACTCTCGATTGGTTGGCCACTGGCGGCGGCGGCAGCAGCAGCAGCAGCAGGCGAGAGATGGAAAGCGGCACAAAGTGCACAAAACAACGGTCGGCCTGCGCGCCCTGTCAGGCGGAGCGGTTGCAGCCGAGAGCCCAAGTGGCCGCAATGCTTTTGGCTCGCTCCATCGGACGGAATGATCAATGACCGCTTGTCATTTGCACTTGTTATTGTTTGTAGTTCAGCTGGCCCGTCGAGCGGATACGGCGACGGCCGTCCCAGCGGCCGCTCGCCAGTCAGCCAAGACGACAGTTGCTCGACGGGCCCAGCGGACAAAACCGCCACCTCCGAGTCTCCTGTCCTTTGGGAGCAGGCGAACGGGTTGAAGTAAGCGATTGGAGCGGCATCGGCGCTTTTCGTTGCCGACTGCTCGCGGCCCCTCGTTAGCCCAGCGCCGGACAGTCGGATGAACTCTGACACCTCCCCTCAGCGTTACCGTCACACAGTTACAGTTGGGCCGCGAGGCTGCGAGGTGAGAGGCGGCCCCCGTCGGCTGGAACGCACCCAAGGGGAGCTCCCACCAAACAGAGACTGGCTCCCGCTGAAGCCCCCAGACTCAAAGCCAACCAGCGCAGCCACTCGAAGGCCGGCGAGTTCCCATTGAAGGCTTGCCTTGCGCCCAATCAGGAGCAGCGGGCAGGTGCGAGCAACGGTGGACAGTCGTTTCCGTTCGATTGGTTTTCATGGAACTCTGGCGGCGTTAAGAAGTTAGTCGGGTTCCTCTCCTTCTAAGCCACCTTTCGCTCGCTTGGCTTCTTAGTCGAGCCAACACAAGCAATGCACTGTAAAAAGCTAACGCAAATTAGCCTCCAGCCCAATTTGCGCTCGTCAGGTCGGCGTTACTCTCCAACACCAACGAGAGCTCCGACCGGCTTCAAAATGATCGATTAGGTGAACAAGCTGAAAGTCGCCACTTCCAAGCGCTCCAATTTGGGGTTCCAATTCAGGGAGGGAAGGGGGCCACTGGCCAATCTATCAATCAAGCCGCGGACTAGCAGGCAAGCGTATGCAAAATTTGCCCGATTCTCGCGGCCCGGCTCGCTGACAAAATGCGCCCAAATTGGAAATCGGCCAGCCTCCAATGTCGGCCCAACTCGATCGGGAGCAAACTGGGAGCAGGGCGGCCGGGCTTGGTCTCGTTCATCGTGGTGTCATCGCGAGATAATTGGCGAGCAATTTTGGGGTTGGCCAGTCGGCGCCAAGAGGGAGGAAATTTGCTCTAAAAGTGGGCGAGTTTTCTTCATGTGCAGCATTCATAATGCTGGACCAGTTCCATTTGGCGCGGCCACCCGTGAGCTGGGTGTCAAGAGAGGAGACTTGGTGGTGCAAACGTTTGGGCTCAGGGGGCAGGCGGCGGGCTCTGGACGCAAGAAGGCGGCTGAATCGGCAAATGCGGCGCCCACAAGCGGCCCAAGTCTGCCATTGGGCCACGATTACGGCGCTAATGATGCGCAAATTTCAACCCCTGGCCAGCTCATACCGCTGAAACAATCGACCGATTCAATTTCGCCGCCTGCCCCAGTCGGCGGCCCCACCAAGTTGCCTGCTGGATCCTCGCCGCTCGCTTGGCGCCCATTATTCGTGGTGCCCAGAGAGGCGCTTGCAGGGCGAGAGAGACAAGTGGTCCGGTTCATTGTTGCCGACAAATCTGGTGCCGCACTCGACGGGCCGCGCTGGGCCAGGGCTGGGCGGGCGCGAGGGGGCGCCAAAAAGCGGCGCCGCTGTGCAAAGCGTGCGGATTTTATGATAATGGCGGAAGTGTTTTGGAAATTTGTATGCGAGTCAGGGTCGGGCAGCCTTGGCCAGGGGGCGGCAGGAGAGTCTCTCGTCGCTGGCGGCCCGGCTAGGGTGGTCCGCTCTGGGTTGGCTGCCTCTAGCGGCGAGAGCTGCGGACAGGCGGCCAGCCCATTGGAGGCAACACGCACGCAGTTAGGCCCTAAAATTGGCAGCATTCCGATTGGTCTCCAATCTTGGCCGATCCAATTCGAGCAACTCGCAGCGCCCCTTGCATCTCGTGGCTGGCAAGCTGGACCGGCGCGAGCCAGTTGGATGTACATCTCTCTCGCTTGCTGGCTTCCCAGCAACGGGCGAGACGAGCGCGCCCGCGGGAAGGATCGCGCCTCGGCCGGGTAAATATGGGCCCAATCCCGTGGCGTGTTGGCCAAGTTGACGCATAGTAGTTGGCCAATTGGGGGCCCAATCGCGAGCACGACTGCAACAATGGGTTGCATATTAGCTCGCCGCTGGCTGCAAGCTAATTCAGCGCGCGCTTTTGGGTTAGTGGCGCAAAACTGATCAATTGATCAGCGCGTTTGCCAGCTCGAGGCTCGCTCGTGACCGAAATCAGACTGGGCCAGGCCGAGAGAAGCCGGCCAGCGGCCCTGGCGCTTCCAGTTTGCCGACTTTAATGGAGCGCGAAGGGTCCAGCAGACGGATTGGCGAAGCTCGAGTGGAGCTTCACTTTGAGTCCCACTTAGTTAGCCTGGCGGTCGGAGTTGCGGCCGCCCCATCGCTTCTAGGCTCAAGTGGCCAGATTGTTGGAAGCCCAAAAGTAGAAGTTTGCGCGCTCATTCTACAAATGATGATAATCTGATTCATCTAAACCAATATTCAATTCGATGTGCGCGCTCCACTTAACTTGAACTCGGTCACACTGGACTCCGGTCAGAGCAAGCAGGACGTTTGGTGCCAAAAACTCGCCCTGTTTGCTGGCCGATGGGCGGAGCGGCCGGCTGGTCGAAGTGGGATGCTCAATGTTTAGCTGTCGCTGCGAGCACCAAATGCGGGCTGCCAGCCGGATGGACCGAGTGGCATTGCCGCTCATCTGTACCCATTTAGGCTGCGCCGCAATTGCTATCCAGACCTAGCAACTTGCAAGGATGCCAGGTCATCCAGTTGATCGGCTTAAATAGAAATAGAAATAGTAATAGTAATAAACATGGAACTCGAAATCGATGCGCCAGGTGAGATTATTGGCGGCACTTTGGGCCGAGTCAACGAGAACAACTGCAAGCTCGCAGCCGTGTGCCTCCTCGCCCCGCTTTCCATTTTGTCCGCCGAAATCCAACGCGCCAGTCCATCTTGGAAATGGCAACAATCCGCTTGGCCGCGCCCGCTAGAATCCAAGCCGGCGGCTAGCGAGCGGATTCAGCCGAGCGCCGCCCGAATTGGTTGGCCCCACTGAGTGTCCAAGGGGCGCAACTTGGTTAGTAGGGGACCACACTCTCACTGAATCCCGGTTATGATATGTTGCCAATAACATGGGCCAAGTGCACGCCCATTGTCTCCTCTCGAGGCCTCCCCGCTCGTCGGCGGCGGCAGCAGCAGCAGCAGCAGCAGTAGGGCCGAGTGGTTGAAATTAAATAAAATTACCATCTAGCCTTGACAATCTCAGTTGGGAGGGCACATTTGCATTGCATGTAAGAGTTGTGCCTTGCAAATAATGATATTAACTCTGGCTAACGCGGCCCACGAATTGCTCGTGCGAGAGTCGCAAAAGTCGCTATGCTCCATAAGGATAACGCACAATGGAGCCATTGCGCGCACCTCTGCGCGTCCACCACGCTGGCGCTAAATATAGATCAGGACGCGCGAAAGCAGCCCTGTGTTTGGTGGCTGGGATTAAAATCCTCCTCTCTTACTGTCTCGAATTTCGGCTAAAATCCCCAATCGCAACCAATGCGACGCCGCTCGAACAAACCGGCTGGCCGGCATTGAAACAAAGTGCAAGTTGAAGCGCATTAACCTGGCTGAATTTGAGTACACTACGCTGGCTGTTCCCATCGACTGTTAACGCATTTCGTGGGCTCATAAATTTCCTAAAACTCATAACTAACTGGCCGATTGATTATATTAGTCAGCGAGCCGGCCAACTGCTTCCTTTCATTAAACTTTTGCCGCCAAGCTTAGCCAGGATGGATTGGAGTTGGAGTTGAAGTTGGACCAAAGTGGGCGATGGTTTTTGGAATTGAAGCTAAGCGGTGGTGGCGCAAGATTGTCCATCTAGTTGGCTGCCAAATGTTGGCCAGGCGCAGTAATGGGCCAGCATTTGGCTTTGCGTCGCAATTGCAGTTGAATTATAGCGGCCGAAATCTCGAGTTGAGCCGCAAACGCGGACGCCGCCGCTAGTCAAACAATTGGATCAGCCTCTGTTTATTTCTGGGCCACCGAGAGTTGCCCGCTCGTGGCCAGGTTTTGCCGGCCAAAATGGCAGCCTGTATCAAATGGTCCGGTTGGCCCAGCACTCCGGCCGCCCAAAGCCGCTGCTTCGCGCGCCCTCATTGGTTTCGATGGCGCCTCGAGAGAGCGCACGTAAGCCAACCAGCTCGCCCCCACTTCTGCCTGCTCCAAGTTGGCCTCTTTGGGCGGCTAACGCGGCCCGAGAGGCTGTCGGCGGCCTGGCTGATGATAAGTTTCATTGTTTGACTGCCAGCCACCTAGACGGGCTTGGGAGTTCGCGGGCCAGATTTGGCTCCTGGCCGGCGCATCAGGAGCGCCAACAAATGGATCCACCGTCTGGCTGGCACCATTTGCGCGCTGCCAGTGCGCCCTTTGCGGACTTGGATTAGGCTAGCCCCTCGCAGTGGCGCCCCCGAGGTGACCGTTGCGCTCACGGCTTGCACATCGATACATCAATCCGGCACAGAATTAGCCCCTAGCTTCGGCTCGCTGCTCTGCACTTGCAGCAAGAGGCAGCGCCGAGCGAGCTGGGCCCAAGAGCAGGGGCACCGAGAGGCAGAGAGGGAGAGGAAAAAATCTGCTTGAATCAGGTGAGACTAGAGCTGAGCCAACAGGGTTTGCTCTCGCCAAAATGTTATCTAACAGCGGCGACGCTTCTGCCTGGCCGCTGCCGCCGGGCAGCATGCTGGAATGGCCATTTTAGATCAGCCGCAGAGATATCAGCCCGCCAAAGCTAGTCTCCACGTCCGAAGTGGCCGAGGCTGGAAATTCAAGAGTGATTGTCATTGGTTTGCTCATGTGAAGCTAATGCCAGCTAAGAGACCCACGGTGCCGCCTGGGATGAGGCCGCCCGAGTGGCCGGCCCCATCCACTTCCTATCGGTGGCCAGAGAGGCTGGGTTGGCCAGACGAGCGATTGCGACCATTGGCCAACGCGGCCGAGCTCGCGCCAATCCGCCCCCAAAGCGGAGGGGATGAGTTCTGCGGAAGTGGCGGGCGCGAACGCCTTTGGGGCCGGCGGACTCGTGCGCGAATCAATGGAAGCCGATTCAATTTGTTATTGTTGTCGTTGGGCGCCAGTGTGGCAAGCCCGTGTTGCCAATGGCATTCCGCGGCCCTTCCAGCAAAGCATCGATGGCGCCGGCAGCCTGATGTCTCGCCCGCAGCTGTGGCCCTGGCGCAGCCGGCCAGACCGCCTGGCGCTGGCGCTTGGAGGCGGCCGGACGGGCAGAGGCAGCCGAGCGCAATGGGGCTGCGCTTGCGCCGCCACTCTTTGTTTTCCGGCCAAACTGAGCCAGGCCGGCTGGCTGGCTTCAGCGACCAGCGAGCCAGCCACTGGCTGGCCAAAGGGAGACTGGCCCGCAAGCGAGCAAGAGCTGGCTGGTGGGAGGCGACGCGAGTTTAGGCTTGAGTCGGAAGGAGAGAGAGAGCGAGAGGAGCCAAGTGGGCGACTGAGTTGGCTTGCATTCAAGTCCATGAAACGGCGACCAAGGAATCTGGTGCGCAAGCTAGAGACGAGTTACATTTTCACCCTGCAAGCGCCTCTCAAACTGGAAGGGCAAACTTGAAGAAAATCAGCCTTTGGTGATAGCCGGGCGAGCGGGCAGACAAATTGCGGCCAGCCAGCTGTGCAGCTGGCACGGCTTGCGGTTCCAGACGAAGGTTGCAAAGTTAGCCAAACTAGCTCCCTTTTGAGCGGAACCCCGAGCGAGATTGACACGCCTCTTGCCTCAAGTGGACTCCCCCCCCCCACTTTTCAACGAGCTCGTCAATTACCAAACAGCCAAGGGATGCCATTTTGAAGGAAGAGAAGAAGCGTCAGCCTCTTGAGGTGAGTTTCCTGTTGTATGGCCGTCGCTGTTGTCGCTGCGCTGATCCATCATGCGCCCAATTGGCCCCTTTCTTCGCCAAACAAAACTGCGAGAGCTCGGAGCAAAGTTGCCCTTGCGGTAGCACAATGGCGCCCGCAGTGAGACGATGGCTCTCGTTTGCTGGCTGCCAACCCTCGCATAGGTGCGGCTCGGCTCTCCTGAGGCCAATGAATTGAGACCGTTCAGGTTAATAGTTTGTCTAGAATTGCAACTCGCACACAAGTTAGGCGAAGAAGTTGAAGTAGCTAGACAACTGGGCAGAGTGTTCCACTTTAATGGTGATGAATTTTGCATGAGTTTAGAGCTTACTTGGATGCTGGCAGCAGTGAGCTGGTTTCCAATCGCGCCGCCGCTCGAATGAAGCCGAAAAATCAGAGGCTGGCCCAGTCGAGTGGCAGAACTCGGCTAGCCTATTTGTTTCTCCAGAGCCACAATATCATTGGCCGACACTGGCTCTCAAAACGAGTCAAATTTGGACTCCCCGCTCTGGGTTGCCTCGAAAGCGCGCGCAGGGTAATTTGGCCGAGCCCATTTTCATTCAGAAAGGTCACTGGTGGGCACCTCTCTTTCGCTCTGGAAGCCGCCAAATAGCCAGCCAGAAAGGAGCGGTGAAATCGAACTACCAACTCCGGCCATCTAGTTTCATATCTGCGTTTGTTTTGTTGTTGGCGGGCCGAGAGGGTTGGGGTTTTGGCGCCAATTGTGGAGCGGGTCCGATTGCAGCGGCTCCCATGGAGCTCGCGGCAGCTGGGCGCGAAATTTGCTAGTCTAAGAGATGATGGCCGAGATAGAGGCTGCCGAGTGGCCCATTGGAGGCGTCTAGCGCCTGAGCTCCCGGCTGCCTTGCTTGGCCGCGAGATTCTTTTTGCCTCCGTGTGACAGTTGCAAATTTACACCAAGCGTGAGCATGCAAATCTATCTCCATCTTATCGCTTGCAATCGCAAAACTAATGCCGCCAGCGAGCGAGGCCGAAAATCCAGAGGGAGAGAGGCTAGCTCTGACTTCGCACTGTTGGCTTTGGCGAGGGGAAACGAAGCGAGCTGAGGGAAATTCAGGCCTCTCTCGCCAAGCTGCCCCCTCAGCCATTCTTGCCGCCAGCCTCTGGATTGCATTCAAGGTCCAACGGCTCGCGCGCACTGAAAACCGCGGGGGTGAGGATTCTTTGCCGGCCTAAGGCTGCTCCTCTGGTTGCATGCATCCCTCGGCCGCTGGTAAGTTGCAGCACCGGCCAAGCGATGATCCGCTCGTAGACGAGCTGGTATTAATTTGGATCTCGGCCAGCATGGTGCTGAAATCCACCACCTGCCTCCAGCTCTGGTCGCGTCTGTCCGCCTGCCGCTCTTGCTCGACTTTCTAAGATGAACATATGCCACATTTCTGGCTCCCCGAGTCGGACAAGGACCAATCAGGGAGCCCAGAGTGAGGCCGACTATTTTGCTTAAGAAGCTGCGGCGGCGTCAGGCAGGTTGTCTAATTCGAATGGCCGTCAGGAGTCCCTCCTCCCAAAACTCCTCACCATTCTGCAACCCTTAATTTTCCGACGAGCTTGCACGAGAGACAGATTTTTACTTGTGGTGGCTGTCTGCTTAGCAAAACGAGAGTCGGCCGATTGGCAGTGGATACGTTTGTCAGAGTTTAGAGGAGCTCCGCCTGTCCAGCCGCGCAGACGTCACCATCTCGGTCGCCCTCCCTCCTTGCTGGTTGCTGCCAATATCCAATATCCGTTGTACGAGAATTCGTTTTGCTCTTGCCCGCTCGCCTGGCATGGGGCTCGCACTTGGCACTGTCATTTTCAACGGCGGTAAATATAGGCGACCAGAAAGCTCGTCCGCTAGCTGGTCTAGTGTTGGCCACTCTGGCCGCAGACCAAACAACGCCAGCCAGCCCACTAGAGGCCAGGTATCGCAAGTTTGCCAGGTGCCGCGAGCGCCTTGAGGCTCCGCCTCTACTGCATGTCGCACAGCCTTTGCACCGTTGGGCGATTTGTTTCGGGCAAGAAGCAATTTAGATTATTAAAACTCGAGCGTTTTGCTCGCAAACTCAGCGTCCATTCGTCTTGTGTTGTTGCGCTACGGTTGGTGCACTACGGACGACATGGGAAACGAGCCCAGTCGGCGCCATTGCAACAGCGAGCGAATCTCCAACATCGCCCAACTTCCTGGCCAGAAACTAAACTCATCCCCCGAGCTTGGACGCAGCCTGGACGTGGGAAAGATGGATCTCCTCCCCCTCGAAGTCAAGCTGCACGAGCAATATGACGGCTCTCGGCCGCCAGGTCGAGTCGTCAAATTTTGCAACTCAATTAGGACGTTCAGTGGGCCAACCTGGTCGGGGGCCAGAGCAAACATCAAGTAGGGTGAGCGAGCTAAACGGAGCTCATTCGGCGGGCGCCAGACAAAAGGGTCGGCGGGCGGCCCATTCACAATTGTGTTGCCAGCAAGGGAATCGCCCCCCCCCTCTCTCTCTCTCTCTCTCTCTCTCTCTCAATGGCCTTGCCACGCGGGGGCTCAGCCGGAATTGATCGATCATTCGGGCCAGCAAGCCCAATTGAGCCCCAGCGAGAGGCTGGCCCTCGCTGCGGGGCACAAACTTAGCCATGGAAGTGAGCTGATGGCTTCAATGGCCAACCAGCCAGTGAGCCCTTGGCAAGTCGTCTACTTTAGCTCGTGCGCTCGCCTTAGAGTTACGATGTGAACTTGACTCCAGAAGCGAGCCACTCGTAGGACTCATCAGTATTCAGCTTCAAGCTAGATGATCAATATTGCGGCCGAAAGTATGCAGATGGGCCGAGTTGAGGGGACGAAGTTGTGCGCCTTCCAAATGGCCACTTGTTTTGGCGAGACAGTTGGAACTGGCCCAAGATGAGGCATAGAGACAAACAGTTGCACGCTGGATGGACACTAATTGGCGGCCAAACTCGCCATTCTCTTGCTTCACTGGCTAACTAGCGCATTGGCCAGCGAAGAGCCATCGAGATTCTGGCTAACAGACTGCGCTGTCATTTGCATCCAATATACAGCTTTGGCAACGGGGGCAAAGTCGCACTTGCAGTTGCATTTGCGCCCCCTTCCACTGTCCAGCCTCAAGCGTCCTTTTCTGGGGCCGCAAAATGCATTACTCCACCTACACAACATCAACACTTGTCAGAAATGTAGCTCACCGTCTCTCTCCACTCTCACCTGCCCGTCGCCCTCTATAATCAGTCGTAGTCTTTCCAGAGGTGAACAAACCGAGGAGGCGCCAAGTTGTTAGGGCGGAAGCTGTTGTAGCTCCAGGCGCAACCTCTTGGGCCAACAATGGAGCTAACGACATTGGGCTTTCCAATTATTGCATGTGAATCCCTCATCAGCCATCCAGGGTTCGCGTGGCCAGGATGCGGGCAAAAGTGAGCACTTTGAGCAACAATGGCGCGAATCTGATCCGCTCGCTTGATGATGGTTGAAATAATATTATTTTCGCCACTTCCTGCCAGACACTCGCCCGTCCTTCTCTTTGTTGTTGTTGCTGCTGCTGCTGCCGCCGCCGCCGCCGCCACATTAATATGATAATTTACGTGCGCCGCTGGTTTTCGAGCGCACAAGTTGCCCATTAGAGGGCAAGAAAGGAGCTGTGTTCAGCTGCTTTTCGGGCCAGCTTGTTCCGCTTTCCCATTTGGGAGGACCGATAACTCGTTAGGCTGGTGGCGCCACTTGCGCTCGGCTGAAAACAAGTGTTTCCCCTCAGACGCCTCGCAGCAAATGGAAACAAAACCTCCATGCGCACTGATTGCATTGGGCCTCCCTGAGCGAGCGCCAGTCGCGAACGGAGCTAGGCGCCCTCCAAAGCTCAGCGCTGGATCTCGTTACGCCTGAACGGACGAATATTTCGCCCCCTCCCGTCTGCGAATAATGAACAATTAAAATTAATGATTGCTAAGCCGGAATAATCGCCACCCATTCGCATTCGCGGCTTGATTTATAAATATATATCCAAATCTAAACGAATTTGCTCGACCAGCTAAATCCAACCTACTCGCTCCAAACAATGGGGCTAAAAATAGAGCCAACATGGAGCAAAGAGATAACCCTCCTGTCATCTTGTTGCCCGGAAGTGCCGGCAACAAGGTGGCGCTGGCGAGCGCGGCCGCCTCCACTTGGATGAGCCCGAAATTTTATCATCCTGCTCCCCCTCCAAACGCGCTCACACAACGCGGGCGCCATCAACCAAAAAAGGCCCCCTCTGAATCAGGGGAAGAGTTGCAGCGCAAACTTTGACTTCCGTCGCCGCCGCCGCCGCCACTGCTGCTGTTGGCCCATGCCGGCTTTATCCGAGTGCCCTTCGAAGTTTCGTTCATTTGCCTGATTCCATTAGCGCGCTAGGTGCGCTCACTGCGGTCGGTTGCCGCCGCCGCCGCCTCCGCCGCCTAAACTGCCAGCTCGCTCGATCGCTTTCGCCCAGCAGCTTGGCCAGCGCTTGGAGTTGCCGGTTCAACCAACCTTCTCGTTTCCCACCATTTCACCACCGACCAGCCGTCCTGACAAAACGCCAGACTAGCGCGAGCAAGTTCAAAGTAGCTAAATCAAGTTAATGGTCGCAGCCCGTCGTTGTTTACGTTGTCTCTAACTCTTGCCTTTGCTGCCCCCGTTTTGGGGCCTAATTATTCGAGCCCCCAACTCTTTGGCTCGAAATTCTAATGCTCACTCTTCTCGCAACTGTCAGAGGAGGATATCTAGCTCGCTCGCTATCCCAGCGCGATTGGGCATTTCAGCTCGGCGATTTTGGCGCCCAAGTTTCTCGCGACCGCGTGCATTGACTAAGTTTTAGAAAAATTGAGACATTATAAATCAAACCGCTTGGTTTGCCTCCCCACTCTTGGCAATCTCATAAATTGCCGGCCAGCAGTTTAAATTGGGCCAGCGGAGAGGAAGTGCAACGCACCCCGAATTTGAACCCGATAACAGGACGAGCGGCGCCCTTGCCGAGCTGGTTAGCTGGCTTGCTCGAGAGAGTGCCATGGCTAGTTGCTTCTCTTGCCCTTCGAGCCAGCAAGCTCAAGCACTTACAGCATAGAGGGACTCATTGGTCGCGACCAAGGCCCTAATAGTGTTGGAGAGGTTAGAGGAAAGCGAGTCAGAGTTAGCAGGCTGGCTAACCCTGAAATTGCCACCATAGAGGCGCAACGTTCATTCACTCTGTTCCAGGCGATCAAAATGTTTCAATTAATTGCCAATGATGCCATGAGCCCTGGTCCTCCCTCTCTTTAGAGTGACCACCTGTCAGCCTGCCAGAGTTATGCTGAACTCTTCTCGCCCTTTCCGATTACAGCGGCAGCAAGAAAGGTGGACAATGGGCAATCTTCCATTCCAGAATTAGAATTCATCCTCATCATGCTAACTCTCAGCTCCAAATCCTCCGCTCCTCTTCTTCTCCGGAAGATAGACATCTATCTCAAGTTGGAGTAACAGCGATGTCTCGCGAAAGCTCGCTCGCCGTCGCACATTATTGTTTACCCTTCAAGCAAAAATAGCAAGTCGAGCCGAAGATCCAAAATTAGCCTGAACATTCGAAGAATTTTCACAGTTTCCAGGTAGAGTCAAGACTGTTGAATGTTGCACTCTCTTCGTTTTGTTGTCCAGCTAAACACTTTTAATCCGACGTCAAACATCAACTACTCCAGTTCAATCAGATTCGAATTAAAACCTGCGCAAGTTCTCTATGTGCTGTGTCATTGATAGCTTCTTAAGTGATTTATTTACTCTAGTTAGACGTCTATTTAGTAGTGGCAACGCAAGCAACTCAAATGGCCAGACAACGAGAACTTCCGGGAGCAACGAGGAGAGCGAACTTGAGCGAGCGAATACAGGTATACGAACTTCTAGAACAGGAAGGACGAGAATTGGTGGCAGCTCAGTAACGGCAACAAGCCAACTCTACGAGTCCCTCGAGTACAAGATGATGTCCAAGAAGGGACTGTTAAAGTTCGTCAAATATACGCTTATATTTAGTAACGCATTCGGCTTTATATTGTCCATCTTCCTTGGCTTATTCGGTATTGCTTATCCGGATAAGCATTTTCCATTGAGTTATAAGGGTAGAGAGATGGCACTATGCTCATTATTTTGTATGTTATTTACAACAATAGGTTACTGCGGGGCCCAAAACCATCGACGCATATTGTTGATCATTTACGGTGCAACTAATGTTATAATTGTGATTATTGTTGTAATTTTGTGGTTTCTATTTAGGGAAAACTCTATATTAGGTAAAAAGGAAATAAGTAGCATGTTTATAACGATATTGGCCATCACGATTGCCGTCATGTTTCTGTTCTCCTTCATATTGGCATTCCACATTCAGACATTCAAGGATGGCGCCCAAGATAGTATAATGTCACAGTCTCACCAACTATTACAACAAACAACCGCCTTCCTCCAGCAACAACAACAACAGCATCAGCAGCAACAGCAGCAATATCAAAATCAACACCACCAACTAGCGGCGCCCCAAAATTTGATGGATAGCGGCGGCGGAAGTCTTAGCAGCCCTGGCGCCCACCACCACCACCAAGTGGCCCTGCACCATGCCGGTAAGGCAACCTCAGTCGGCATCAGCCAGCAGCACTCGATGGCCGTCGGCTTGGGAGGCCAATCCGCGAGCCAGCAGCTGGTCCAGCACCAGCAGCAGTTGATGCAACAGATTAGAGGCAAGCCGCTGCAACAGGCAGCTGGCCTCATTTCCGCCGCGCCCGCTGCATTGCAACTTCCGCCACCCCAATTGCATTCGCAAACCCTTTTACCGCCGCCACAAGTGCCACCTCCAAGCAGCCAGCAAGCGCAGGCCCCAATGCAGCAGCCAACCCTGATGAGAAACCAATCCTCGCCGCTGCCTGGAGTTCCCTACCAGCAGCCGCACTCCTCAACCGCCTCAAGGGGCGCGAGCAAGACAAGCCAGCACTACCTGTCGCAGAAGCAGCAGGGCTCAAGCAACATCCAGCCACCACCCTCGCCACCCATCATGCATCATCACCACTCGATGAGGGACCATCAAAGGATGCCACCGCCGCCGCCGGTCGCGGGCGCCAGGATACCGTCATGTCCGGTCCAGTATTGTACGTTTCAATGCGACAGGACGGTCTAGTGGCGTGAGTTGGTCTACAAGCAAGCGGCTGAGTAGGGCTAGATTTCAACGAACCCACGTCGTTTGGTTCGAGTAGAAGATGGACCTTTGTCGAGGCCAAGACATCTCCTGGGCGCTGGTTAGGTCCACAGTTAACCGTAGAGGAACTTTGTCAAGTAGAGTTGTCAATATTTAGATAGGTTGTAAATAGAGTTTGGGGTCGTCCGTTGAAGTTGTTCATTCGATGGGTATAAATGTATTGTTGAGAGAGTTGAAAATTGCCAATAAACGCAATCTAAGGATAGAATCTCTTGAGAGGGATGGATTCTGCGGCCAATTGGAGGAGGCACGTTTTTCTAACCGGCGTGCATCAGCTAGCTAAACCTCACTTGCGGGCCACAAGTTGTGGCGCCATCGGTAGCAACAGAAGCAGCATTGGCGCCGCAGCCGCAAGGTGCGAGTCAGGCGAACGCATGTAGAACCGACAAACACCGAATGGCTGCCTTGGGTTCTCGAACGTTGTGTTGGCAAAGCGCGCTCGCTGGACGCTCTGGCTGTGGCAGCGAGATTCGGGCGGGCTCGCGGCGGCGCTGTGCGAGCTGAGGCGAGAAAACGAAAAAGGCGCGCTCTCAAGACGGCGCAGGACTGGCGGCGCCGCCGGCAGCCGGCCTGCAGTTTTGTTTTCGGATGCGTCGTGTTGTGGAATGGAGGGAGCGAGAGCGCCGTGAAGCAAAACTCGCTCGCAAGTGAGCGCCGGCTGCACCAGCGGGCAGGCTGAGCGGCATCGAGAAATCGGCGTCAGTGGCGCCGACTGAGCGAGTTTTGAGCAGCGAGCAGTTTGCTTGTCGGCCGGATTGTGTGCTCGCTCGCTCGCTCGCTGGAGCGAGCAAGCAGCGAGCAGCGCAGCGCAGTAGTGCGCCCACTCTAGGCGCGTTCAACGCGTTGCTGTGGTAGGGACACTCGCGGCTGTCCGCTTGTGCGTGCGTACGCCCGGCTGCAGACTGCGGCGAGCGTGTGCGTCTGCGTGTGCGTCAATGCCATTGAATCAAATGAGCTTACGCCCGCCTTGGAGCGACAAGCGCAAAATTTGGTAGTCGTAGTCGTCGTGGTGTCACTCGATTCAATATTATTATGATCAAGAATTTGCCCGATCATCGCTATTATTATTGCCATTGTCTCTATTTCTCTCTTTCTCCATATATATACATTAGACATATATATACATACTAAGGACAGCATCACAACTAGCACTATTACCACCACTATTATCGAGATCAGCCCTCTCCGCCGTCTCCACCACCACCACCACCACCAACAAGCACCACCACCACGATGGAGAGCTCGCAGCAACAGCAAGTATCAGCACCACCACCACCTCCGCCGAGCTCGGCGCCCCCATTGTCACACCAGTCACATGATAATAACAACACAAATCAAACTAACATCAGCATAACCTCAGCAGCAACAACGATAGCAAATTCTGCGCCCACAAATGTCGCAAACACAACGAATAGCTCCTCTTCAAATAACAAATCATATAGAAACCCATTCTGTTCTGCCTACATAACTGGGCATTTATTCAACCCAAATGATGACACTGCAAGGAGATACATTTGTCCACCAACTGAACCAATAGATGGAAAAGTTAAACCACCATTTATACCTCCTGATGAAAAGCCTCATCGGAACACGAATCAACTACAATATTTGCTCAAAACAATACACAAGGCCGTCACCAAACATAGGCACGCATGGCCATTTGATTCCCCTGTCGATACAAAAGCATTAAAACTGCCCGATTACCATAATGTTATCAAAAAACCGATGGATTTTACAACAATTAAAAAAAGGCTTGAGAATTATTGGTACTACGATGCCTATGAATGTATTGAAGATTTTAAAACAGTTTTTGTTAATTGTTATATTTACAACAAACCAACTGAAGATGTCGTTATGATGGCGAAGCAAGTTGAAGACTTATTTTTAGATAAATTAGATGATTTACCAGTTGAAGAAATAGTGCTTGAAATACCACCAAAGGGCAAAGGTAAAGGCAAGAAGGGTGGTAGAAGAATAACGACAAGTAATAATTCTTCATCAACCATTCTTACACCCACATCCAACAACGCCTTAATGCAACCAAATAACAAACTAACTGTCATTAATATAGATAATTCTTCTAATCATAGTCAATTGATGGATTCAATCTCACCAGCTTTCTCAAATTCAAACCAATCAACATTTCAGCATTATAATAATCAAGATAGTCAATCAGCAACTACAATTAATCATGCAAACAATAATAATGCACAAAATATGACTAGTTTAGATAACAAAACCTCCATATTATCTAAAACTCTTCCTTCTGCGTCTATTTATAATTCAACACCATCTTCAGTAGCAAAATCTGCCACAAGCTTAATCGACAGCAGTCAGAGCAATAATATCACCCTCCTAGCAAACCAGACAACTCAATTGAATAATCATGCAGACATCTCCAACCACTCATCATCATCCAATATGCCCCATGAACACATAACAACGTCCCCAGATACAGCTTTAGGCACGGCTCATTTAAGATCATCATCAACATTACTATCAGCAACCCAGCAAACCTCTCAAAATTCCTCGTCCCATTTAGACCAAACTAAGCTTAGACCCTCCAAGATGTCCACCCGTAGGGAGAGTGGTCGCCCCATCAAGAAGCCCCAAAGGGACTTACCTGAGCCAACAAGTAATATCGTGCCATCTAGACCAAAGAAAGGAAGAATGACAGAGAGGATGAAGTATTGTCAGGCTATATTGAAGGAACTGTTGCACAAAAAGAACGCAGATGTTGCTTATTATTTTTATTACCCAGTAGATGCTGAAGTCCTAGGTTTGAGAGACTATCATGATATTATAAAACATCCTATGGATCTAAGTACGATAAAAAAGAAGATGGATTCAAGGGATTATCGAAAACCTGAACAATTTGCTAGTGATGTTCGACTGATGCTACACAACAGCTTCAGGTACAACCCTCCTGACCACGATGTAAATAAATGTGGCAGGAAGCTTCTAGAAATATTTGAGCAAAAGTATGCTAGATTACCAGATGGTTCAGACGACACAGATTCGTCCGAGGCATCAAATGTGCCTTCCTCAGAATCAGATTCAGATTCTGGTGCAGAGAGTGACTCTGAATTAATATCAAACTTTGCCAAACAAATTCAAAACTCACTGAAAAAGATCTCGGAAGATGTGAACAAACTTGTGGAGCAAGTCCGTTCTATGTCGAGTAAGAAGAAGACTAGCAAATCTAAACGATTAAGAAGTCTCAAATACAAGGATTCTAAACGTTCTACTGATCAACCAGGCTCTGGGTTCGCTCCGGTAGGCAATACTGGTGGTGATTACAGTATGTTGAGCAGTGCTGATGGTATCGGCAAAGGCAAAGTGAAGAATTCCTCTCAGAAAAGATCCGTCGCGACTAAACCACAACAACCATTCAAGAAATTAAGAACGAATAGCAAGCTCAACCAAAAGCAGCCGAACAGTGCCCGACCTCAGCCAGTTTATGATTCAGAAGAAGACGAGAACGAAGTTGCCATGTCTTACGACGAGAAAAGGCAACTGAGTTTAGACATCAACAAATTGCCAGGTAAGTCATGGTTGTCAGTTGGCCATATAATGTTGATTGTAACCGTATCAGATTGGGTCGCTGTTATGACTTGGACTATCCAAACTAAAAAAGTTGTTACTTACTCCAAAATAGGCGACAAACTTGGCAAAGTTGTGCAAATTATCCAACAACGAGAACCTTCACTCCGTGACTCAAACCCCGATGAGATTGAAATAGATTTCGAGACACTTAGGGGTTCAACTCTGAGAGAGCTTGAGAAATATGTTGCTGAATGTTTGAAAAAGAAACGTGGTCCCAAACCAAACAAAAACAAACTTTTACCTAAATCAGGCAAAGATGATCCGACGCAAACAAAGAGAGATCTCGATAGGAAAAACGACCCCAGCCAGCTCGGTAAACAGAAAAGTAAAAAAGGTATGTTCGAAGAGAATCATGTCATGCATAATCTCAGTGAAATGGTTGCAATGATATCAAATTGTGGTCACATAATCTGTGTAGCTATATCATATGTTCTGGCATACATCTGTACTAATGCCTCGGCATTGAATACCTTCACTTCGTCTAAAATGCATATCGTACTCGTTACTCACCTGCAGATCCTTACACATTTTCAGATACGGAGAACTCGCATGCAGACACTAAGCGTCTCAGCGATACCAGTTCAGACTCTAGCGAAACCTCTAGTAGTTCAGACACCGACTCTAGTAGTTCATCCAGTAGTAGTGAATCAGAATCTGGCGATTCAGTTAACACCCCAAAACCAATGCAACCCTCATTTAATGAAAGAAGTGTGATATCCAATGCGGTCCCCATCATAGGACAGCCACCTAATAATACCCAAGGCAATCAAGCTGGTTCGAACCAATCTCAAGTGATTGGAGATTTAGGCACGAACTCGCATGCTATTAGTTCACCCGCCAAAGCAACTCTTGTAGGTACCACTACCGCTTCAGCGAGCAACCAAATTCCAGGCGATTTACCTTATAACTCTTATGGAGTGGCCACAAATCCTTCCGCTAGCGGCGCTAGCCAGACAACAACTAATTCAACGCACGAGGTCTTAGCACCGCCTCCAGCCCAGACTGCTGCTTCAACCTGGTCCAAATTTGCCCGACAGGCTGGGCCTTCGCAGGCCATAGAGAGCACAAAAACCCTTGACAGCTTCCAACAATTTAAGAAACAAGCCAAAGAGAAGCAGGATAAGGAGAAATTCATTGAAATCCAGGAGCAAAAGAGACGCGAACGAGAACGTGAACAGCTCGAGCGAGAACAGCAGGAAAAAGAGCGTCTTACTCAGGATCAGGAGGGCGAGATAGCAGTAAATTCGTTGGCTAGATCAGAGCAGTCGCCAGTTTTGTCGCCTGCATCCGATTCACAATCACCGGCTTCGGGAGCAGGCACGAGTGGCAGCAGTAGCGGAGTTTCCAACATGCTGAAACGCGAGCAGGAGCGAAGAAAGCGCGAGGCTTTAGCGAGTCAAAATCAAATGGACCTAAGTAGGCAGAGCGAGATCATGTCAAAATTCGAGGACAGGGTGTGATGCAATGATTGATCTAATTTGAAAAATATTTTTTAGAAAATTTCAAAATAAAATCCATATTGAGACAACCAAAATGAGGGAAATGTCGTACACTCAACAGAATATATAGAAACTACATAAGAACACATCAATAAAACATGCAGTGAAGATGTTTGCATCTGTCCCTGGCTTCTTGGGCTTTATTTATAGCATTGAATAAACTACAGAGATGATTTCTGTTGCGAGTTTCAGTCCATGCCGCCAATCGGCCAGTGTCACTAGCGGCCGTCTATCTATAAACGATCGAATAGTATCATATGCCAGCCATGTGCCTCAGTCGCAGTGCACTAATTGACTTCGAGCGAGGGGAAAGCTGTCTCGCAATAGGGCGTCTGAGGGCTTTCCGGCTTCGGGAGTCTCCTCTGATAAATGAATGAATTAGAAAAATGATTCAATGGCGGCTATTCTCACATAATCAAGGGCCTTTTCTCTGTGCACCACAAGTCTTATGGATTTGTTATTTTTGCTGTCTTTGGTTCTATCAGACTGAGTGGCGCCATTAGCCGCCAACCAAGCAACAGCTCGATAATAAACTAGAAGCCTACGTTTGAAAAATAAGAGCTGCCGCCACCATGTCTAGTCTGTTTCATGCCTGTTTCTTAGCTTAAATCCATCATGTCAATCTGGTTGCTGGCTGCTGGTAGCAGTCGCAAAAGCCGAGAGCAAGCGAGAGATCGCGAACAAATTTGTTGTGCTTGTACAATATTTTTCCTGTTGCTACTACCATTACCAGCCTCGAGTGTCGGTTTTGGTATAACCATAGGACATGGTTGGCGGGATATTAACTGACCAACAATCAGCTGGACCATCAAAAGCCCGTAGCCTCCATCCGGCCGCTTTTTCTTTGCACTCCGAAGCTCAAAAGGGAGGCCGACACTTTGGCATGTGTCACATGGAACCAGAGTCTCAGGGAAGCTCTGGGCTTGTGCTCTGGCTTTAACTTGATGCTTGTGGGGATTCGTCTCAATTCGCATGGTGGGTTCAAGGCGCAAACTAGTGGGCCAGTTGACTGTATCTGTGAAGACATACTGCTTTTGAATCTGCGTGAGAGATTGGCGAAGCCAGAGAGAGAAACTAACATATCTCGCCCTGCCATAGTTGAGAGACCATGATTTTAGCCTCTTATCTTGCGCTACTATTACACAACTCGTCACTCGCGATTTGACTGGAGCTAGATAAAGCTCCTTCCGTTTTTAACTTGTCGCTTCTACTTTCAGGGCTCTGGGCTTCGCATCTGACGCTCACGGTTGTTATTACAACTTAACAACGGGCCAGCTACTGCTGTGTCTCCTACCACTGGGCTCGTTTACGAGTATGCTTGCGCCGGCGCAAACTTGGACAGGCACCAGTTTGTGCAGTCGTTGGCTCCACTCTGTACTCGGGAAAGTATTGCGTCCAATTGGAGTTTGGTCGGGGCTAGGCGCCCGAGCTCTTGGCGCTTCCTCTTTCGGGGCTCATCAAGCGGCTCATCTAGCACGAACACATTTGTGTCGTCGACGCGTGACTCCTGGCCAGCGGCGTCGGCGATAAGTAGAGGGGGCGAGAGGGAGAGGCGAGTCGGGCTAGCACTGCAGGTCAATTGCGGCGCCCACAAGTCTAGCGGCGCGGCCGAGCTTGAGGGCACTAGCTGGTCGTAAAGACGTTGGCCGTTTGCTGCGCGGGCTGCTGCATTGGGGGACGGTGGTGCAGTTGATGCTGCTCCTGATGGATCTGGGGATGTTGTTGTTGTTGTTGTTGTTGTTGCTGCTGCTGCTGCTGCTGCTGCTGCTGGGTGAAGCTACCGAGAGAGTAGCGATGCGCAAACAGATGACTATAGAGCGATGGGAGCAGAAAGTTTGCCACCGCTGCCATGCCCGCTGAACTCCTGCAATGGTCGGGCGCTAGTTGTGCTGGAGGCAGGAAACCGGCCGCCGCCTGTTGCGCCACGAGAGCGCTCGTAAGGCTAGGCGCCGTGTTTGGCGTCAGAGGGGCATGCATGGATGTTTGTGGGTAGAAGAGGCCGGAGGAAGGCCAGTAGTTGGTTGTGATCCTGCTAACTGGCTGGTTGCCTGAGAAGGTTGCCCCCATCGATGGTGCAGGAATGAAGCCAGTCGGCAACTGATAGGTGCCGATTGTTGGTTGTTGTGTCAGACGAGTTGCTTGTCTTGAGTGGCCGACCTTGTGGCCAATCGATTTCATTTCACCCGCTTGCTTGCTTGGACCCAGACAGGACCTAGCAAGCGCGCTTGGCTCATCGCTCGAGATCGTTGCCGGGCAAGCTCCATGATTGGGCCGCTTGTAACGCTTTCGGCGCCTCAGAAAGCTGCCGTTGTCGAACATGTCCTCTGACTGCGGGTCTAAACACCAGTAGCTCCCTTTGCCAGGGTTGCCTGGCTCTCTCGAGAGCTTCACAAAGCAATCATTCAGTGAGAGGTTATGACGGATGCTATTCTGCCACAATGGATACTTGTCACGATAGTAGGGGAATCTAGAGCGAATGAAGTCGCATATACCGGCCAACGTAGCCCGGCGCTCTTTGGACTGTAGGATGGCCATGGTTATGAGCGCAATGTAGGAGTAGGGCGGTTTTTGGTGTTGGCTCCTCCTCCGCTCATCCGACTTCATCGCTGAAATTTTCTTCTGTTTACTCGCCTGCCGCTTGCCCCCATCGACTCTCTGCTTGTCCGCTTGTTGGTCGAGCCCATATGTGTCGCCTGGCACTCTCGATTCTGGTTGTGTTGTTTTGTTATTGCTGTCCATTTCGAATTTCTGGCCACAGGTGGTACTTATGGCCGATGAGTCTGAATCTATTGATATAATTTCGTCTTCCTCTTCCTTACCGTCGCAGCTTGATCCAAACTCGGATCCAACCTCTGACTCCACAAACTCGAACGTATCTTCCGTTTTGGATTCCATCTCTCTGCAAATGAAAACTTGGTGGCCAACAAACCTGCCTTGCGATTAACTGGCTGACGAGTTAATTACTTAACTCGCACAAAACTTCCCCCCTCTTGCTCTCTCTCTCTCTCTTCCGTTTTCTTGCTAAACGGAACTTCTAAGTTTGTTTTCCTTGGCCGACTCGTGTTGCTTCGACCATGAGCGAGGTTAAAAAGGCGACTGGTTACTTTGCTCCGTCGACTATATCAACACGAACTCGCTATAGGAAGGCGCCTATAGAGCGGAGTTGCGCAGCAACTTCACTTTCGTCTCGGGCCCGTGCGCGCGCAGCCCTGATCCGAGGAGCCAATGTCTTGTGATTTATCCAAACCGCAAGCGGTCCTTCTTGGTTGATAGCAACGCCATCTAGATCTTCCGTATGAATCGGTGAGCCCAACTCTTGGGCGGTATTTCTGCTCAATTGAACACTCAATTGAAGATGAGAGTGAATTATGTGGCCCGTTTGTTTGCTTTTATCGAGCACTGAGAGCTGGCTCGATGGCTTCGGTCGGGGACTGAGACAGCGGGGATTGAGGACCTTTGCCACTCTGGCGCCTTCCCAATGGTGTTGGTCCGCTGGGGAGCCTGGCTGTAGAGTAATCAGGGCGCCTACTAAACATAAACTGCATTAAACAAGCGGCACCTCAAGCAACAAAAATGAGCAATGAAACATGGAGACTTAGGCTTGCGAGCAAAACAACTGCGCTCAGGCTAATTTGCTGCCCGGCCGCGAGAGAGATTATCTCCCCGATCGGGCACTTCCTCTGGCGGCAAAGCAACAAGCCGACTGCTGCCGCCGCCGCCATGCTCCAGAGTTCGCATTAGTCATCGTGGCCACAATGCAGAGATTTCATGCTAACGCGAAAGGTGGTCCCGGATTTGGACTGAGGCGCGTTCGCGGCTGCCGCCCATGGCGCCTCATCAGTGCCGATGTCAACCCTGCCGCTTGAAGGCTTTTAACGCGTTTGTAACATAACTGTTGTTATTGCTCCAATTCAAACCTCTGCTAGCGGCTGGCTTGTTTCAATTTGGTTACACGTGCTTGGCGCTAGTTTGAGGAGGCTCCGATTCATGGTCTGCCAATCGCACCGTTAGTTAGTACACAGCGGCACTGTTAATATGGCTTCCTGTTCCAGTCTGAGGGGATCCAACCAATTTCAACAATCACCACGAGTGAACAGTGGCGGCGCGCCAAGTACTCCAATTCACGATGATGTTGTGTGATTGTTGCTTATTTGTTTTCACTCAATCAAACCGATGGGGGCGAACAGTCGAGCGCTCCTATAGTACTTTGCTTGCCACCTCTGGGGAGCCACACTTTGGGGGGAACAATACGCAATGTGTCAACGCTGGCGCACACAAAGACGATCCGAGCGGGCGTCAAACTGGCTGAGACTTGGGAAGCGGATGGTGTCACAACTTGATGTTGCTGAGACCACACGAGCAAGGAGTCTCTCGTTAGCCAGTGCGCCAAACATGGGCGCCGCCGCCGTTGCTGATGTCGTCGCCTCGAGCAAAGATCTACCGACGGCCACAAAACCAACCAGCTGGCGCACAAGTTTATTAATTTTCTCTCGCTTTCGCCGACCAGAGCTGGCAAGTGCAAATAAAAGCTCGCAGAGGATATTTTTGACAAAAGAAGCTCCTCTCCTGTCCCTCTCTCGCCCATTCCGTTTGTTTGTCGACTGGAAACCCGTCTCAACTGCCACTGTCACCACAACATTGGGACCATTCCAACTGGATCCTCAAATCACTGCCGACGCCTGGTAGTCTGGCGGCGGCGGTGGCGGCGGCGAGCACCACGACTGCAGCGCTTGAGAGGATAATCAATTTGTTAAATGATTTGGGCGGCAAAAGTGTAAAGGGATCTTGTCTTGCTTATGAACTTTGAGGCCACATTTGGAAGAGCGACGGCCCAGTTAAATGGTTTCCTCTGCCTCCTTAGCCAAGCCGCCTTGGCTCCGTACAATATTCCTCGTTTCGCTCTAGCTCTCTCTCTCTCTCGCTCTCTGTTTATTCAAATAAGAGAACCATTTTTCTTGTTAGCGCCTCGCGCCAAAACACGCTCGTACAATCAATAGTGTCACAACTTATATCTCATGCTAATGCTCCACTCAGGCTGCCTTTCAAACTCACTGGCCGGGCGGCAAACCACTGTCAGTACCAACATGTTGGAGCTTCGTTGGCGCAAGTTTGACAAACTGCTCTATTTAATCAGCCAATATATTCATAGAGGAGCGCCAAGTTGGTGGCCAATAAGCGACTGATGTAATTTCAATAAACGGCGTTACACTCTTGCTGCCACATTTGTGTAATAAATCACAACCTCCAAAGTGAGCGCAGCTGAGCCGCAGTAGAACTGTAGTAGTATCTTGCAGAACTAAAGCAAGTTTCTGTTTGTCACTCAGCAAACATAAGTTGGACAATTAATTACCTAGCTGGATTCAGCTAATATGTGCCAAGAAGGAAGACGATTCGCTTGCCAAATAGTGAGGAATTTCAATATGCATTGGTGCCATGGTTGCGCTTAGAATCAATCCACTTTGCTTGCCTCGCCGGTCTATAGAGAGGGAGGGCGCAGAGTTTGGGTGCATGCGGCGGCGGCGCCACTCCACTATTTGTTCGCCAGATTTTTGCGCCCGCAAGCGCAACAAACAGTGGAGCAAACAAACTACTGTATGGGAGAGCGCACGTTATTACACGCTACTCTTTTCTATATGCCGCCGATGGCGCTTAAGCAACCAGAAATGTCCACTTTCGTTTTTGGCGCGCAAATTAAGTACACCAAAACTCATTCTTTTCCCTCTTGTTCTTTTTCTCCATCGAATCTCCATAGTCTCCGTTCAACAAATCTGATATTTGTTCGTCGCCGGTTGGCCGACAAAACAAATATTCACACATTAAAAACTTATGATCAAAGATTTAATCCTCGCCGGCAGAACTGCGCTCTCCCATATTAAGAGAAACCTTAACCTATGCTAATATTTTCAACACCAACACCATCGCTAAACGACCCATTGAAGGGACGGCAGAAAAACCGCGCTTCTCAGATGAATCCCCCTAATCTTGGGCGGAAGATTGCGGACAGGCCAAGCGGGCAGTTCCCTCGATTAGGGGGCGGATTTGTCTAGCTTATGGCTTCATCATGCAATAGCCGACTAAAACTTGGACCCACGAACAGAATGTGCGACTGACGAACCAATCGCTTTGACTTGAATTAACGCGCATAACTTTAGCAAAACTCAACACGAGCTGATAGATGTTTGTAAATCCCTCTCCTCACGTTGGGCCAAGACTAAACAAGCTCTTTGTTCGAACACAGATTCCGAAACTACTTCATCTTCATCCTGGGAAGTGCATTTTGTTTTTTTAAGAGGTTAGCTTATTAATTATTGTTCCCTCTTGCTTACTCAAAATTGCTAAGCGTTGTATGATCTCTATTGCCATAGTTAGAGCGAAATTCGTCGACAAAAGTTTAGGCCCCTTTGTGACAGTTCCTGTTATGCAGTGTGACTAAAACTGCTGCAATTCTTAGACGTGTGATGTTTCAATGAGACGATTCCCAGCAAGAGATTACTAAGAATTTCGGGGGGTCTTACTGACCTACTTCATAACTTGAAAGATAGATGGCAGCAGGGTTCTTAGTTGCATAACCATCACCCTCACTCAAGGTCAATGATCGAAAGTTTCAGGACCTAAACAACCACTTGATGGTCTATGTCCACTGAACGTGATTTGGATTCTTAATGCTCTCTGTGCCTGCGGCCGCACTAGCACTTGAGCACTTCCATCTCTCTCTGAAGTACGAATTGGGAACAACTTAGCGAGCAATCAAACAATGGAATTATGCTTAGTCAAACAAATTGATTTTGATTCATACATTGCTCCAACGCAGCCACAAAACTAAACTCAACGATGAAATACAGAAGACGTTTTCGAGTTAGGATATATCAGCACTCCGATGCCTTGTTTGGTTCACTCGTATTTACAACAGTTTGCTAGATGTTGACGAGTGGCGGCCAACAAAGATACCATGCGGCTCATGAGAATTAGAATTGCATTAGGGAGGGTTAGCTAACATGTGAAGCGATGTTGTTGGGTTTGGTTAGTACAAGACCGGCGAGAGCTGGCCAATCTTGTTGGGCAAAAAGCCTGTTGATTTGGGTTAACTATGTTTGCCACGTTATATGGCAACTCTAGCTGCAGCTTATGCTCGGCAACGCCGGAACAGAGACATGGGCGAACAGATTCTGTGCCGGATTAGCTGCCTGCGAGCACATTATGGCGAGGCATAAATAACCACTAAATAACGTTTGGTTGCCATTGGCGCCAACTAGCTGGTATACGACAAACGCACTACGACGCTTCCCTTCCTTCTCATCGGTCGAGCCTCGCCAAGCTCGCCAGCTGGTTAGCTTATTTACACCTAGCGAGCAACCACTGCGGCAGCGAACTCAGAGTGTAGCAAGCAAACGTTTGTCACATCTCGCCAACCCAGCGGAGAATATTTCAGCTTGTTTCCAATTGATTCTAGTAAATGTTGTAACAATTTATTCAGCTCTTCGCTAACAGCAAGATCCACCAGTTCCTTAGCGAGAGAGCTTCGAGTGAAACTAAGGAACCTAACCGAAGCCTAGATTGGCAAGTCGAGAGAATAACTTGCCGCTAGAATGACAACTGTTAAATTTAAGTCTTATACTGGACACTTGTTGTAGTCAGGCACTTGAGTCCAGCTAACTAACTTGGGTTTTGTCCCCGAGAGGGAGCAAGCTTTGACGCACTGCTCCAATACACGAAAGCTTTGATCAAATCAGTAAGGCGAAAGTCGCCCTCCCTTCCCCCTCCTAAAATCCTCTAAAACTACCATAGTCACCAAGATCAAATGGAGTTGTTTGAGTGGATTTGAGTCCGAATCGAAGTCTAGCGGCAAGTTCAGTAATCCAACAAGTCAGCTTGAGTCGAGAACGCAATGGCAACTTGCAAGCTGCGCGCAGAGCTCTTGGCCACATCCCACTCAACAGTTGTCTGTTGAGTGGGATTCGTCTAGCTCGCTTGTCTTGTCATGCCCATAGCCATACACTTCTCGCTCAACCCAAACTCGACTGCGAGAAGCTATTGACTCTTGGTTCACAATCCGAGGAGCTTAATCCAGAGCTTTTCAATAGTATTGTTCAACTAATTGTTCGCTAACTCGAACCATAGGGCGAGCAAGCGAGCGAACTAGAGCATCCACAGCAAGAACCTTTGCTCATCCATCCAATTTCATCCGCAACTTGAAGACTGATTGAATTGCAAATGAAGCGATGAAGACACATCCTGAAATAGTCAGCCTTTCGAACAACAAGATTCAATCTGATAGTTAATTATCGTATCCTAGAGACCTCAAGACAAATGCAAAATCAGCGGACGAGCAAAACATTAGATAGTTGAAATCTCAAGTCTACACTTGACCAAGATCCATCTAGTTTTCGGCCTTCAACGAATAGAGCGAAAGTCAAACTGCCAAGATGGATATCATAAGTCCATTCAAGAGTTTTATTAAAATGCCAAATTGTACAATCGATAATAATGTATTCAAGCTACATTATCGAGTTTCGTGCATGGTTTTGTTCATGTGTAGTGTTTTGGTCACTGCAAGACAGTATTTTGGCGATCCGATAGATTGTATATCGCGCGATGACATTCCAAATGAGCTTCTAGACACCTTTTGTTGGGTTCATACAACTTTCTCCATCGTTGACTCCTGGAACAAGACAGTTGGCGTCGAAGTGCCCTATCCGGGAGTTGACAAGTACTTCCCAGGCGAGAAGCGCGTTTACCATGCCTACTACCAGTGGGTCTGCTTCGTTCTCTTCTTCCAAGCGATCCTCTTCTATGTCCCTCATTACCTTTGGAAAGCAATCGAGAACGGGCGCATCAAGTCAATTAGGTCAAATCTATGCAATCCCATACTCAAAGATTCGGACCGGAAAGAGCAGAAAAACTTGCTCGTAACTTATCTAGAGAAATCCAAGAACTCTCATCAAGCATCGTTTTACTTTTATTGTGTTTGCGAGTTCTTGAATCTGGTTAACGTCTTAGCACAAATGATCATGATGGACAAGTTCCTTGGGGGTCAATTCACGACCTACGGCTGGCAAGTGCTACAATTCACGGAATGGGATTTCAGCGTTCGTTATGACCCCATGATCAAGGTTTTTCCGAGGTTAACCAAGTGTACCTTCCACCGTTATGGGTCGTCCGGTGATGTCCAGAAACACGACGCAATGTGCATTTTGCCGATCAACATAATCAACGAGAAGATCTACATCTTCCTCTGGTTCTGGTTCTACTTCCTTGCCATCCTAACTTTCATCACAGTTGTCTACCGAATGGCCACAATAACGTCAACCAAGCTTCGCATTTACCTCCTCCATAAACGATGCATATCGCTGGCTGACCGGGGCTCAATAGCGCATCTCGTAGAGAACATGGATGTCGGAGATTGGTAAGTACCTTGGACAAGATTATCCACGCATTTTATTCCGATCAGCTACTTCGCTTGAGCCCGGACTTCGAGCGAGATTAGTGTAATTTGAACCCAACTTGGATCCAAGTCCTCGTTTCCGAGGTAACTCGAGTGAGAGGAAACGGTGCATCAAGATGCATCTTGATGTACCGTTTTTTGGGTAGGGGGCAGCCAAGCTGAGTTGGCCCTCTAGCGATAATAATGTGTTTTTCTCGTAACTGCTACCCTTAGAGTTTCATGTGAGGCAACAACTTGAACCAGACAATGATGGCTAATTAAGGCTCTATCGCTGAAGCTATTGTCACGGTTTAAGATGATGAGCAGGTACAAAGCAATCGCCGACAATTTGAAATTGGTAGTTTCGATAAAATTGTTCAACCTCTACTCTCAGCTACAAGACTATCTCTTGAGCATAATTTGTCTGCGATTTGTGTTCCCAAATCAATCAGCTCATATTCGCCAGATCATGATACTCTCTATCTCCTTCTGGGTTTCTATGGGATATTGATTGATAGGGAAGAGAGCACTCGAAACGAGGCTGCCGCAATTGTTGGAACCATCCACTCAATCATACACGTGCATTTGCGTTGATGGCACTCTAATTTCTATAACATAAAATGGGTAAATCCGGAGCTATCGTCAACTACAGCTACGATCAGCCAGATCTCAGCGGTCAATATCAAAGCCTACAAATTCCGGAATCATGTGATCCGGAACTTGCCCATTAAGTTAGCTTATGAGCCCAACTCGTACATCTACCAGAGGCGTCTAGTCATGCTCTGAATCGAATTTATCGACGCCGAGGGTGATGAAAGGTAGAAGCACTCAAGATTTCACGCATGTGTCACCATATAAAACGCGAGACTTTCCGAGGACACAGATTCTGTGTCACAGAAGTGGCGATGTGTGGGTGGTCCTGCAGCCCATCTATGATCGGGCAGTGCATCTTACAATCGTACAATTTCTGAGTATCGCCCAATAACCACTTTCGTTTCTGAAAAAGCTAATTGTTGAGCTTGATAGCCATTTGTTGGCTCTCACAATCACGTTTCACTAGAGTCGGAGTCTTTCGAAAGCGGAAGCACCTGGGAGAATCCGAGGCAACTTCTAGGTTCCCATTGGATTCAACTCCCATGAGATAATCGGGCTGAACAGTTACGAGGTTCTAAGACCATATAAATCCAATTTGTTATCTCACTTTCACTTACTTGGACTTTAGATCGTTCATTCAATGAACCAACTCAATTGATTTCAATCGATCGCAGCCTTCGATGAAAGCAAGAATAGTCATTTCGCCATGAGGAGCGATGAATTTGGTTTTGGTGCCAGGCAAAGCAGGTTGCTTGAATTGAATCTCGCTGCTCGCCCACGCAGGTGGGACAATTGGTTACGATTTTTGATTTGTCGGCGACCATTTAAAAGCACAAATTCCTCCACTTGAGCGGGCAAGCGAAACCAACAACCCGGCTTGTGGTTTGAGAGATGGCTAGCCAAGAAGAATTGGCCAAGCTTAGTTGAAATGCGATGACTTACAGCTCAAAAGCGTCGAGCTAGCTAGCGAGAGAGCAACTCAAAGGGGATTTTGCTCGCAGAATCTGCCTCTTCCTGATTGTTTTTGTCCCCTGTCGCTCGCATTTCACTCCGTTGCAACTATCCAATGGTGACTAGACTAACCTGATGCTAGCTAGCCAGCCAGCCGGCGCTGAAGGAGGGAAAAAACGCCATGGTTGCTGCAGCCTGTCCTATGGAGAAAGAGAGATGGAGAGCGCACACTACCTGTTGTGCCGATGTTGCAGCAAAGGCCGACGATTCACTGGTCTCGTTGAGTTGCATTGGTTTGCTTTAGACTCGATCAGTTTGGCCGCTCTCAAGCTAAAAGAGCCGCTCATTCTGAGCAAGCCCTCGACAGTTTGACTCATCGATCGCGCCAGCAAACTTCCTTCTCCATTCCTCATGATGCGGCCACCGTTTGAGATGGGGAGAGTGGGAGAAAGCTGAGACGGTCAATGTGGAAACACTTGCGTTTGTGTGTGAATGGAAATCGTTCCATTGGGTCTCTGATTCGCTCTCTCGGCTCGAAGACTAGCAGCACCACCAACAACAACAGCAGTCCACGATGACAACAATTGAGCCAATCTTGCCTCGGCAGTTGTCACCAAGTTGTTCCAGAACAGCAAACCCGCCCTCAGACTGTTCATCTGCCGAGCCCTGTCCCACTCTGCAGGCACACTCAAGCGGATGGCCGGCCAGCAAGTCCATTTATTGAGCACCGCCGCTATTCGTCACCGATGAGCCACTCTCGTTGGCCGAGCGAGCCTCTCGTCGAGTTCACTCAACTTGGCTGCCGATCTCGAGTTAGCTCGCCTGACTGGCGCTTGCCGGCATCATCCTTGCCTTGCTGGCGCCGAATCATCTTCCAATAGAGACTAAGCTTGAACAACCGACAACAAAGGAATCGGCTGACGAGCGAGCGATCCTAGCGGCACTTGCATTTGCACCTGAGCAGCACAGACGCAGAGGATGGGTGGCGGTGGCGGCTGGTTGGTCGGTTATGTGGATGCGCATATTCAAATGAGATTACCTGGCCAATTCTATTGTGTCCACTAAATCATCTTGGCACGACTACTGAGCCATTGTCACCACATTGCTGCTGCTGCTGCGCACAGCCGAATGGCGCTTGATTTCGCTGAACGCGTGATCCACAAATGGGCTGCCCACGATCATCGCGCCAAGTCCAATTTGGACCAACACCAAGAGGAGGATGCCCATTTGAATGGTTGGCGCAACACTTTGCCACCTACCCGAAAGGGTTGTTGTGGTGGATTGAAGATTCGGAATTGGCTTGTCAGCCATTCAATTGTTTGGTTAACTATGGTGGGCCGACAAAAAGATGGGGGCACCTCCGAGTTGTCCCACAATCGAGTGCCACTTGGCTGGCTCGTTGGAATTTGCATCCTGCTCTAAATGCTCATTGTCAGGTTCAATCGATTCAAATTTGGGTTAATAACTCTCTCGCTAGATCACAACCAGCCAAGTCAATCGCAAAAGTCATAAGCACGCTGGCAACGGTGCAAAACTAATAGATGAAATGGTGCAATTCAATCAACACAAGCATAAAATCCGTTAGAACTTTGCCACCATCGTCGCCCCAGGCAACACTTGGCCCTGATTCAACGCCAAACCTACCTCTCTGTTGGCCGTCTCAACTCATTGAGTAATGCGCCAGGAAACTTCGTTGGGGGGTAAAGAGATCACAAACTAAAATTAGTCCACTAGAAGTGGAGCTTGACGGTGATTGAACAATATTGGCAGTGCACTTGGCGCAGGCTCATTGTGTTTCTCCTCGTTGCCCCCAAACGTAAGCTACTCAAGTAGTCTCGAGGGAGAGCGACGCTTCGGCCCACTTGGCACCGAGCCGAAAAGACAGCGACTCCAACGACAGGTTAGCTATGAAATTGAATTGTTTCCACTAATTGTTCCATCGTAGCCATACGAGCAAGTTGAGTTCACTCTTTGGCCGCTCGGATGAGAAGTGACGCACTAATTGTATTGGCCGAACTTTCGGCTCGTTTTATCACATAAGCTAAGCTCCCAATTGTTATCGCAGTCTTGCTTGAAGTGGCCAGCGTAGTCTCAAGCTGCTCGGCTAAACCTGGCCGAGCTGAGCCAAGATAAGCCAAGCCGAGCCGAGCCGAGCTAATTGCGTAACATGGTCTGTTTTTGTTGTTGTTGTCTATACTCCCATTGCTCTCGCCTCGGCGCCGACCAAGATGCTGAGCCAACATCCTACCAAAATTGCCGTGTCCAGCAGAAAGTAGCTGGCCAACATAACGATCTGTTAGAAATGACACTTTCGGGCTTATTAGATTTCGACTGGACTCAACAGCGGCACTCTCGGCTGACAAGCAAATCTCACCAGACGAAAGGTGCTCGAGTTGAGCCCTCGCGCTCTGGAGGGAATTTGGTTATTATTTACCCAGAACAAGCAAAACGCAAACTTAAGTCCGCCAACTTGAGAGCTCAAGTTGGCGAGCTTTGCTCTTTCTCGCATTGAACCAACTATCTGTCCGCCCTTTGTAGATCAGTTACATGGAAAGTGTAGCGGTAAAGTCCATCAGTGGCTTACGGAAGCAAGCTTACGCAATTTGTCTCCACATATCGTACACTGTCAATCTCAACTTGGCCAACAAACGCTCTCCATGGCTTCGAGTGTCTGGCCGAGCAAGTGAAAAAATTGAATTTTCGCTCTTGGCCGCTTGTTATTCAAATAGGTAGGGCGCCACTTTGTTCAACCTGTTTCAACCACCACGGAATCAGGCGCGCCACTGGCCACGAAATCGGCTTGTTGTTCACACACTTGTCGGCGCCAAATTCGCCTTTATTCGACCTGAAAGGCAACTGATCGTTGAGCTAGAAATTGTTTTTATTCAAGCTATTTCGGTTCAAAGAAAACATTGGCTTTCTATTTCTCTCTTTGGCTAGCAAAGCAGCTCAGATGGAGTAACAAGCCTCGGCTAAACCAAAAATCTCTCCGACCTTGTTGTGAGTTCCAAGTGCCGAGGTCACGTCGAGGGTTCCTCGCTCGTTGATGGCCGGACTACATTGCGAGTTATCAATGAGTTCGCTTAGTTCCAATATGAATTCGGTGCAAACGCTCTCTAGATTTGCCATCTCATCAGAAGGCACGAAGCCAGCCTTGATGAAATCACGCTCTGCTGTTGGAGTGCTGATGAGCACTGACAAGCTCAAATGCGCCAAACTCGGATTCAGCGATCGCAGGTAGTCGCCAATGTGCTTTACCTCTTCCGGTACAGCGAGCCCATCCAATTGATCCTCCAGACTCAGCAAACAGGTTTCTGAATCTGCTGAAGTGCCAACTACTGATTTGAGCCCAAAGGATCCAAGTAGCACGATGCAAACGATCAATGAATACATTTTGTCCATTTAACCATTAAAGTAGGAGTGTTTCGAAATATGATATTGGGAGCGATCCGAGCAAGATGTTCAGATGAGCTCAAAAAAAATAGACACGGAACAAATTCTAAAAATAATGCCCCTGTCCACCTGACCATCTCATCTACCAGGTTTCTGCTCTATCTACTTGGTAAAAATATCGAGCCAACGACCTACACGGAGGTCCTCGAGGATTTTGCAGCTGAATTGCCAGCCAGACAGAAGAATGGCGCCCTCAAAGCAGAACTCAACAGTGCGTGACGCTGTCGACGAAAACACACGAATCAACAAGTTGTGATGCAAACTCATTCTATTGGCCCATCTAAGCCGCCAGAGATCCTTCGTAAACATGCTATCTAAACGTATTAGAACACAATCCCGGATTGCATTGGTATCATGAAGGAATGGTATGAGGGCTTCAGGTATTGTCATTCCAAGACTGGCATACAATCGAGTTTTAGTTGATGCGTTCGAATACGTGCTCGCTGATCGCTCAAGCTGAATTCAGTTTCGAATTTCTACACCAGATGAGACTCTTTCCTGTAAATAGAGCACCTTTGTATTTACTAGCTTTTTCTATTTTTTTAGCCCTACGAGGGTAGCGAGTGATGGAAAAGCGCAAAATAAAATCAATTTTGATTTCAACACTCTCCTCGAGCTCTTCTCTAACCCAATTTATTCGTACATTTCTAGAATGATATTGGAGAGAATGAAGGATCCCGTCCTAGCTGTTGTGCTTTTTTGGCACTCTCGAGACTGTGGGGTGTGATAAGAGGGGATGCAAGTGGAGACTTCGATTGTCTTATTGCGACAAGGGTAAGAGGTGCCGACGTCACTCCTTGGAGAGCCTAGCAACAGGCGCCTTGTACTCGGCGCTAGATCTGGTGCGCTGATTAGGTGGATAGCCGATTGGATCCCAAATATTTACTCTGCTTGTTATCGCTAATTTCCTTCCTCTCTCCAAGCTAAACAAACCCTCCTCGCGGCCATTGTAATCACCTGATTGGATTCTACCCTTAATCGGACCTCCAATCATGACCCAAAACGAATTTTCAATCAATTTCTCCGGACTCACGCATGACCATACAATCTTAGACGACAACAATCGATCGGCAGGCCAAGATAGTGCTGGCCCATGCTCAACCATTGCAATCCTAAGACGGCACCCGATGTATGATTGCCTGGTGTTGGTTAAAAAATTCAGATCTTGTCTCAACGGTTACTCGTTAGAATTTCCAACAGAAATACCCGACAAAAGTGATGAGGATTCACTCACTTCTAACGACCAAAACTTGGAAGGTTTGAGGAATTGTGGACGCAGAAAATTAATATCCAGATTCCTCGACGGCGACGATCCAATGTATCAGTCGAGCTGCATACAAGGCGACAGCATAAATAATCCAGTTGATCCAAATCAACACTCAGGCAACCAGCCCTTTGCAACCCAATTGGACGACAGGGGAGACAAGTGCGAGCTTGTTCATGTGCCCATCAATGGCCTCTTGGATCGGCTTAAAAATTACACTTCGTCTGAGATTGCAGTCGATAGTCGAGTCTACGCCTTTGCAATGGGCCTTAAAACAGCCGAAAGGATTCTAACCACAGGCTGTATGAAGGAATTGCAAGAGACGCCCATCTGAGATAAACAAAACCGGTGAATTGAAACAAGCGACCATTTTAATGAATGAATAAAAGTCATCTGTTGAAACTTAGACTGGTAGCAAGTGAGCCAACTCACGAGTGTTGGCACCAACCAAAAACTTATCCTCAATCATGTGGCCTCATCTAGAGTGGTCGTCTGTTGTCTCCTTGCGCCTACTGACAGAATTGGCCAACCTCGTCTAACATGGCTCGGTGCAGCGGAAAGGCGGCCGGACAAGTTGCAGAAGACTGTGACTGTCCATCCATTGGGTCACCTGGACTGGTTCCGTTAGCCGCTGCTGTTGCCGTCTGGCCAGTGAAATCGTCGCTGTTTAGATCCCAAGTCATGTAACCAGCAAGATTGTTCTGCAGCACAAAACGCACCTTCTCTCGAACTGACTGGGGACTCTCGTACGAGATCCAGGTATAACCTTCGTCCGTCAGCAAGTAAGGCACCCGAGCTCGGGCATCGAACTCAACCACAGTGTCTGGCCGCTTTAGAATATCACAAATTTCTCTGTAGTCTAAATGCTCTTCGCTCCTCTGGCCGCCCTTTATTCCTATTGCCAGCGAAAACGGTGCCGGCTGGGTGTTCTTGAACATCAGCTTGTAGGCGCGAGCGTAGGTTGGAATGCCTAGCACTATCTTGTCGTTTGGAATCTGCTCCTCAAGGAGCCGGCTCAGAGTCCAAGAAACGGAGAGTCTGCTCAGAATAGGCACGTAAGAGTCAACTATGGGCTGGAGGGGCGAGTTTGGGCCCGTGAAAGGTGCATAGGCTTTGAAATGGAAATAATCGTAGCACATTACGTTCAGCCAGTCGCACAAGTTTGCAGCCTGTTTGAGCTCATAACCAGACTTGAAAACTGTATCCTGGCCTGCAACAGCAACGGTCAATAGATGCGGCTCGACGAGATTGTTTTGGTTGGTCTGATTGGTGTTGATGTAGTTTTGGGTTGCTGGATGCTGGTGTTGCTCGTTGACCTGGCGATCGAAGAAGTTTTCAACCATTGAAGTTCGCAGCGTTTGCATGAGCTTGATTAGGCCAATGCGTTCGTGTTCGCGCGCTACAAATGGGGATGCAAAGCTGGAGAACTCCCAATCCAGATCGATTCCATCAAGGTAGAAACGCTGTAGAAACTCGATGACCGATCTGGAAAATCTCTGTCGATATTCGACAACATTAGCTGCCCTCACTAGACCAGAGTTTTGGTCGGGAGCATTGTAGACTGAGATCATCACTTTTACTCCAGGAAACCGTCGCTTGAACTCTCTCACCTCAAGCAGGTAGGTTACGTCGCCTTCGCGAGCCAAGGTTAGATTGCCGAGAGAATCGACCCGCGCAAAGGCCAGCACAATATGAGTGCACAGTTTTCCATCCACCTGGTTCAGCTTAATCTCGGTTCTCGGATCCATCCGGAAGTAGCAGACGCGCTTGCAATCGCTGCTCCTCGGAGGCTTCCTAATCTCACTAGCTGAGTGATCATCCTCGCTTGCCTGTGTTCAAGATTTTGGATTTTGTTGATCGATGGGCAAAGTTTGTCAGTGGGTTCGAGTGGTTAGAGTTTGTTCAGTGCATCTCCAAACAAGTTTGAAGCGACAGGCTGGGCGAGGATAGAGTAACAAGCTGCCAGATGGCAGAACACTTCGACAACTTCGATCTAATTCTTGAACATTTTACTCACCTTCATTTAGGCTTGCTGTGTGTATATGATAGGCGAAAACTTGCGAATCTCGTCTATCGAAACTGTACACTTTCGTACGAGATTATTTGCTCACCATGCATCTTCCTCCTCCTTGCGATGCACATTTGATCGGGTTCAGCAATATTCGTTCTCTTGTTGATAAAATGGTCGGCCGAAAACGAAAAATTCTACTCGGCTCGTCTATTCCTCCCCTCTCTCCTCTCAACAAAGCCCCTCTTCACTCTACATGTCGAGTGGCGGCCGCCTATTGAAAGGAACGCCAGGTCTTTCGACCTTGAAAGAGCCGGCACGCATTGGATAACGCTCGTGCGATGGCAATTTATGTTGGTAACAACAGAAACATGGGCATGGAATCTCACAATCACGGCCTATCCATTACAGTGGGGGCAGAGCTAGGGGCTCGGGGATGTAAATCCTCAGGGTGAGCGTGTGAGCGCGCGGGCGCGAGACGCATAGGTGTAAAGAGATCGAGCAGTGGTTAGCTCGTCTCGCTTGGCCAGGCAACCACATCAGTCACCTTGCTGCCATCAGCTGTTTCAAGCCTTATGAACAGCCCGCCAAGCGCGGATGGTTTGGCCGTTGCATTGGTTCGTCTGTGTTCAACTCTATTTTGTTTGCGAAACTGGGCGCCTAAAAATAGAGAAAGACTGCGCAAAAAGTGGGTAAAAAACTGCTCGGCCATGGTAAATCACCTCTGACAGCGCTAGCCCGACGCTCAACATGGCAGAGTCTCGTTCTAAGCGGTGCATCTGAATCAATATGAAATAAATCATAACAAAATTACAGCTTTCCCGCCCGAAAGGCTGATTGTGCTTGATCGTGAGATCATATAGCAACGGCAACAGCTTTTCAACCCAGCTTACATGTATACTGTAGGCGTCGATGTGTCGCGCGAAAAAGTTCACCCATTCTAGGGAGATAGACTAACGGTTCGCGGGTGGCGTTTTACGTGTTCTTAGCGAATGTGCTGAGTCATGGAAATGAGTGTACTTAGAGCATTAGGCTAAGAGCGAATAAATCTAGAATGTCCCCTTCATTGGGCCAGTTTTCATACAAAGACGGCGAGGGTTCGAGCTACTCCAACGTCCTGTCGATGTCGAACAGGACGCGTCAGGTGGGACTATCTTTCGAGTAGGATGCTCGTCTTCGTAATCCCGTGGCAAGGTGTCGGTCTCCAATCACCGAGGACGAGTTTTCTTGCGTATCTAACATGATCACGTAAGATGCGCCTCCAATCATATTGAGTGTTGCCTCCATCTCTGGAAATGGATTACTGACGTAAGTGCCAAAAGACGACACCTCTAGATCGATGTAACTCCGAATGGGGATGTCTTTCGCTCTTGCTTGACTGTTACGCCTAAGGAATGTGCATTGCTATCCAACCATCATGCTCCTACCCCCATCGCTTCCGTTCTTTGGCACAGCGAACTGGAAGTAGAACAGACCAGGCCGACTGAACCCGTTATTTCAGGGGCTATGATCGAGTGGAAATGGGGATTTTGTTCGAATATGCTCTCATCTACTCTAACAACGAGACACACATTGTTGAACAAGCAGGTGACTGGAGTGGGAAAGAAGTGGATGACTCGTTTCTACCGAAACGCGAACGATCTTGATGCTGACGCAACTTGAGCCACCCGCTAAAGCGGTCTTCAAGTCTTTTTTCGAAGCTAGCCAAAAGTTTTCACCAGTATCGATGGCATCATCTCTAATCAGATCGATCGATCTGGTTCTAGAAAAGGAGGATATCGCCTGTCCAAAGTGATGTATCTTCATTGATGGCTTGTTTCTCTGTCCCAGTGATACTATACCAGCATATAAGGATCATCGACGATAACTGTGTCGGCTGTAATGAATTCTGAATCAGGAATCTTTATTTGTCCATACTCGCGATGCTAGTATGCTGTTCACGCGGGAGAGACCCCATCGGATGCTCCCGTTAGATAGAGGACTGCAGTGGATGTACGAGTTCTAACGGTCTTGGTTTGTCTCGTACTCGATAGGGTCTGGACGGCAATGATTGGATGCGAGGTGTAACAAGCATTGCAGTGCCCGAGATTGAGATGGTGCAGCAGCTCAGATCCGGACAGATGATTCTTTTAGTTGTGCCTTAAGCATTAGCCACGAGATCGACGTCCAGACATGAGAACAGCGTTAACGTGGCTCCGATTCAACGAATCTCACATATCAAAGACTTTGTAGGGCTAATAACGACAGAATTAAAGAGTTTGCAAAGAATCAATGAAGAGAGCAGAGGGTCTGAAAACTATCGTTGTTCATTCCTCGTTTTAATCGTATAAAAATTATCGCTTTTGTTGGACTAAATGGATTCGTCTGAGGATCCATTATCGATAAATCCGCGCCAATAACCGCCTGAATCTGACGATCCATCACTGAGATAGTAACCGTATACTAAAGGCTCGCCATATTCTTCGGTTGTGTCGCTACTACCTTCAGTAAGGTACATGATGCTGTTAGAACCACTGGTGTCGTCATCTGTCGAACTGGATGTGTCCACGCTTCTCGGAGGCTCGTTACCATCATCGGAGTCCGTGTACCCTGTCACGTCCAAATCATCAAAACTTGTATCATCAGCATTGCTTACGTTTGAACTAGAACTTGAGCTTGAGCTTGAACTCGAGTCGGAACTAGAGCTCGAACTAGAATTAGAGCTATCGCTATAAATCTCAATTGTAACATCACCTTCATGTTCGCTCTCCTCAAAATCGGGATCATCATCCACATCATCCATATCTTCTTCTTCTTCTTCCTCCTCCTCATCTTCCTCGCCCTCCTCGTTCAAATGCTGACGTCTATCGTCCTCCACCTCAGTATCACTGCCCTCTGTATCGTGTTGTGGATTGAAATATCGCTCGAGAGATGCCATTATTTCAGCACCATGTGCTTCATCACTTCCATGTTCACTGTCGCTCTCCATATGATAGTCAGCGGTACCAGGGAATAACCTATCTAAGGCGCTTGAACCTCTGTCGCCAGTGTTTCTATCTCTCTCTCCAGTAACAGCTCTAAACCTTCCCATCAGCTGATTATTGGTTAAATCTTTGGTTAGCGTTCGAGTTTTCTCCTCCTTCTCTTGTTCCTCTTCATCTTTGAGCCGTTGGTTAACACAATTTGTTCTGTTCAATTGGAATTGCGAGGACGCCTTTTGGACCAACCTATTGATAATGTTTCGTAGGGCAAGATTTTCAGCTTGAAAGCAAACAGTGATTCGACACTGAGGGCAACCAGTTTTCTTGCTAAGCCATCTATATACACAGAATTTACAGAAAGTATGCGAGCAATTAAGTATCAACGGATTGATGTAAACATCTTGGCATATAGCACAACTGAGATCGTATTCGAGGATGTCTTGGATCTCTTTGTGGGTCATCGCATCCTCGCTCTTGTCCGACATCTGGGCCGCTTCGAAATATTATACTCGTCTCACCATATAATATTAAAGTTACTAGAAATATACAATAAGTCTGGGGCCTCCTGAGGATCCATTCATTTCTCTCTATTTTCTAGAAACAATTCACAACGCAAACATGCCGCGCTTGACCAAATTTCCCTGCCAGTAATTTCTGCATGAGCACGCTAGAAGCGCGCAGATTCGATAAACATACAAGCAACTGCCTTCGTGTCAGCTTGTCTATGTTTTCCGCTCGACTGGGAGTCAGTATCTGTTGCTCCAACAAGCAGATGACAGCTCTGATCCACTCTAAAGTTATGAGCGTCCTCAAGTTAACACCAATCAACAACAAAGTGACCGATCATGGGCAAGGTTGCTGTCATTCATCCAGATCTAGGAGTTGGCGGAGCCGAAAGATTGATCGTTGATGCGAGCAAAGCGCTCCAAGAATTTGGACATGATGTGAGAATATACACAAGCTCCCATGATAAGAGTCGCTGTTTCGAGGAGACACGAGATGGAACACTCAGAGTTAGTACTATTGGAGGCTGGATTCCCAGAAGCATCTTCGGTAGATGTTTCGCCCTGATGGCATACCTCAAGATAATCTACATAGCAATCTATATATCAATATTCTCCAAGTATGATCTTATTCTTTGCGACCAAGTTGCTGCTTGTATACCAGTTTTAAGGTTGAAATTTTGGAGCAAGTGTAAGATAGTCTTCTATTGCCATTTTCCTGATCAACTATTGACCCAACGTGATAGCCTATTGAAATCCATCTATCGAAAACCAATCGATCTATTCGAAGAGTTGTCAACCCAAGCTGCCGACGTCATCCTAGTCAACTCGAAGTTTACAGAGTCCGTGGTAAAGAGAACCTTTAAGTCGCTAGAAAACCGAGAGTTGACGATATTATACCCTTGTGTCGATGTCGACTATCTGAGGAACTTTGAGCCTGTTTTGAGCGATTGCAGTGAAATCGTCAGGGAATGCAAGAGACTGTCGCGCGACAACTTTGTATTTCTTTCTCTCAACAGATTCGAACGAAAGAAAAACCTTGCCCTTGCTGTGGAAGCACTCGCAGAGTGCCTACTCACCTGCCCCGGGCCAACCAACCAGCAAAAGCCTCACGCACACCCTCAAGCTTCAACGATGAAAGCCCATTTAATTGTGGCCGGCGGCTACGACGAACGCCTTCTAGAATGTGTACAGTACTACCAAGAATTGGAACGCCGAGTTAGGGCGCTCGAGCTGGAAACTCATGTGACGCTGGTCAAGTCGCCTAGCGACCAAGAGAAGGTGCTCCTCCTTGCGCTAAGCCATGCAATCGTGTACACGCCAGAGAGGGAGCACTTTGGTATCGTGCCCTTGGAGGCCATGGCCATGTCGAAGCCGGTGATCGCCTGTTGTTCGGGCGGACCCCTGGAGACGGTGGAGGCTGGCGTGAGCGGGTTGTTGTGCGACAGCGATGAGCGCTCGTTTGCGGATGCCATGATGAGGCTCTACGGGGACAGGCTTGCCAGCGAGAGGATGGGCGAGGCTGGCTTGAGGCGTGTGCAGCTATTGTTCTCCTACCACACGTTTCGCAACCGATTGAATCAAATTTGCTTTCCAGAGAGATGAGCGATCGCTCAAAGGTACCACATTTGAGTGCAAGCATGTACCTCGCTCAAACTCACCTTGGCCCACTTCTATAGCTCGTACGTCTTTCGACCAAATTTAGATGAATAAACTCGATATTAGATTGAAATCGCGCTCATTTCACAGGCATCAGCAGATCTCAGAACTGTCCGACAGTCGTTGACGCTATGTAGTCATGGTCACGAGGTGCTATAGGAGTTTGTGACGAGTGAGAAATTGCAAACACGTCCATGGTTAATGATCATACTCATGTTATAATGATGCAGAGGACTATGTTTTCCAGATTCTTAGCAGCAGGCTGCCAATGGGCGGCAGATGTTGGCACCTCTGGATGGTGAAATGCGTGTAGCATCTAGCTACTTCGCGCGCTCGTCAGCGTATAGAGATATCCTCTCTGTACAGCTCGCTCGGCGTTCGAGTCATCTTATGCAGACTTGCCACTCCTAGCAGACGCGCAGACGCACAGACAAAGACTATGTTTCAGCCCAAAAAGTCACACGGGCGGACAAACCTACCGCAGTGAAGCGAAGCAGCGCGATCGATGCAGCTATCTGCAGTCTTGTCGCTATGAAGGGGGGCACAACCAGATGCGCTCAATGGGACCTAGGGCCCGACTGTTGGAGCCGAGAGTCGTAGCTATAAGTCGAGTGAGGTAACAGGGCTCTAGAGGGGTCTCGCAATATAATGCAGCACGCTGAGTTTGTCTCGTCCCTATCGAGAATATTAAATTTTTATACCCTTGATTTCACATAAGTGGTGCATCGTTTCATCTAATTGGCCATTACTTCCCGCGAGAAGGCCCGACAGATCCCATACCCTTCTGATTGTCGGATAGGTGCTTTCGCGTAGATGTCGCCTCTCGAGACCTTCGTTAACTGTCACTGAAAAAGGAGGGGATGAATTACGTAGCGACAAGCTACAAGCAATCGATCGAGGACTTAGGATGAGAGTAAGGAAACCACCGAACCGCCTCCAACACGATCTTTTAGCTGTTCCCCACGAAGGCGGAATCTATTATCGACGGTCAACAATCATCATTCGCACCACTAGAAATCCCGAAAATTATATTCCAGCAACGAAACCACTTGCATAGCATGTAGTGCTTTGCAAGCTCTTCATCGAAATGCAAAAGCCCGTCTTACCAACCAACAACCAGAAATCGCCACAGCAGCAGCAGCAACAACAACAGTCGCGACAGCCTCGAGAAACTAGGTCGCCACTTCAGCGTCAATTTCAATCGCCTCTCGGCGAGAGTAATAGCAACGTCAACCTAGAATCAGACGACTACGAGCTCACTACGGGTGGCAACACTATTGATGCGCTCCAAGATGAGGTGGCCACTCTTAAAAAGTCGCTCGAAAACGAAAAGTTCCGCTTAGATGATGTTCCCTTCTTCTCTGTCGCTTCCAAGTTGGATCCAATTACAAGTTTGGCCATCAAATCTAGGCGCCTGCTCAAGGGTCACAATGGTAAAGTTCTTTGCCTTGATTGGGCGCAAGACAAACGGCGACTAGTGAGCTCATCCCAGGATGGCAAATTAATTGTTTGGGATGCTTTTCCTGGCAACAACAAACAGGAGCATGTTGTCACCCTGCCCACAACCTGGGTCATGGCTTGTTCCTTCGCCCCTTCAGGCAATTTCATTGCTGGCGGCGGCTTAGACAACAAAATAACCGCCTATCCCTTGTTTGCTGAAGAGGATTCAACTCTTAAAAAGAGACCCATAGGAACGCATACCTCTTATACAAGTTGCAGCAGCTTTCTTGGCAACGATCAACAAATTCTAACAGGAAGCGGCGATTCAACTTGTGCACTATGGAACGTGGAATGTGGTACACTAATACAGAGCTTTCATGGACATACGGCGGACGTGTTATCCTTGGACGTGTCTCCAAGCGAAACTGGCAATACCTTTGTCTCGGTAGGCTGTGATAAGAGGGCTTTGATTTGGGACACCAGATTGGGACACTGCGGTCAGAATCACTTTATACAATCATTTAAAGCTCATATTGCCGATATAAACTCGGTAAAGTTTCATCCGAGCGGCGACTCGATTGTCACCGGCTCAGACGATACCACCTGTAGGCTGTACGACCTGAGAGCAGACCGCGAGGTCGCAGTCTACCAGAAAAATAGCATTCTATTCGGAATCAACTCTGTCGACTTGTCTATAAGTGGGCGAATTCTATTTGCAGGTGGAAACGACTATACAATACATGTTTGGGACACATTGAAGTGTACTCGTATTTGCATTTTGTATGGACACGAAAATAGGGTAACTTGTGTTAGGGTTTCATCGGATGGAACTGCCCTGGCATCGAGTAGCTGGGATCATACCATCAGAATTTGGGCTTAAAGGCCGAGCAAAGCTGTTCACAACTAAATGCAAATAAATCACAAAATCTTCCTCCCTCACGAACAGCCCATCTTTCTCGGGATCTATCATCAGAGAGCAGGTGTTATGCGTCTGTTTGACTATGATTTCGAGGGAAACTAGACGGCAGCAAAGTTTGCCCATGCAGTCTCGTCTCTCTAGCGGGTTCATAGCTGCATGCTCAACTCCAATGGTTGCACAGTGGCAAGGAGCCCTGAGTGGCACCTAGGGTTGCGTCCCAGCGGCACAAGCTCCAATGCCAACAACCCAAATGCGTCGAGCCTCTAGCGTTAAGATGAAGCCTCATTTCCTTCTCATCTTTACCTTGGCCTTGGCAACCATGTTGCTTCTGAGCTTGGAACTGGTAGATTCGTTCAGGAGTGGGAAGATGCGACGAAGGAAGATGCGAAAAGAGAACTCGGCCAGATTTTTGTTTATCCAAAACTCTAAGAGAAAAGAGTATTACAACAACACAAATGGGGCGGAAATCGTGAAATCGTCATATTTCGACAACGAATTTGAACTGGGTGATAAAATTTCATTGCTTTGTGTGGCGAAGGGCGATCCAATTCCGCGAATAAATTGGTACAAGGACGGCAGCGAGCTAGTGCAGCATCAGTTTTCGCGAGTTGTCGAATGGAAGATCAATGCAACTTTCATCAAATCGAAGCTCGAGATCGATCCAGCGAGACAACTGGATGCTGGTACATACGAGTGTCATGCAAACAACAAGTACTCCATAGATCGGCGCACTTTCAAGGCGGACTTCTGATGAATCAGGCAGCTGGTCTAGGGTGAAGTGAATGAAAGACATGGAGCGCGGGCGGTAGCGATTGGGCGCCTTCGGCCCGAGCCAGATTTGATTGCTGGATGGTATGACTAGTGAGGGTGATGCCCCTGAGTCATGGGCGTGAACAAATTACAGAGTTGCCCAACCATCAGTGCCACCCCCGCGCACTCTGGGAGCACGAGAGCCAAGACGAGGCACGTAAGCGGCCATGGTAGCTTCGAGAAACGAAGTTCAATTCAAGCGCACGAAACTCATGGTTTCCATTGGCAGCGCCTGGCGTGCGAGTCGGCAGAAACAAGCAAGTGCAACGCCTGCCGTTGACTCACTGTCAAAAATCGCCGCTTGTTGAAGAGGTCCGAAACTTGGAGCGATTTCTTGATCAGAATTCAACAAAGCAATCGCTTGTCATCTGTGCCAACTCTTGAACAATATACTACTCATCTTGAACTCGAATTAAAATGTCAGGTGAAGTGCCACAAATCGGAAAAGCAGCTCCCAGTTTCAAGACCACCGCGCTGGTCGACGGGAAGTTCAAGGATGTATCCCTCGAGGACTACAAGGGCAAATATGTGGTCCTATTCTTCTATCCGGCCGACTTTACATTCGTCTGCCCCACCGAGATTATAGCCTTCAGCGACCATATTGCCGAGTTCAAGAAACTCAACACTGTTGTTCTGGGCGCCTCAACTGACTCGCACTTCGTTCACCTGGCTTGGACCAACGTTTCGCGTAAGGATGGCGGCATCGGGAAAATCGATTATCCCCTGTTGGGTGACAAGAGCGGCTCGATATCAACCTCGTATGGAGTGCTGACTCCATCTGGCCTCCCACTTAGAGGCCTCTTCTTGATTGACGACAAGGGGATCTTGCGTCAGATAACCATCAATGACTTTCCAGTTGGACGTTCGGTTGAGGAAACCTTGCGCCTTGTGCAGGCTTTTCAATTTGTTGACAAACATGGTGAGGTGTGTCCAGCCAACTGGAAGCCGGGTAGTCTAACCATCAAGCCTGACACCGACAAGAGTAAGGAGTATTTCCAGAAGGCAAATTGAGCGGTACCTTCACAAGTGCACATTCCAGGACTCATCGGCTCGAGCCAATTGAGACCAAGGAGTGCTGTCACTCTGATTATCCCTCAAATACCCGAAAGGGAAGCAAGGGTTTGTGTCTAGATTATATATCCAATTTTTGTCGAAACTTGGTGAAAGCCCATCGGTCCGGTTTTGGTCGCTAATAAAGCTCGAACGATTACAAGCTGAACAGAATCGCGATACTTTATTATCTTTCTATCAGACGTTGCAAGCTTTGAACGTTTTCAAGACCTCTTCTAAGGACGCCAAAACTTTCAGAGATCATTTCCTTCCTAAAATCACTAAGATTTGTCTCCTGGGGCAGCGTTGTCAAAAATGCACCAATTAAGTCGATTAGTTTATTGCAATCCTCAATCAGTAGCCGCATGATTGCATCTTGTTTTGCGAGGAAGTTTGTCTGCCGGTTGTTTTCTGGCGCGGTTGGTCCAGTTATCCGGAAATCTGACAGGCGAAGCTTGCTTAGCCAGTCGGCGAATCGATTCAAAATCCGGCAAGCGAGTTGCGTGAAACTCGTCTCCAAGTCGTCGATGAAGATCTCAGCTGACCAGCACTTGGTTACTAGAGCGTAGATATGCATGCAAATCTTCAATTTGAACTGTACCGGCGCTGGTTCACTGTTCTTATTATCATTGACGCATGGCATCTCACTCAATGGTTGTTGAATTAAGCTCGACTCGACACCTGAGGCAACTTGTGATAGCCTATGATTGAAATAGCTCTTTAGGTTGAACTTTTTCATTATTTTAGAAACATTAGTTTCGATCTCGGACTGAGATAACCCATGTTCAATATTATCGCTCCGGCTGTAGTGTCTCTGCCTTTCTAGGAACACTCTAGTTGAAATATAGCGCCGATGAAAGGTGTCCAAGTTGGTCAGAGAATAGAAATCGACGAGCTTATCTAAAGAGTTGACGATTTCATGCCAGAAGGACCTTATAACGAAGTCGGCTTCAATCAGCTCAAGGTTCCGTCGTAAAAATTGTTCCAGTAATTCGTAAACTTGGTTTGTATCGTCGATCTTACGACTCATCGCAGTCTCAGTGAAAGTGATGTCAAGATATGGCTTGACTACCTTATTGCGCCATACGAGATCGAGCTTGCCCGTTCCCTCTTTCTGGATATAGGTTCTAAGGATTAGACCAATTAACCATTTGTCTTGCAGCTCAATCGCACTCAAGAATGAACTCTCAAACCAATTATCAAGTTGGGATTGCTTATCGCTGAGGTGAGTCTCGAGCGACTTCTTTATCGGTATCAGCTCATCGTGTGTGGGCCTCATGGCGGAGACTTCGCAAGTTAGGAAATAAAGTTCCACATTGACTCGTTCTAACAAATCACATTTAACCTTATAATCAATATCAAGTTGCGCGAAATCTGCTGGCGAGTAGTCTTTTTTACTAGTAGATTTTACTGACCAGTCGATGGTTATCATTCTCTTGTCTAATCGCTCGTACCGCTTGATGTACGATATAAGTTGGACGGCAAGATCTCGGTTCTTGTTGGTCTCTTCAAGCATCTCGAGCTTGGTGTTTATGCTGGAAATGTAGGCGTTATGATTCTCCCAAACATCGAACAGCTGATCTTTGAATCCATTGAGGGGTCCTGTTAGGCGACCAATCGGTTCGGCCAGGCACGATATGATGCAAGACAATTTGTAGAATCTATCGTAATTATTGTTAAATAGCTCTAGCGAGGTTTGGCTCAGATGCTGCTGGTGCTGGATTAGTCGATCCCGTAACTCGCCCAAGTTTAGGGTCGCTTCTTGTGTCTTTGCTAGAAGAGTCTCAATAGAATAGTTTTCGTCGAGAAATACCTCATCTAAGTCGAGTGCGTCCATCCAGAAGAATTGAATAGATACTAAGAGGCGATCCAGAAATAAAGTTTTACTGAATATCGTGGTATTCGAGTAAATAAAATTTGCTCTACGTGCTCATGACGAAAATAAATTTGCATTTGGTTTCTGACGAAATCGTACTCGATTGAACCTTATCCACGCATCGAAATTGTGCAAATCACGCGCAAAGGTGATCAAGATTGGCTTGCAAAATATACCTATGCTTCTGGAGTCGACTTCAGAAGCGATGCATCTTGAGGGAGGGTGTGACCGATTTTAAATAAAGAAAATCGATCAGCTAACTATCTACTCTCCGTTTCTCCACCTTCTTCTCGAAAACTTAGAACCAAATTTGCCGTGAACTTGGCCCAGTGGCAAGCACTGCACATTGGCGCTGTCCAGCGCCGACTCAGTCAACCAGTCCTACTTGGCGAGCATAATCGTTGTAGGTACATAACCCAACGAATCCACGGTTAATGAATTCAAAAGAATTCAGCTAGCGTCCGCCAGGCCACGGACATAGATCAAGTTCTTGCTAGCTAGATCAGCTAGGATAGCTTAAATCGTTGAAAATTTTACCGGTTGCAGTTCGCAAGATCTACCTAAGACTTATCCTAAGAGACTGACTAGATGGTCGATTGATTAATGTTTTGTCTATTACTGAGGTTTGCTCCTCATCAAACTTCGAAACCAAGGCCATAGTCGAGGCACTCGATGCTTCTGACACCTGTTTGGTCATATAGATCCTAGATGCGATAGCAGATAGAAATTCCTCATATGGTGAGCAGGTTTACAATTTACTACGACTATCTGGTGTGTCGATTGATCCCGCAACAAAGACAACATTGCCCTATCTAGATCCTGAGTTGGCTGGGTCTTTGGCTCGAGAACGGGAGTGGCGCGACAAAATTTTTGACTAAGATTTGAGACAGGCAGCAGAAATAGATTCAACAAGTCTGAAAACTGTCGCTTTTTCATTATTATGAGGCTTGTTTTGCTGGAATCTCTGGCCATTATTATCAAGAGTCAAGAGGTTCGGTAAGTTTTGATGATGTTGAGTCCCCAGTGCTTCAATCGGGTGTCATTTTTGATTGTGAACGTTAACGTGGCCGATTATGCTACCTGGCGCAGGTAATATCCATTGCGCCAAATTAGCGCTATCATTGAATGTAGGATGAGGCTGGGAGTCTGATCGTGCGTCGGCCACAAACAGAACTTTCGATATTTCGTTTAGGCGGTTTTGAATTTCGCCACTTGCATACTATCTTCGCTGAGGTAAGAATTCTGTCATCACGCGACCGGAAGCGGAGGCAACTCTTCGGTTTGTGTATCTTTCAATTGGTGCGAGGCAGATCGATCAGAGGTGCTCGCAACGTGTCAAGCTGTTGTTGCTTGAGAACTAGTTTTAGAGCTCACATCGTTTCGCACTCTCGAGGAAGCTTCAAGTTTACTGAATCTCCCATGGATCGATGCGCTGTATTTGTCGAAATCGTGCCCAAGTAGGCACTTGGATAAGGGTTCAGTTTCCAATGTTAACCGCAAACGAAGAGTACTACACCGTTCAATCGAGGATCGTAAATCGAGACAACAGGCTATGGCCTCCCGAAAGTCTCACTAGATCATGGGGGAGCAAACCTCGGGGGCGAAAAATTGTTCAGTTGTCGATCGTCTTCCATCTCGTACGATTCTATTCATCATATTTATCAGAGCACAGGATCCTCTGAAACCTTTCATCACACTCTCAGAGTTGCTACTTGTCTCTCAGCATGCTTTACCCACCAAAGCCAACGGGCTCTCTTGGTTCTAAGCGCCCATGTATTTGTTTTGTCGGCAGGATAGCCTCATCGAGTTGAAGTAAATTGCGCTCTCACGACGAGAGTTCTTTGCGCACGGACCAATTAGATCTATGGCTATAGAAGTGCAACATGTGTATCTTGCTCGAGCATGAATCTGGCCAAGTCGCCAATATGCGTAACCAGGTCGTGCGGCGACAGTGTATCGTTTAGAAGTTGAGTTCTTCGGGCACTAATAGCTATCTGCATTGAGCTTTGCTCGAAGGGAGCTCGAAAGCGAGCAGGGGGTCTCAATAGCTCATTATCGCTCATGGACTGAGGCTTTAGATAAGAAAATCTTGGTGAGTAGCAATTCAAGGATATGTAAGTCCGTGCCGAGAGATATGCCTCAGACTCAAAACTTCCAGAGTTCAGACTAATTAAATCACTAATTCCACCACACCTGCACTTGCGGGGCCTATGCTCTTGTTCTACGCCCATTCATCTCTTAATTGACTCTTTCCAAGGCGCAAATTAGCTTCTTTTGGCTGTAAAAATTAGAGCCCCTCTCTTCCTTGTGCGCGACTAGCTCGATCGAGTTCATCAATCAACCACAGAGTCATTGTTCTGTCCCTCCCAACGCTGACTTGGCTCCTCTTGGTCGGCCTATTTCGAGCTTCATTCTGGCTGAGCACTTTCGCCTTTCGAGCTAGCTTTCTGTTCGCCTCTCTCGTGTCAGTTTGTCCCTTTACCTAGTCTCGGATACGAATCCTTCAACAGATTTCAAATCAGAATGAATGATTTCATGAGCCAGGTAAGTGTTATCGAGCCCAGATGGTCAAACTAGCGAGCTTAGCTGCCCATAGTGCTTGGCAATAAACTCATCAATCCTCGTTTGCTTTGAACAAAGGATGAGCGGCGCATCCGAGAGGAACGCGAGCGCAAGAAGGCCGAGGTTCGCGCTCGGCTCGAAGCTCAAGCTTCGAACAAGACGAAAAAGAAAGGATTCATGACCGGCGAGCGGAAGAAGAAGCTGAGGATTTTGTTGCGCCGGAAGGCGGCCGAAGAGCTAAAGAGGCAGCACGAGCTCAAGGCCAACGAGCGACGCCGTGTGATTGCGGAAAGGACCGGCGAGAGGAAGAACTTCGAGCTTATGACCGAGACAGAGCTCAGAGCGGCTTGCAAACAATTTCACGACCGCTTGAGGAGTCTCGAGAGTGAGAAGTGGGATTTGGAGCAGGCGGTTGGGAGGCGCGAGCTCGAGATTCATGAGCTATCATCGCAGGTTAGCGACATGCGGGGAAAGTTTGCAAAGCCGCCGTTAAAACGGGTTCCCAAGTATGAGCAAAAGATCGAGCGAATGCTGCTTAATGCGCGCAAAGAGATCGGATTCACGGTAACCCTAAAATCAGTCAAGAAAGATCAGTTCCGAGTCGACGAGCCCAAGGACACGAAGGACGAGGCACCTGAGTGGTCGTGGAAGAAATCGATGGGGCCGAGCGGTTTGCAAGGGCAAGAGGAGACAGCCGAGGGCGACCAATAGTGGATCGTGTTTATTGATTAACTTACGTCGATTATGTTGCAAAAACTCACTCATCCACTTGCCAAAGAAGATTTTCTTGTAGTAGTTTGATAGCGAGGGCTGCCTCAGATCGGCGTCGGAAAACCACTCGACCGGAAAGGTATAGTTTGTTCTGGGCAAGTGAATAAATCGCATTATTCGAACCGCGCAGAAATACAGTGTCTAGTCCATCTCCACGTTATCATTGCAATCTACTGGTAGGTCAGTTGAGCCGAGCTCCGCTAGACTCCCCGGTCACCAATCAAAATTGCCATCGTTCGTGCCATGACTTGGATAAGCGTGTGGGGAGATGATGGTTTCGATTCTTCTCAGGTTGCGAGATCGAGCAGAGTGAGCAATAAATCGTGAATCAAGAATGAACCAGGTCCCTGAATATTGCCAACACCCTCTACGCACTCAGGGGCTAGCAATCTAGCCCGAGGAGTGTATATGGGAGATTGAGGCTAGTTGCTAGATTATTCTCGAAAGAGTTTCGGCACATAGACCAAAAAACCAAACCACAAGTGAGAGTAAATATTGAGTCTGCACTCTATATTTGCCGTAAGCTACTTGTCGATGTAACGACCAGGCTGTCTCTTATGGCACAATTGACCGACAGTTGATCGGGTTGGATCTTGAATGTAGATGGCGCACCCATGTCACCCATTCCAGATGACTTCGAAGGAAGCAGGGAACCTAGCTATTTGTTGACCGGTGGATGTCGACGCATCGTTTATAAGCACCAGAATAGGTTTTCTCTCAGGCAAACTCGGTATTGGAGATAAGGGAGGGGGGGCGAATAAGACTAGTCGTAACGAGTAAACAAACGGGATAGAAATAGCCCTTGCTGTGGAAGCACTCGCAGAGTGCCTACTCACCTGCCCCGGGCCAACCAACCAGCAAAAGCCTCACGCACACCCTCAAGCTTCAACGATGAAAGCCCATTTAATTGTGGCCGGCGGCTACGACGAACGCCTTCTAGAATGTGTACAGTACTACCAAGAATTGGAACGCCGAGTTAGGGCGCTCGAGCTGGAAACTCATGTGACGCTGGTCAAGTCGCCTAGCGACCAAGAGAAGGTGCTCCTCCTTGCGCTAAGCCATGCAATCGTGTACACGCCAGAGAGGGAGCACTTTGGTATCGTGCCCTTGGAGGCCATGGCCATGTCGAAGCCGGTGATCGCCTGTTGTTCGGGCGGACCCCTGGAGACGGTGGAGGCTGGCGTGAGCGGGTTGTTGTGCGACAGCGATGAGCGCTCGTTTGCGGATGCCATGATGAGGCTCTACGGGGACAGGCTTGCCAGCGAGAGGATGGGCGAGGCTGGCTTGAGGCGTGTGCAGCTATTGTTCTCCTACCACACGTTTCGCAACCGATTGAATGGAGTTCGGTTCTCTGGTACTGCGCTAACTACTAAACTATCCTGACCGGCCACTAATACTGCCATGCAGTCTTACGATTCATATTATTGATTCGATCTTCAAACTGAAATCACCGAGGATGAAACATCTCATGGTGGTCGGAATCTGTCTTGCCTGCTGGCTCGATTGTACCTCCTTGATAATGATCAATATCAAACAAATAATCAAATTTTTTTTAGTTGATCATTTCGATCCAACTCAAATCTTGTTATAACCAAGAGGAGAGATAGCAACATGAGCATCGAAGGCGATCGGAAAACTCGCCGCATTCTGTCCATCGTCCTGTTCCTCTTTCCCTCTCCTATTATGTCCATATAATTGAATAGTGTCCACATTGATCTCGTGTTTAGTCTGAATTTGATCCTGGTAATGTGTTTGAATTTTGTAATGACTTAAATAATGGTGCTTGAAGAATTGATATCACCAAGAACTCTTCATAACGGATAGACACAAAAATGTTTTCGGTCATTTCGGGGATGCATATACTGGAGTGTTCCGTTACGTGGTGTTTGCATTCAAAGGAGTCAACAAATATTGATAATTTGCTTGAGGCCGTCAGTTGAAATAACAATAATCAACGTAATAACTTAGTTGCTCTCTGGTTGGCCGCCGTTATACGTGTTTCATTAGAGGTGGCTTTTTGATTGATGCGTTCGAGTTGAGAATTCTGATTCACTATCTCACTTCCCATATCAATGGCCATATTACGCAAATTTCCAATCATATTGCCAACTTGAGTCATATTTTCTTCCATCTCGTCCTCCCTTGCATCATTAGTTATCCTAGCCACATAAGAGGTGGTTGTTGGCCCAGTGCCGGCACGATTGTCTACAACCCTAGTTGGCTGTCCGTTAACCACTTTGCCATCATCGCTCGATTTCCATGTACCAGCGTCCTCTTTGAACTCCTTGTTTTTGCCGCAAGGAAATATACAAATACCACAACACTTTTCCATGCCAGTCAGATTCTTCTCTGCCTCCCTCATGTCGACGTTGATTTTGTCCATATCCTCTTCGATTTTGTCCAGTTGCTCGCCTTGCTCGTCCAAACCCATAAGAGTTCGGAAGCCAGCCTCTTTGCTTTCATCACAAAGTTGGAGCATTCGTCTAGTAGATTCGAGGGAATCGTCGGTCGTCTTGTTGGACTTGAATTGCAATTCAGCCAACTCACTACTCTGAGGGTTATTTGGATCCATTTCGTTTCTTGAGGTTTATAATAGAATTTGAGGTTTCTAAAGTGATATGCTTGTTGTTTCTCGGTGAATAGGCTAATTTAACTCTAGCTTTTCTCCAAGGAGATCAGAATGAGGATTTTTTTCCGTGACGATCAACTATACCTATCGAATTTGAACATAAAAAGGCCTTTTTTAATATTGCGCAATAAGTGACGAAAATCAAACCCTTAATCGAGTCACCGATAGATAACTAATTCAGCCAGAGGACAGTAGGGGTATCCATGCAGAGAGGGTTGTGCTGGGTAATGTTGGAGACATACGATGAGGCCCTCGGTGGGCGAGTATCTCTTCGGGACTATGTGCTAATATTAGTCGCTACAACTAAGGCTCTTCCAACTCCCTCGGTGTACAAACGAATGATGTGGGAAAATTTATAACTGAAATAGAGACTTAAATATGAGTTAGGAATACGCCTAGCGGGTAGAAATAAATATGGTGAATTATTCAAATAGATACTATTGTTCTCTCGCACATCTGGACCCCACAGAAGGCAGCGGTATCATCTTGACGACTGACTCTCGAACCTTCATACAGCGCTGCTGCTCCGTATCAAGCCTCAAAGATAGCTTCCCATTCAACCGTAGCTGTCTGCGCTGTGGCGATTGTGCGAAACACAGCTCGGCTTAGGCCGCTTCCAACGGGCATGCACGTCCCCAAGTCAACCTCAGGGGCTAGCTCGCCAGCTCGGTTGCACGAAACTCACCTGCGCTACTGCTAATCTCTTATTTATTTTACCTCTGCGGGACAGTCAAATTTCAGAATTGCACAGCTCGGTGGGCGCGGAAATGCACGCCGAATAGAGCAGATTACATAGTGCACGATGTGTGCTTACATTCAAAAGCGGACTCCGCTACTCTTGGCTGAATTTATGAGGACAATCCATAACTGAACTAGGCCTATGCTGATCTTTGGACCTTCAGCATTCGCTGAGATGTCTGACATTTGAGCAGCGTGTAGGCTCAACTTATTTCGAAGGGTCAAGCGTCGACTCTCCGGAGTGCTGGCTTTTAGAGATTGGCTAATCTTGTGCTCGCAGACAGATCATCACCGGGAAGGGCCAAACTTTGTCCCAACTATTCTGTGAGAGGGAATCGCTAACACACCAGACGAACCCGATCTCAGCGGCCTAATCTAATTAAATATTAATCACTCAAGAGGCTCCGAGAACATGACTTCTGAGAGGATCTCAATATCGTATGTTGCACACCTAAAGTGGATTGTTCGAACCCATGAGGTTATGAGAAAATTTTCGTTGAGGTTCTCGTCAGTTCAGTCTTTATTACACTTGACTCTTTTGTTGATCTCATTTTGACTTGGCATGGGTCGATATATGTGACTTCAAGTTTGTTGATTGAGCAAACTTTTTGGTGCAACCATAAAATGGGCAAACATAAGGCCTATCGCCAGTATGTATTCTCACGTGCGTTTTTAGATTGAAATCCAGGGAAAATCTTTTACCACAGCCCTCAAAAGTACAAAAATAAGGCTTCTCGCCAGTATGAACAAGTTGGTGCCTCTTCAATTTGCTCGATTCTACAAACGATTTGTTACACTCAAGACAAACATGAATCCTGGGCCCATGAGTGTGGAGATGCTTTCGCATGGCACTATTGTCTCGGAAAACCTTATTACAGCCGGCATGTTGGCAAACATATGATCTATTATCCTCGCCTGTGTTGGCCACCCACATGTTGACGTTGAATTCACCTTCCAAAGTTTTGATTTTAACCTGTCTGATGTTCCAAGGCATCTTGAGCTTGCAAATACAGCTGTGGGTAGCCCGGCCAGCTATCAATCAATACCATACCAGGAATTCTGGTTGATGTTCCGTGGTTTTAAAGTGACCAATATAGCGAATCAAATACTCGTCCACGTCCTGGTCGAGACGCCTTGCTTTTTCCACAGAGGGAGAGAGAGACCGATGTTGAAACTACTTGTGCTACGGCTCTTCACATAAGTAATTTGTGTGCGGCTCGTGCTGGAGGGCTGAGCTGCTTAACGAGATCTCGAGGAAAAGCATAGATTTCACATCATTTTGCCCAAGCTTTAGGCCCTCGTGATCTCTATCGGTCGAAATAATCTCAATATGGCTAGAGGAACCGGTAATAAGAGAGGCCCAAGGCAGCCCTATCAACAAGGGCCAAGGCAAGCACAGCCCCAACAACAACCCCAACAGTACCAGCAACCAATCATGATCCCCCATATGCAACCACAGCAGGCAATCATGCAGCAGCAACAATATCATCAGGTTCCTGGTCAATCAGGAGTCGTGGCGAGAAGTCCTCAACAAATCATGATCCAACAAGTCCAAATGCCCGTCCGAATGCAACAGCAACAACCAACAGTGATGCAGCAACCACCAACCCCATCTCAACAGCAACAACAACCTCAGCAGCAACAACAACAATATTATCGAATGGCTGGTCAATCGACTATCCCAACTAGCCCCTCGCAGCCAATTATCGTCCAGCAAGGACAGATGCCCATTAGGATGCAGCAACAAATGCAGCAACAACAACAACAGCAGTATCAACAAATGCCACCCCAACAAACCATGCCAGCTAGTCCATCTCAGTCTATGGTGGCGCAGCAGGTCCAAATGCCACCTAGGATGCAACAGCATTCGGGCATTCAAACAGTCCGGAAAATGGTGCCTGTTAATACCTGGAATCAATCGCCCTCGCCTCAGCAACAGCAATTACAACAGCAACAACTCCAGCAGCCACAGCAACGGCAGCAGCAGATGATCCACCATCAACAGCAGCAGCAACAACAGCCACAGCAACTGCAGCAACCTCAGATGGTTCAACTGGGCAATAAGAGACGTGCCCAAGAGCCAAGCAACTTCGTTTTGACTGAGCAGAGTTTGCGGGAACCTTTAGTTTCAACACTTGAAAGAAATGTGAGCAAAAATTTCTTCAGCCATACTTTGTACAAGACATTCGGTCCGGCAATAGCTCAGATAACCCAATGAAGGCTGCACTCTAGAAACCTATCCCATTTACTCTGGGGGCACAACTCTAACCGATATTTTGATAGATCTGCCGCTTAAAGAGTGGTCTGAGCGAGGAAGAGTCTTTGTTGTATCTTGTGTTTAATCTACGAGCTAGGAATCGCCATAAAGCAGATGTGGTGTATGGTGGCAAGAAGGACACAATTTGAAATCGTTCTGTGGCCACAGCTTTCCCAATCAAAATGGGAGAATCGCTGCTTGCGCGTGCTCTAGATATCTGTTTACCGAGTGGTCTAGACTGACGTTAACCATGATCGGCTCGATTAAAGATGTGATACATCGATAGCGCAGAAGGATCCGAAGAACTCAAACCATAGAAAATCTCTCAAGTGCCAATACATACTCTATGTATCCACCACTAAAATAAACAGAGAATATTTTCTCATCCTTATGCAAATCATGTCTTATATCAAGGTCAAGGATGAACCCAACCTGAGTGAAGAATCGAACCAATCTGAAATAACTCTCAAAGATGAAGCTTGTAAGAGGCTCTCTTTTGTGGACAAACATGAGGGCCTTAGGGGGCTGATACATAGAAACATTTACATTGATTCAATGAAATCTTTTCTATCTAAAGTGAAATACTGTAGCGAGCATCTGACTCCCGATGAAGAACTCGAGTTATTACTGCTCGCTGTCAATTGCATCGATCTAACAACTTTAGCCGGCGATGACACTTCAACCAACGTCGAACGTTTATGCTTCCGGGCTGTTCACCCTCTCGACGACCAGGAAACCCCAGAATTCAGCCACATTTCCTGCGGTGCAGTTTGTGTTTATCCGGCTAGAGTAACTGACTGTGTGAATATGCTCGAACGCCTCGCTAGCGCCTCAAAAGTCGAGGTTGCCTCTGTAGCTGCTGGATTTCCTTCGGGACAATATGGTCTCAAGACAAGAATCGCCGAGATCAAAGAAGCCGTTGAGTTTGGAGCGAGCGAAATTGATGTTGTGATCAACCGTCCAGCTGCAATATCCGGCTTGTGGACTGTGGTCTTCGACGAGTTATGCGAAATGCGAAGAGCTTGTGACATCCGAAAGCAAGATGGACACCAAGTTCGTCTCAAAGTCATCATTGGAGCTGGCGACTTGCTTACAAGCACGCCAAATACAATTTACTACGCTAGTTTGGTTGCCATACTAGCTGGGGCAGATTTTATCAAAACTTCCACCGGAAAAGAGTCCACCAATGCAACACTCCCCATTGGATACATCATGATGCGAGTAATCGTCGACTACTACGACCAGACAGGTATCAAAATTGGATTCAAGCCGGCCGGCGGGATAAGAACCTATCGAGATGCTCTGAATTGGTTGGTGCTGGTCAAGATGCTGCTCGGACCCGAGTGGCTCAATAACAGATTGTTCAGATTCGGAGCCAGTGGGCTGTTGGATGACGTTGAAAGAAGAATACAACAGTTGATTAAGCCCAGAATGCACGGGGGAGACAGTTGAAATCGACCAGATCAGACAAGAATAGTGTGATTTTCTCATCAAATACAATCAGAGATCATGAGTTTCCTTCAATTGGGTCTGAGTATGCTCACAAAAGGATTTCTATTCTTGCTTCTGGCTATGGCGGCCTCTTTCGAGTAGGCGTATGACTCATCGGATATGCCATCCAAACTCCTATTTCGATCACCTTTTGGCGAGTATGAGCCTAGTATTTGAGGTAGCTCAGTGCAACTGAGCCATTTTGATAGAATAACCGATTCGTCAGTTAAGATGTCACCATTGCCGCAAAGTTCTAGAAAATCACGCCAGCATCCTCTCTGACTCCTGAGAATCAACAAGGGTGTCATTGAGAGGTGGATGTTAAGCTGCTGTTGTTGAGCATTCGGGGTCTCGTCAAACTTTTCTATCAGCCGGAAATTATTCTTGAATTTCGACCACTCTCGATCGTCAAGTTTATCATCGTGATCCATATCCATGATTAAAAATTTCCACCTCATCACTTCAGCCTCACTGAGTTTGTCTGGATTCAATGTGCGTATACCTGGAGGTGGCAAAGCTGATGGATTTATCTTGATATGGTCGCTAATCTGCTGTCTGAACTGGTTCACCAGGAATAGAACAAACTCAACTCTCTTGTGGGCGTCGCAAGATTTACTCAGACCGCGGAAGGGGGTCGGTGGACTTGAGCCTGTTTGGCTCCTGATGTCTGAGGAGGAAAAAACATCTGCTATCTTCCTGACTTCAGTACAGTTCATAGCCACCTGCCTGGTCAGTTGCTCGTTGGCTCTTAGCGGAAGTCCTGTAACCTGGTCGACGCACCAACAAATTTTGGTCTTGTGACACTGCATGCCAGCATACAGATTGTCATGTTCTGAATCACATTCCGGGATCCAGATGCTATCGTTATCGGTGTACCTTAATGCGCGAATTTTGGCATTTGCCCGACTCATGGAGCATTCGTTTGGTACCAGGGATAAGCTAGGTTCCTGCGACGCACTAACTCTCTGGTTGAAGTCGCTCTCAGCCTCTTTGACATTTGGTTGACTCTTGAGGTCAGGCGTAGCAGATTCTATTTCCAGGTCTGTGCCTTGTTTGTTTTTCGTATTTCCGGAGCTCGCACTCCCTCCCATACTCCCAGCTTTCAGCAAACCCCTCATCCGATGCGCAGTAACTCCGGTTACCACTAGCGGATCGTTGCTTTCGCTCTCATATAGAAATGGCTCACAAGTAAGCTCTTCCCCGGCCGGTATAGCAGTGTTTTTGATAGCTTGACCATATTTGTTAACACACCAACAATAGCCGATTTTATGACACTGTACAGGCTCATACTTTCCCTCTTGGTTGCACTCTGGCACATGTTCGTGAATACCTTCCGGTGTTTCGTCAATGGGAGCTGCCGAAACAGGTGCTGTGTGCTTGGGTTTCAATTTTTGGTATCCGTTAGGTACTAGAGTTACGTTAGATTGTAATTTGTTGCCTAAAATCTTTTGCTTTTGGAGGATGTCGTTTCGTTTAGAGATACAATCAGTGGAAAGACTCTCTTCGGATATTTTTCGATCTGCTTTTCTTCTATCTTCGATTCCTCGCTTGAAACTGGCCATTGAGTGGCGGGGAGCAACATTGAGTTGAACTTTTCCAGTAGGTGCTGGATCATCCGGCGCACCTAGAGTTGTGAAATCTATCAAAGGGGAGCTAGCTTGGATGACGGATCCATTGTGATAAACGCTGTTGACTTGGTTTTTAATCCTAGCCTTTGTAAAATCATGCTGAAGTTCTACAAAGCAAATTTTAAAAATTATTATAAATAGAGCTAACAGACAATAATCATTTGCTCGATATTGATGAGACAGGAACAGAACGCGATGCATGTTCCTACAGATTGGCTTCCATTGATCTAGTGAGGTTTATGATGGTGAAAAGACTATAGCTCAACTCTCTCAGTCTTGAGACTTACTCTTTGGAAGCAGAAAATATGATCATAATCACGGGTTTGACAAACCAACGGGTCTTGTTTGATTTTTGCTGTGTCGATTTGTACGATGATGCCGAAATACGTGACCGGACAACGTGTTAGCGTGTTTGTTCCTTTGCGAGACTCCAGTTCCCACCACTCACCTGCGGCGAGACTCGACTAGAGATTCACTAGTCACTGGTGGTCAATCTCTGCGAGGAAGATTCTGTGTTCATTTTTTGACCACCGATCGTGCAAATTCTACCATGGCGGTGCATCCAATCGAGAACAAATATAATCAAAAGCGTTATTTTTTCTTGTGGTGCATCCAGTATAATCAAAACCATGGACAGGACATTTATTTGGGGTCTCGGGGTAGTTCAATTAATACATGATCAGGGGCCAATCCACTATTGTTTGAGGTTAGATCACAGATGATGGGCAATAGTGTGTTTAACGATTGAGCTCATAGACGTCTCACTAATTTCAGCTCATGAGATAACCATAGGCTCGATGTCAAAAGTGCTAGTGCACCAGATTGGTGGGTTGCTGCCAGATTCTTGGGAACGTACAACAATAATGTCGAGACTCCTAGTGATAACTGGAAGCAGGCAAGCATCATGACAAGATTGGACGCCCATCTGAGTCTCGGTGTGAGAGGTAAACTTCTCGTGTATAACCACGTGCCACTAGCGAGTAGGAACGTTAGCTGGCCGAGCCATCGATGGTCGAACTGAACGGTGGTCGAGTTTGCCCAAAAATTCCGCCAAACTGGACTCTTCGCAAAGAGATCTGTCGGTATCCATCTGTCCGCCATTTTGGGCCACGAGTTATATGTGAGGCCTGCCTCCATCCCGGCTACTAGCGCACCCGATAAGGCGGTTGTAAATATGGCCCCTGTGAGACAGTAAGCACATCTTTTGAGGTTCAGTAGTTTGTTTGAGGCGGCAAGAGGTTGCGAGGGTATGAGATGATGCATTGCTGTGAGTGCGGTGGCAGAGAAGAATAAAAAGGCAGTGCCTAAGTGGCTGGCCAGCCTCAAATGACTAACTCTTGGTTCTGCATATTCGGCCGGCTTCTCCTCCAGTCCGCTCTTGACCATGTACCAGCCAAGTCCGCCCTGAAACAATATGAGTCCCCCCAACAATCCTACCACGTGCTTTACCCTGCCCTTGAGGTAGCCCTTATAGCTAAAGTATGCTGCGGGCAGAAAGAAACTAAGGCCAATCAGTCGGCCAAAAGTTCTATGCACGTACTCCATGTACCAAATCCATTTAAATTCATCCAAAGATATGGAAGCGTTTCTCAATTTGAACTCTGGGTATTGCTTGTACTTTTCGAATTCCTTAACCCATTGAATTTGACCCTTGGGCGGGAATTCATTGAAAGGATGCCAATCAACCATGGACAATCCTGACTTGGTGAGGCGAGTGTATCCACCTAGCATAACAGTGGTCGCTGTGAGACCGCAAACTCCAGCGAGCCAGTATCCGACTTGTTTATTGCCAATACTGTCAGTTCTGCTGTGTTGATTGAACAACTTTGGAACTTCGACTCTGGGCCTAAATTTCAGCAGTAAGGTGCTGCCATATCTTCGGATTGCACTCGATTCCAGAGAACCTTGACTGGAGCTTAGTTGCCGGGCATTAGTCTCTGCAATCCATTGCGGTTGCCTCAATCCTCTAAACACAAGGGCGACCGATAACATTGTTACAGAATACTAGATTAAAAGGGGGCGAGATTGATACAGTAAATGTGTATCTGGTCATATACTATTCTCGGCTGGTGATAATATGAGCGTGTCCGACATTTGTTTTGATTCCAATCCAAGTGCTAACGCGAACACAGATGCTGCCTTGCGCTCGCACAGCGCCAAGCAGCATGAGGCTGTCTGGCAGCCCCGATCGGCCAGCTAAACAACGGGGGCCTCAAGCAAGCGACTCTCATCGACAGGCTATCTTAGGATTGAGAACGAGATTGAAGACACGTCGATTTAGGCGGTCAGAATCAAAGTCGCACTTTATTCTTAGCTAATTGCATCCTTAATTACATCAACGAAGAGTTGGGATATTCGCCCCAAATAGACGCACACGGCGACACGATCGCGCAGAGCCTTCAACAGATTTGTGTCCGAATCCGGGGACGCCAGCATCCATCTGCGTCCTCAACAAGCATTAGTCCATCCTTGTAGAAGGGTTCCTGGCAAACTGTCGGCTGTCCAGCCTGCTCGACCGCCGACCTAGCCCGCTTGGAATCGCTCAAATCTAGCACCTCGACGCCGGTTGGCTGAACGTTGCTCGACAGCGCAAGCAGAGGTTGCGGCGACGACGAGGCCGACGAGGGCGGCGGAGATGGGGGCGCTGCTCTGACTGGCTCGAGCTCCAGCTCCAGCCTAAGTGGGTCCAGAAGCTGGACCGGCACTGGTTTGCCAGCTTGCGTCGGCTGGCCAGGTCTGCTTTGATTGACCATCAGCTGGTCGCGCTGCTCGTGCAACCTGCGCACGTAATCCACTGTTAGCTCTAAAATGTCCGCCTTCTCGAGCTTGTTTGGGTTCTTTCGGCCCCGATGCCTGTGGATCAAGCCCGAGGATTTGAGTATGGTCCTGGCGATCTTTTCCTCGTCATGGTTTTCGGCTAAGCTGGTGTCGATGCCCAACCTGGACAGATTGTTTGAGTCAGTGAGCACGTAAGATTTGAGCGTATCTAAACACTGGTTTATTCGCGCCCGACGTCTCTTTTCCATCATTGGCTTCGACGAGCGCCGGCCTCGAACTCTACGCGCCTTGTCCTGTTCAAGCCGCTCGCTAGCCAACACCTTGCCCAGTCCGTCCGCCTCCAAGTCGAGCTTGTTCCGGTGCTGCGCTTGCGCCTGGGCGGCAAGCGGCACCGGCTGCTGGTTGCCAGTCTGCTGCTGCTGCTGGCGCTTGAGTTCCATCTTAAGTCTTCGCAACATGCTCACTTGTTGTTTGCGAACTCGTCGCTAGATGCGAGGCCCCGAGTGTTTTAGGAGTGGTTTGTCGGCCACGCGACGAGCGCTGAATGAGAAGTGCGAGCACTCCATCCGGATTCGGATTCGGACTCGGACTCCCACTGTTCGAGGCGGACGAGTTTTGACGGCTGGTTCCGGCTGCTAGCAACTGGTTGCGCGTGCGCGCGCTGTCCCCGTCCTGGTCACGTCGCATGGAACTGGAGCGCGCTGGTCGCTGGTTGCTGGTGCTGGGCCAACATGTGTCCCTCTGGCCTCCGCAGTGGCAGCAACAGTGGCGGCCGCAGCCCTGAGCAAACCGACTCAGTCCAGCCAGCTCCCTCCCTCCCTCCCTCCCTCCCTCCCTCTCTGTCTCGCATGGCCCCTTGTCGGCCAGACCATTTGTGTCACAATGTGCCCGGCCAGTGAGGCAGAGCGGCGCGAGAGGGAGGGGCGCAAGCGGGCGGCCAGACGGCGTTAGCGGGCGCCAGGTAAGAGGCAAGTGAGGAATTTTAAGGTGGCAGATGCGCTCGCTGGCCAGGAATGCGAAACATGGGCCAGGTTGCGCAACTAGAGCCACAGGCGAAGCCAGACTTGCGGAGGGGGAGCAATATGGCCACCTTATGTCGCCTCGGCTCCTCTCTTCCTCACTCACTCACTCACTCAGACCAGTTGCGTGCCGCAGAGCGTCCGATAAATCACCATCAACCATCAGGTTGCACCTTTCCTCTCCTCTCGCATTCCAAACTCTGGCCGCCCGCTTCCTCTCGGTGGCCAACTTCAATTCACTTTTTTCTCTCGCGTCTGTTGCATGTGGAGCCTCAAAATTCATTTCGAATTCAATTGAAACAATCGCGCCGAGGATGCATTTTGCGGGCCAGCCAAGAATGCGGCCAGCTTCCTGCTTGCGGCCGACATTTCCTCTCCCTCTCTTCTGCTCGCCTGCTTTCGGCCTGAATTCAACTTGATCCATCGGCAGGCATGTTTGTGTTGCACCGACAGCAACACCCTCGGCTCCTCCAAGGCAACCCGATCCAGATGGCGTCTTGCAGCGGCTCTGGCTGAGTCCGCTCGCACTGCTTTCAGCCATTCGCAAGCCTCTCGCCGCCTTGCTCGCCCGCCAGCCAGCCAGCCAGCC
>Ga0268249_1000014_pt1 | contig 101654 bp, 63 predicted proteins | sample AgamicAtPe_FD_200257 | JGI IMG/M metagenome (GOLD analysis project Ga0268249, IMG submission 200257) | Agave microbial communities from Guanajuato, Mexico - At.P.e (v2) (version 3) | ecosystem: Host-associated > Plants > Phyllosphere > Phylloplane/Leaf | place: Guanajuato, Mexico | collected... | reverse complement strand
GCTTGGGTCTGGGTGGCTGGCTGGCTGGCTGGTTCGAGTTGGGAGCGGCAGCCGCCGGCCGCGCAGATGGACTCGGCGGACCTCGATAACAATCGCGCCTGTTTGTCCACTTCGCTCCAGCCGAGCCGAGCCGAGCCGAGCCAAGTCGCCAGGCCGCAGCTCTGGCCAGCTCGAGCTGCAAGCCCGGCGGCCCCATCCAGACTGGGCGCCGCGCGGCCGGCGAGCTGGAGCCGAAATGGGAGCCTTGCGCCAATGAATCATGTTTAGTTTTGCTCCGCTCCGTTCCGGCCGCAGTTTGTTTGCGCTCGGCGGCGCAAATAAAGCGCTCAAACTCCTTCCTCTGCTCGCGCGGTGTCCATTTATTTGTGCCTCCTGTGTGTTAATTGGATTTGCTCGCCCCGCCGACTGGCTGGCCGGCCGGCGCATGATTTAGTGCTCGTAAATCAGAGCCTTGCGCCGGCTCCTCCAGGTGCCCGCTCGCTGGCTGGCTGGCCGGTTGGCCAAGGAGGAGGAGGAGGAGGAGCGCGCTCTTGCGGCCGACGCGGAGGGAGAAAAAGTGGGCCGCCCAATTGAGTCATCATTCAATCGGTTGCTGGACAAACAAGCTTGAAACAACACAGACGCGGCTGGCCGAGCGGGAGCACTGGACTGGGGCTGAGACTGCGACTTCGACTGCGACTTCGACTGCGACTGAGGCGAGGGTCCGAGCAAACAGGCTTATGTTTGGCCCATGGAAACGGAGAGCAGATTTCGGGCTGGCCGATTGATTGATTAGCCTGCTCGCCGGCCAAAGCCAACAACAATGGAATAATAATTCCCTTGCATTCGCCTTCCAGCCCGAGCAACAAATCGCCTCCCAACGAACGCGATCAATCAACTGTTACATAATACCTTTAACAAAATTACTCCTCCTGAACTTGAACTCCCCAGTTTGCCTCTCCTTTGCCTCCTCCTCCTCCTCCTTTGCATCCTCCTCCCCCTCAGCCTCGCAACCAGCCGACCTGCTTCTCGGGGAGGCCAGTGCGGGCCGGAAATCCAGCCGGCGCCATGGATTGCGCCGGCCGACTTTGCTCGGAGGTTCGCGGCGGGCGGAGTGCTGGGGCGGGCGGGCAAGCCGGCGACTCCCCGGCCGAGCCAGTCGGCTGGCGCCCCTTGGCCGCAGTTTAGTTCCGCTCGGGAGAGCCGCTCGGCTGGGAGTTTGAGTTTGAGTTTGAGTTCGAGCTTGGCCGAGGGAGGCGCATGTGTCGAGTGGGCCGCTTGGCGCACGAGCTGGCGCCGCTGGTCGCTTCGGTGATAATTGAATGGCGCTCTCGCCGTTGCAGAGGGATTTGCTTGGCTGCATCTGCAAACAATTGCGGCCGCTTGGAGGCGAATATAGTTATGCAAGGCTGCCCCTGCTTGTGTGTGGCTCGCAACTGCTCGGCCTGATCCGCTAGCCGCGAGTGCCAGCAGCGCCTCCTCCTCCTCCTCCGCCGAGAGCCCTCGTTGGCCGCAAGCTCACCTACTCGCCTCGGCTGGCTCCGATCGGCGCTCATCCAGCTCGCTCGGGGGCAGCCCGGCGCCGATCTGCATGGCTGGCCGGCCAAGCGGCGGTGTCGCGCGTCATTCATCATCCCTCGCCGCCGCCGCCGCCGCCGCCGCCGCTGGACGGCCGGCCGGCCCACTGGGGCTGGCGCGCGGATCGGCAGCGACAAGTGTGCAAGCGCTCGCTCGGCGCCTAGCTCGCCGCTCGCCGCTCGCAGTGGCCCCAACTGAGCCGGCGCGGACCACACGCGCACTGGCGGCCGAGCTCATGCGAGCGCCGCCTCCGTGTGCAAACAATGCCCACGCTCAACGCCCACTCGAGCGGCCCGAAAGCGAGCGGAGCGGCCGAGTAAGTGGCTACTTGGCACCACCTGTGGCCGGCCGGCCGGCCAGCTCGAGCCGCCGATCGAGCGGACGACACGCAAGCCGACTGGCTGGCGCCTGAACGCGAAGAGTGCTAGCCGCTCGGGGCTGCCGACGCCGATGTCACGCGAGCGGCGTGATCGATCACCTCCGCAATAATAACTCCGATCGGCGGCTCAGCCCAATTTGGCCGCCGCCGCCGCCGCCGCCGCCGCCGCCGCCTCCACCTGCTCCAGGCGCACGGTGACAATATATCGGCGGCCAAGTCCAGTCCCGCGAGTCCAGTTCGCCGGCCGAGTGTTGTTGGCGCCGGATGGCCGACTGATTGGCCGGCTACTTTACAGCTCACTCGGCGCCTGGAGCCCGCGCGCACTCCCGCCTCGCGCCCGCCAACCTTATCGGGCGGCCATCTTATCAGCTCCTCGAGCGGCCGAGTGGGCTAGTTATATAAAGCGGCTACTCCTGCCGCTGCCGCTCCCCTGGCCGCGCCGCCGGCTGCCAGCGGAGCCGATAAGGCCGAGCGAGGAAATAAGTCAACAGGTCTGCCAGCTTGCGTTGCGTGTCCGCTTCCATTTCAGGCCCACTCTGAGGGGAGCACAAACTCCAACTCCAACTCCAGCTCGAGCGGCGACGAGCCGAGGAGCGGGCGAGGCGAGCGGTGCGTGCAAATTACATGCCGCTGGAATAGATTTCACGGCCAACCTTCGCCGTCGCTACCTGAATTTTATTGGCCGCACTAAATGGCAGCCGTGAAAGTTGCGCCGCCGGCCTCTGTCGCCAGTTGGAGGCGGCGGCGGCGGCGGCGGCGGCGGCGGCGCAGGCAGCAGCAGTCGGGGGCCCATTATAGTTTTGGGGGTCGGCGCTGTGGGTCGCGGGTGGAGTTTGTTCCGCCGGCTCTCCATTGTCTGGGCTGCGCGCTCGCTCCCTCCGGCCAGAGTGGAGAGGAATCAATTGAGAAATCAACAGTTTGTAATTGAGAGATGCTCGAGCGAGCGCTCAGTGTCGCGCAAACTGGCCGCCAGCCGCCGGCGCGCTCAAGTCGCAGCCAAATGGGTCGCAAAATTGCAAACAACTCAGCTCAAGCAAGCGCCAGGTAAACAAGGCAATTAGATACGCAAATTTCCTCCTCCTCCTCCTCCTTCCATCTCTTTTGCGCTCCCTTTGTGTTTGCGCGCGGCTGGTGTGGCCGAGGCTGGTCGGCCGGCCGGCCGGCGTGAAAATTAGCATGCAAGTCTCGCTCAAACCAGTTCAACGGCCCCACGAGAACGGTGATCTACTTTTCGTCCTCGCTCTTCGCCGCCTCTGCTGGTGGTTGGAGCGGCCAGGCGGGCCGCCACTCGACTCGCCTCTACTCGCGGCGCCAATTGTTGCCGATTGTTCCGTCGGCCCCCACTGGCGATTCATTTCTCTCGCCTCGCCTCCGAGCGGCCAACTCGCCCGCAACCCAGCAGAGGCCAAGTGGGGAGCGGAGCAAACAGGAAGCCGGGTGGCTGGCGCCAAAAAGATCGCATTTCGTCCGCCGGATTGGAGCTCCGAGTTTGGCTGCGAATTGCGCGCCCTTCCATTCAGGCGGCGGCGGCGGCGGCGGCGGCCGATGAATGGGCCAGGCGGAGTGAGTGGAGACAAACAAGCAGAACTGGCCCTCATTCCCTTCCATTGTGGCCGCTCGGCGCAGTCTGGGGCCGAGAGGAGCGGGACAAATAAGCGGCCCGCAAACTGTGCCGCCTCCTCCTCCTCCTCCTCCTCTTGGCCCCACTGGATTTGGAAGTCGCGCACCTCAAACTGGAGCGGCCGACTTAAGCCTGTGGAGCTGGGCAAGCACACAAAGACCAGCTTACACTAAAACCAACCCGAAGCTCCTCCTGCTCGGCCGCTCGGTGGGCCAGTTGGCAGTCCAGTGTGCTCATTGTTGTGTCATTATTTTGTCACTCCGCTCGCCTCCAGTGGCGCGAGTTGAATAACAATCCTGGAGGCCGGATAACGAGCGACGATGGTCGGCCGAGATAAGCGCGTTGGCTGGCTGGCTGGCTGGCTGGCTGCTTGGCCGCCAGACTGGACTCGGCCGAGGGGCGCAAACAGGCGGCGCCGGCCGATTATTTATCGGACCCAACAGCCGAGCGGCGGCCGCCCCAACTCGAGCTGAACGCCGCCCAACTGGCCGCTCCACTGGCTCCACCGTCGGGCGTCGCTTTATTTGTTTGTTTTCAAAGCCCATTTTCCATTTCAATTAGAACCGAAGCCAGCCAGTCGCCGATCGGGCGCTTCCTGTTTGGTCGGCCGACTGAGCCGTCGGCCGGTTTCCTGGAAACGCGCTCGCCGGCCAGCCAGCCAGCCAGCCAGCGGGGCGGCAAGCGCACTGAACGCGGAAGGGAGGCAGTTCCGTCCGATGCCTCACCTGGCGCAGAGCAATTGGTTTGCGGCGCGCGCGCGCGCTGATCGTGCAACGTTCGATCAATATTCATGCGCCTGGCGCGCGCTCACAGTTGCCCGGTTGCCTGAGCGACCCTCCCTGCGGCCGCACTTCCAGGCTGAGTTGAATATTCATTCGTCGTTACTGTTTCCATTGTTGCGCCTCTGGAGGCAAATCACGCGCGCGCCCACTCGAACTGGCCGACGGAGGAGCGCAGGTAAGCCGGCCACTTCCGTTGCGCAAACGGTCCAAATATTTGTCCAATCTGTCACTCGGTTTAATCCGCGAGCCAAAGCCAAGTGAGCTCTGGCAAAGCTCATTGGCCGCCCGACTCTCCAGCTTGGAAGCCTCTCGTTGGCGGCTCGAATTAGCTCGTTGCCACTAATCTGCGCGACCATCTTTGGGGCGCTCGCAATGGGCCGCGAGCGGTTGCGCGGCCGCCGAGGCAAGCGGGCGACTTCAAGGGGTCGTTCTGCGGCCACCTGAGCGCAGAGTTTGCGGCGCCGAGCCAAGGTCGTCGGCTCGCCCACAAGCTCCCATTTTGCGTGACAATTATGGCCAATCCATCTAAGCTCGGGGCAAATTGAGCCAGCGTTTGCTTGCGAAAACTTGTTGTGCGCAACTCGGCCAAACTTGAACTTTGTCGCCCTCAGAGGTAAACTCATAATTCACGTGCCCGGCAATTAGCCGGCCGGCGCAGGAAGCGCCGCTCGCTCGGCCACTCAAGCCGAAAGCCGGGCCAGGCAAAGCGGGCATTCAGTGTGCCAGAGTCGGCCCGGCTTTGCTGATAAATCAATGCGCGCGGCAAGCGGAGCGGCGAGCTTAGGATGTCGCCAACGTCGGTGGTCCCAGCCTACGGGCAGACTTATCGGCGCTCAAACTGGCGCACAGAGCGAGAGCAAAGCTTGCAACGGAGGGGCCATTTGTTGTCGCTTCCTCCGAGCGGAGGCCGACTAATTTGAATACCACTAACACGGTGCCCATATTTCGCCCCCTGCGAGCGGTCCCGGCGGCAGCCAACTGGGAGCCTAGAGGACGGGGCTGCGAGCAAACAGGCTGGCCGCCGGTGTCAAGCTGCGCGGGCAACCATTTATAACGCGACCGGCGGATCGGCCGGCGGGAACAAGCTCGCGCCGGCCAGAGTCTCGCCCCTCGGCGGGGCCAAACTAGAGCTGCCAGTGCTGAGGCTGCGGCCCAGTGGCCCTGCTCGCCGGGCGCAGATTCCAAGCGGCGGCCCGCGCGCGCCAGGAGAGCAAGTCCGTTACACATTTAAACAAACACCCGCCGAGCGCTGGCAGGCCGGCGCTCGGAAGTGCGAGATTCCGCACTTGGCCCGCAATGGGGACCAATTAGCGCCGGGCCAGCGGCGCACCTGTTGCTCGTCGGCCGGCTCCGGCGCGTGATCTATGGGCGGCGAGCGTGGCCGAGGCTGGGGCTGGGGCTGGGGCTGGCTGGCCGGAGCTGAGAGCGGCGCCGGCCGGCCACTGGCACGAACTTGCGAGCGCCGAGGGATCGTGATGCTCGCTGGCCGCCCGTCTCACCTGCGATTGTTTGCTCGCTTTGACACCGGCCGCAACCGTAACAATGGAAACGCAGCTGCCGGCCGAAAGCAACTCCGCGCTATCACTCTGCGCCCGCAAGATCAACAAACTTTGCCCAACTCACTCAAACTCAAGCTCCAACTCTCGAATTCAAACTCGAACTCAAACTAGAACTCCGGTTGAACAGGAGAGCGGCAAACTGAACGCAATCAGCTGCCCCCAGCGAGCGCCTATAGAGCCGGGCGCCGGCCCAAAATCCAATTAATCAAATTTCGTATCAAGCTGGCGGCCGCTGATTTATGTAATCAGCGTTGCGCCGACAAAGGAGCGAGCGTATTGTTGGCCAATGCAATTGCGCCTTTTAGATAAAACGGGCGATAAGAGTGCACCTGGCCGCCTCCTTCCTCATCCTGATTGTTTGTTGCGGACTTGTTGCGTCCGGGCCGACGATTGTTGGTTTTCGCGCGCAAGAGCGGCCGGGCGAGCGAGCGCCAAAGCGGATGCCTCTCGGCGGCCAGAACTCTGCGCCGGCCGCCCGAGTTTGCCGGCGCCGTCGGGGGCTCAATATATCAACATGTGTAATTGATTTCGCCTCGTCCGCCGCGGCCCAGCCTGCTAACTAGCCGCCCCTGCAGCCTCGAGATCCACATCCAGATCTGGCGCCCGAAGCCACGAGGGCGGCGAGCTCTCTTGAGCGCCACTTTCACACTCGCGCTCCATCCTTCTTGCTCGTTTTAATTTGAAACTCGTGATTTCTAGCCGCCGACTGTTTGCCTTTGGCCCTGGCGGCCGGCAGCATGCTTGGCCGGCGCAGTCGGCCGCCTCAGCCGCCGCCGCCGCCGCCGCCGCCGCCGACTGCACCAGTCCAATTGCATAAAGCGCGCCCGCCAATCGCGCCCACCGATCGGCGGCCCGCTTGGCCAGGTTGCCGCCGGGAGTCGTGTTGGGGGCGCCCGAGCGAGCTGCCCGGCCCCTTGATTGATCGGGCGCCAATCGGCCGGCTGCTCCACCCGATCGACGCGCTCGGCCCTCAGCCGCCTCGCCCAACACCAAATCCAGCCCCAATCGCTGGCCCAAGGCGCGCTCGAGTGCCCGAACAAACAGGTGACTTACACCCGACCCACTGCTGCCGGCCTGCGCGCGCGCTGGCTGCAACAAGTGGGCGGAACCGGCCCGCGCTCCAATGTAAACCCGAGCGATCGTCTGGCCGCATGGAGTGGGCCAAGAGGTGGGCCAGTCGAGCGCATCCCATTTGTGCCGCCAACAATGTGTTAATTCCAAGACTTGGCCAGCCAAGTGGAGGCGCCGAGCAGCACACAGAGGAGGAGAGTTGGAGTGGGAGAGCAGGCATGGCTGCATCCACCAATTAATAAATCGAATTATCCTCCAGGCTGAGTGGCAACATCTGTTGAGCTTTTGTTTTGGCCCTTTGAAGTTTTGCCCCTGCCATGAAATTCAGGTTCAGGTTCAGGTTCAACTTTAGCTCCAACTTCAACTTCAACTTCACACCCAGCTTAGCTTCGAGATGCAAATGCAAGTCTGAGGAGGAGAGCAGATCGATCGATCGATTCCATTGAAGGGGCAGGAAGGAGCTCGGCAGGCAAACGCTCGCAGGCTAAGCTGGATGATCGATTGGGCCCGAATCGGATTTTTCTCCGAGGCACTGATGGCGGGCGGGCGGGCGGGCGGGCGCGTTTGCGGCGACAGTGGCGCCACTCAGCGGGCGCAACCAGAGCGGCCAGAAAGACAAAACAGAACCTCAAGGGAAGGAAACGAAACGAAACAAGACAAAACAAAGCCGCCCGCCAGGTGAGAGCTGCGCAGTCTGGTTGGGGAGTGGAGAGGAGGAACCAGGTTGGACAGTTTTGTTGTTAGCGCTGCAGTGATGGATAACCTATGATTAAGTGGAGCCTCCTTCCGAGGGACGGGCGGCCCCAAGCGACCCCTCCATGAGCGTGCGGCGGCCGGGCCGGCGCGCCCGAGGAGCCAGTTAGCCGGCCAACTTTATCATCTAACCTAATGCAATTCAATCCAATCCAATTCAATCCTGTCCAGTCCAGTCCAGTGGAATCCAATCGAAAGGAAGCCAGTCGGGTGGAGAGGAAGCGAGTTCAAGTTTGTTCAAATTGGAGAGTTTATCTCCGCGGCCTGCTGGCCATCGATCGGGCGGAGGAAACAGGTAACGCCCACTCTAAATGCGCCAGCACTGAGCTCCCAACTTTAGGCAAATCTGGTCCAATTTTTGCGATTGGCCCGTTCAACTTGATTGTGTATCGATCGTTTCAATTCTAGTTTTAGATTTCCAGAGTCCAAGTTCGAGGCTTTGAGTTGATGTAAAGGCGGCCGCTTGAAGTGGCACTCGCATGAGTTTGCGCCGGCTCAATTTGAGTTTTGGTTCCTCTCTTTGGGCCGCTAATTGTCTTTGCCGCTCTGAACTCGAGCTGGTTGATTTTGCTCTCGTTAGAGCGGATGTTGGTGCATGGGGGCCGAGCGGCGGGCGCAATTACGAGCGCGCAAACTGGCCGCGAAGTCACGAGCAAGGAGGTGGAGGCCCAGCGGAGTCTCCGGCTCAGATGGCAACGGCCATGGGAGCTCGAGTTGGAGCTGGAGTTGGAGTTGGAGTTGGAGTTGAAGTTGGAGCTGGAATTGGTATTGGAGCGCTCGCTCGGGGGTATCCGTCTTGCGCGTTGTCGGGCCGCCAGTTGTGCAATCAGTCAGCGGGCAACTCTCACCAAACCAAGGGGACGTTAAAAAATCGCCATATCCGGCCCAAAGTGCGAGCAGAAGCCGTGGAGGGGGAGCTAATGCTAATGGCTAAACAGTTGACTATCTATGAGAACCAGCTCAGCGCCGGCGGCCGCTCGTGCCATCGACGGCAACGCACTCGGCGCGCGCCCAGAATTAATGACGCAATGCAGTGGCTCCCTCTCAGCTGGCCTGTTTACCGTCGAGCCTCTGTCAACAGAGCAAACATCAGCCTAATAGGCGTGCGACAGGCGAGCAAGATGATCCCACCACTCTGATGGCGGCAGCCGCCGCCGCCGCCGCAGCTGGCGGTTGGCCCGAGCAGGCGGGGCGCTCGGTGGGCGCGAGTCTGGTGCCCGCAACCTAGAGCTTTGCGGCGCCTCCTCCTCCTCCAAACTGGCGGCCGCGCGCTCGGAGGCCTTTTACGAGCTCGATCAAGCATTGAATTGGAGCGGCCAAAACCCGGTGGCCAAATGGGCTCGCACGCGCGCACCTCTTGCTGGCCAAAGATTGCGAGCAAACCTTCCAAACTCGGTCGGGAGGGTGGCGGCAAATTTCACTCGGACACGCGCCAATTAATCAGAGCAAACCAAGTTGACTCTCACGCCATTGAGTCCTAAGGCCGCTGACTCAGCGTTGCTCGTCCACGCGGCGGCTCCAGATCTTGGCGCAACATTGCAGACACGCCGCCAAATGCAACCGAACAGGTGCGCCATTGGAACCAAGTTGCGTGCTTGTTTGGTTCGCTCTCGTCACTTTCATTCTTGCGCTTCCATCCGAAAGAGGTTGTTGTTTTTAATTTAAACCCTCCAGCTTCAATCCTGCAGTCAGAGGCACATGATGAATGCGACCAAGCTTTTAACGCTCCTGATCTGGACCATGGTCAGCGCCCAACAGGTGTGCCTAGCAACTGAGCGCGCCAGGTTGGATTGTGGTCCAGATTTTGAAACCAACAGGCGAGAACTCGGCGACGATTGCACAATTATCAAGCGATACAACAGCACCGAAATTAATCATCTTATTGATGGCGGCCATGAGGCCAAACTCTTGGCTACCATTAAACAGTGCACTTGCGAACTTGCCGCTATGACCGACCTCTGGGCTGAGGCTTTCAATCTCGAGGATCAACCTGAAACCCAAAGATTGTCGATCATAGTGCAAGATAAGCTGAATAGCAAGGGCAACGAGACTTTCGTTCACCCAAACTATCTCTGGAGCGATATTGAGGTTGTCGTATACAAGATATCCATTCACACTGCGGCGAAAGACTATTTTGAACAGCAAGCGCACAACAGTTCCAAGGTGCTATCTCCAAAGTTACGCCAGGTTCTCCAAAGAAATCCCATCTGGACAATCATACGCACTGTTTGTAGGAGAGTCGCCAACGATAGCCACAAACTTTACCGCTACCTCGAAAATCTTAACCGGATAAGTGCCACAGCCTTCTTTGACTTGATCAACTCGGTAGAGGGGATTGACATGATATATCAGGCGTCTAAGGCTTGCAAGCTCCTCATAATGCGCAATTTACACGAATACAAAGTCAAGCCAGACAGCATTGATTTTGTGCCAGTTGACCCTGAACCATCGTGGCGCGATCTCACAGTTGAAGACAATTCCATTTCCAGGGATATCGACGTAACACTGCGTGATTCCTCAGCCCACTTGCTGGATTGTGCTGCTTGGCAGCGCGATAAGTTAACCTTGCCTGAGTTGGCCAAAACATGTCCCATGATGATGAGCGAGAAAGTGCCAATGGACTGGATTAAGGATCATCCATACTCCACCGACAGGTCCGACGCTGCAATTAGGTGCGGATGCCAACTTCTGTTGCACAACTCAACTTGGGAGGCAATGATGCAAGATAGAAACGTTAACAGGATGTCGCAAGCTCTCACCGACTACCTAAACAGGGCCGGAATCCCAAATTTTAACGTCCTGCCAATATGGTCGATCCATGGCTGGTTCGAGGAGGCCATGTCTAGGTTCAGAAATAATCGCAAAATGTCTATCAAAGAGCTCATAAAATCAAGGAGGGGCGCCCAGGATCCACTTACGCCATCAAATCGGCCCTCAGCAGAAACAGAGATTGCTCTCGAAACCTTACGTAGGGGGTGCAACTACATTGTTTTTAACTACAACAAGGGTTCGAGGCAAACTAGCGAGCTCAAACTCATCAAATATCTTGATAACTTGCAAGTAATCAGTCAGGACCCAATGTTTGTCTTTCATCTGACTCTGCAAGATACAAACCTATTTAAACTGCACGCGTTATCACAAATGTGCGAACCATTCGTCAAATAGCAACCCAGATCGCTAGTCTTCTCCAGCTAGAAAGCATTGATTATAAACTTTACTTTGGGAAAGGGAATAAGGACTAAAATTGTTCACTTTAAAACCGCTAACCGGAACACATTTCACAGTCTGGTCCATTGGCTAGTCTGCAAGCCATGATGGCATCGCCTCCCCCATTTGTGCTTCCGCCATTGACGACAGATCCCATCTCGTCTTCATCGGGTAGTGAGCTAGCGACCGTATCACTGACCACACTGCTTGTATCGTCCGCCTTCTCGAAAACTTTCTTCTTCAACTTTGACTTGTCGAGAGAGAACTGGATCGGATTTGCTGCCGGTTTCGTTCGTAGATAATAGGATCCTGTCTTGAGGCCAGCCTTCCAGCCATAAAAATGCATTGACGTAATGCTACTTCTGCTTGGCTTAGCCAGATGAATGTTCATCGATTGGCTCTGATCTATGAAAGCACCTCGTTCGGCCGCCATGTCAATAATTGATTTCTGAGATATTTCCCACACTGTTCTATAGAGCTGCTTGAGATCTAGGGGTATCTCATCGATTGATTGGATGGATCCATAATCACGCAGTATTTGCAGTCTAATATCCTCAGTCCAGAGGTTGCGCTCCACGAGATCACGTAACAAATGGTGATTGACCACTTGAAATTCACCGCTCAGTACCCTCCTACTGTAAATATTACTGGTATATGGCTCGATAGATTCATTGTTGCCCAATATCTGTGCTGTCGAAGCCGTCGGCATGGGGGCTATCAATAGTGAATTCCTCATCCCATACTTCGCTATTCTCTCTTTCAGTCTAGCCCAGTCTTGAGCGAGACTGAGTTGTTTTTCATCTATGTTCCAAAGATCATACTGGAGTTTCCCTTGTGATGCAGGAGAGCCTGCATAGGTCGAGTATGGCCCATATTTCTCCGCCAATTCGCAACTGGTCTCACAGGCTGCATAGTATATATTCTCAAATATTTCCTTATTTAGCTGTTTCGCCTCGGGACTATCGAATGGGAACCTCATCAAGAGAAATGCGTCCGCTAAGCCTTGAACTCCGATCCCGATCGGACGGTTGCGAGTGTTCGAGTTCTTTGCTTCTACTATGGGATAATAATTAACATCAATAATCTTGTTTAGGTTCTTCGTCACGACCTTGGTAACATATTGTAAACGCTTGAAGTCGAATGTTCGTGTCTCGGGGTCGACAAATCTATTTAGCGCGATGGAAGCCAGATTACAAACTGCAATCTCGTCTGGACCAGTATACTCAACGATTTCAGTGCACAAGTTAGAGGATTTGATGGTTCCTAGATTCTGCTGATTCGACTTTCTATTGCAAGCATCTTTGTATAGCATGTATGGAGTTCCAGTTTCTATCTGGCAGTCGACTATGTGAAACCATAGCTGACGTGCTTTCACCCTTTTTTTGTATCTACCCTCGGCCTCGTATCTGAGATAGATTTCTTCAAACTTTTCACCCCAATTAGTATATAAGCCTGGACACTCGTGGGGACACATGAGAGACCATTCCTCATCTTTCTCGACCCGATGCATGAACAAGTCTGGGATCCAAAGCGCATAGAACAGATCTCGTGCCCTGACCTCTTCTGCTCCAGTGTTTTTCTTTAGGTCGACAAACTCGAAGATGTCCGCATGCCAGGGTTCCAGGTAGATGGCGAAGGCTCCTGGTCTTTTGTTTCCGCCTTGGTCAACATAACGAGCGGTGTTGTTGTATACGCGAAGCATTGGCACGAGACCGTTGCTGGTTCCATTTGTCCCCGCAATATACGAGCCTGTTGCTCTTATGCAATGAACGCTGAGGCCGATTCCACCAGCCGACTTGGAGATCAAGGCGCATCGCTTGAGAGTATCATATATGCCCTCGATAGAATCGTCGACCATGTCGAGCAAGAAGCAAGAGCTTAACTGTGGTCGTGGAGTTCCTGAGTTGAACAATGTCGGCGAGGCATGAGTGAACCAGCGTTCAGATAAGAGATTATAGGTTTCGATTGCCGAGTCTATATCTTGCCCGTGAATGCCCACAGCAACTCGCATAAGTAGGTGCTGTGGCCTCTCAACGACCTTGCCATCGATTTTGAGAAGATAACTTCGTTCGAGAGTCTTGAATCCAAAGTAGTTGTAGTCAAAATCGCGCTCAAAGTTAATGGCAGAGTTCAGCCTGTCGGCATTCTTCTGGACAATCTCATATGTTTCGTCACTAATAGCTGGAGTTTTTCTGCCTGTTTTAGCATTGGACATTTCGTGAAGATCCTTGATGACCTCATTGAACTTATCCTTCGTTTCCTTGTGCAAGTTTGAGATCGCGATTCTCGCCGCCAGTATGGCATAGTCTGGATGCTTAACAGTCATGGTGGCAGCAATCTCGGCGGCTAAATTGTCAAGCTCTACAGTTGTGACGCCTGAGTAGAGGCCGGTTATAACTTTATGAGTTATGGCAGGTGGGTCGATGTAGTCCCTATTCAAATTATAACACAGTTTGCTGATTCTTGAGGTGATTTTGTCGAACAAAACCGTCTCCTTCCCTCCATCTCTCTTGATCACGTACATCTTGTTCATGCTTGCAACTTTCGAGATCGATGCTCTAGCTAGGTTATGTGTAACACTGATGGATTAGCAATGTAGATGAAGCCAATATACCGCTAACTTATTGGCTTATTGAAGCAGGTCAACTTTTGTGTAAAATTATGTCAGAGATAGATGGGATTCAATTACAGTGGTAGATTGGTTATCCTTATGCAACCTCTATGGCCGAGGTGCGATGAACATCATGGCTTTAAAGTGAGAGATCTACGCACGAGACAAACAAAGAGGATTCGCGCGCTCAAATAACAGCTGGAGTGTGCCGAACCTTTGGCTGGTCACTAGAGGACAGCACATGATCGTTGGCGCAGACCGTGGGCATCTCTCGCACTAGGACAACCCGAACTTCAGATTTAGGCTCCTAGTTATTCGGATAAAACTAGAGGCAAGTCTGGACGGAACTCGTCCGAGACCCACTAGGACGTGTTACGGAAATTAAATTCAATATTTATCTGTTCATAAGCTGCACAAATCCCATTTCGAGGCCAAGAACAAATATAATCTATCCTCGGCTTTGTATGCAAACAGGTTCGAAAATCTTCTTCCACTCGAACGGATATCATTGGCTCGAATCTAGACCTTTACGGCTGGGGACTGGCGCGAAGGGGCCTATAATCCTTAATCAGTCCTCTTATCGTTACCTGCAATCTACGTCTGTTGAACGCTCGTATGTTTGGATCGCCCGGTCGCACCAAAGATCTTGTCCCTAATTGAGTGCAATAAAATGTACCAGCAGTGAACCTGTGATTTTGTTCCCCGAAACCGGACCAGGATCAGAACTGCTCTTCGGTTAAATTTGTTAGTTGTACTCTCCTATCGGGTGCACCTGGCTCTTGATTCAGGTGAATCAAAAACGAAAGCTTCTTTATCTTCGAAATCAAATCAAATGAGGCTCGGGTTTGGGGAGATTTTTATGACCCTAGTGAGTTGGATCTGAGGAGAAACCGAATGACGGTCAATGTCAAAGGGATCGTCGCCCAACCTCCATCTCTGGGTACCCACAAACGAGTGAAGCCATTACTTCTAGGTAAATGCTTGGTACTGATTTTCATGATGGCTACTTGCCTCTCCTATCCGATCGGACCTGTCATTCGACAACCGGACGTAGATTGAAGAGGATCTACTTTTTCGTCCTCAAGGAGCCGTCAAGATGCATCTTAAACATTCCGTCCTGTTCATCTCAATTCTCTGCATGGCGTTTGCACTTGCTGCCAAAGCAAAGCTGCCAAGTCCAAAAATTGATAATTCAATCTCAAAGACACAGAAGGTGGACAAGCAGGAAGCAAGCAAACGTTTCAATGATATCTCATTCGATGAGCAGGCAAATCAAAACGAAATCGAGGACAGAATCCAGGTCAACGAACCATACAAGTCTCTCATCCAAACAACAGCTCGTTTTGCACTCGCTCAAACCAAGATCTCCAATCATGTTAACATGGATGTTGCGATGGATTTATTGGGCAAGGTCGGATTCATGTTATCGAAGCCCTCAGTTCTATTCAGAGTCATCAAGGTTGCTGCTGTAACTATCGCGACCATCATTGCGACGACCTTCTTCTTTCCAGGGATATACACGGTTGCTGATAGCGTTTGGCGAAACCCAGTTGATGCTTTCAATTTGGATAGATACCTTAGCAATGGTGTGCGCGAGAAGTCAGTTATGGGAATTATAAGCTCCAAGACTGAAGATGCTCTAAGTCGAGTTGGCTTACATGATAGCACATGCCGTGAAAGATCCATCTGTCATGTCGGGGAGATGCTTAAGTGCACGTTTCCGGATACCTCCGAAATATTGAGCAAGTTTGCATCTGAAAATTTCTCCAACTCCGTCTACAAAGAGAACAGGTTCGTCAAGGCATTTTTGTCAGGGTTTGTGGACCAAAATTGCACTAAAGCTGGTGCAGAGGACGTAAGCTCTCACAACTGCTTAGGCAATGTATTCAACTCAATATTGCTGAGCCGAGGTGAGGATGTCGGGCGACAGAAGAACAGATACCAAACAATCCAAGTCGGTAGAGCTTAAGATTCGGTGGGGAGTTTATATATTTGATTCAGTTAAATCGAAATAATTCTTTAATCGTCACTAAGAACTAATAAAAATCTACTAGGTGAATGGTAAGGTGTTGAATGGTAGTGAGGTTTCGAGTCCAGTTGATTGGCAACTATGATCCATATTGTCGCTAGCCCTCAATAATTTATGTATGCTATCAAACAGATTAGGTAATATTGTTCCTTTGAGCTCGATGAATGTCGGTCCAACATTGGTTCCATCAATACCAGACTTCCTGGGACTCGAATTATGGACAGAATTTGGTCTCAAATTGTGTGGAACAGTTTCAATCATTTTCTTACTTAGTATCACTTCAGGGTGCTGGGGAGTACTGAGTCGGAACTCGCACGGTGCCAAAAGTGTCGGTGGAATGCAAGCAAATCTACCTACGGTGCTGATTGTATATAGACGGTTCGTTTCCAAGAAATTGACCAATTTAAGCAAGTTCTCTCTGCCCTCAATGACAGCAAGCGACTTTTTGACGTAGGATGATTTTGATTGAGGATTGCTGTCAGCTTCAATGAAGCTCTTTTTTCTTGACTGTAATGACGGGAAATCTTGTTGAGATAGACCGAGACTTTCCAGAAATTGTGAAGTATCATCGTTCTCGTCCTCACCAAAATACTCCTCCTCTTCTAAGTCCGAGGCGTTTCCACTATCGACAGACGCTGATGCTTTGCCCTCCCTGGGCTTATGAGAACTCTGTGAGCTCTCTCCATCTAGAGATGTTCTTGTTTGAGAGGACCCAAACGAAGCCTGAGAGCTCTCTCTAGTCGAATTGTTGAGAATGCTTGATGAGCTGATAACTCCAGGACACCTGAAATCAAGGCCGAAATTGTTTAACTTACAACCCATTCCATTAGAGAAGGGTGATATATACGCTTGGACATGAGGCTTTCGGGGATTCGAGGATGGGACTTGTTTGAACAAAATGTTGTAATTATCAGAGCACATATAAAAGTATGGACATTTCCCGTCCATCAGCAAATTGGATAGGTCGTTCAGACTCTCGCACCAATCTTTATGCATCATCGCTGTGATGTTGGAGTGTTTGGTCAGAGTGAAGGGCTCCTCTTTCTTTCCTTCAAATTCTGATGTTGTCCTTGGATACAGTGGAAGCCAAGCCATGTATGGATGCTGATAAACTGTTGCTACATTTTTGATAGCTTCTAGTGAGATGGTTTTATCATTCAGTTTGCTAGGGGACTCCTCTTTCGAGACACCGAGCAGGCGCTTGTGGGTGCTGGTCGACGTCTCAATCCAATTCTTACATCGCGTCCTGAAGTTTATTCTCAATCTTGTTCTCAAAGTCCAATCATTAAGATAGCAGCCGACATTTGAATTTTCCCCCTTATTCTGTAATGAATGTTGTTTCATTTTAGGCGGCTCCAAATTTGCATCTTCGTCTAATTCCAGCATCCTTGTTTTCTTGTTGGGAGACTTTATTCCATCATGTTTTCTGGGCGACGAGCCAAGGTTCAATCGCCTCTTAACCGGTTGATTGAACGGATTCCTCAAAAGGGTTGGCAGTTTCTTAGTCGGCGAGGGGTCAGTCAGATTGTTCAGGCATTTCAACGGCGATTGTGCCTCAATGTAGAAAGTGGGTGAATTTTTAGCGGCATTCATACTGGGCGAGTCATTAAACATTCTCTTATGTGGGCCAAAGCCCATTGGACTAGATCGAATCTGAGGGTTTGCTCGGCTATCAATGTTGCTATTGTTCTGTCTAATGGCGTCCTCACTATTCGTATTGGTCGATATTCTCCGTCGCATTCTGAACAAGTCGGCCGGTTTGACGAACTTAGCCGGCGAGACTTGATCCTTGACGGGTGTTTTGGGTGCCGAAGGATTAGACATTGCTGAGAGGTAATAGTACGGTTGATGATGGTGCAGTGATGTATTAAAATTGTCCTATGGTGAATGTGCTGGTAGATATTGGGTGTAAATTATGGTGAAGCCTTAGGTCGCGGTATGAACTTCATGACCAAGCCAGAGTATGAGGTTAGTAGCCGATAACTGATAGAAATCGGGCTCCAAAACAGACTGTCCGTTGAGGTTTCGAAGAGCGCAAGCGCAGCATGCTGAAAAGTCCGCTCGATCCAGAGCAGCTGATAGCTCCCAAAGCGCGCGATAACCGGGGACGCACTAATTGAGAAATAGTCCTCACTAAGGCGCGCAGATGAAATGGGATTCCTCCTACTTTCGCTCGATGTGTGCGCGAAAAAGAGCGGGCTCGACGAAAGCGCCTCTATGCGATCAAGTTGAGAACTAAGTTCGTTATGCTCTTGAGGTATAATCTAAAAACTAATCCCGAACAGATACATCGCACTTTATTTATTTTAGTCGTGATCATGATCGTCATGAACAAAAAATAAATAAGGGATTCCTCACAAAAAACTCAAGCCAGCTTCTCATCTTTGCCAGCTTGAAGCTACCTGAATTTGAAACCTTAGAATCAGGTGACGGTGACCAGAATGGAGTCTTGAGTGCGTTATCTCGTTGGAACAAGCGCATAACTCGAGTCCAGCCATCGAACATGGAGCAAGATTTCTGGCGGTTGGCACCGATTCTATTTCTACCCCTCGTACCCAACCTATCACACTCCCTTCATCGCATAGACCTAGCCTAGTCGATGTTCTTTGGTGCAAATCTGACAAAGTCGAGCACATAGAGCCTAGGCTCGATCCAAAAGAGCAAAATGGGAGATTCTGTAGCATCATAGGAGCTAGATGCCTGACGACAAGTCAAACTCCAGTATACATGGAGACAATTGAGTTCAAGATAATCGAAATGGGTATGATTGTTCGAAACGTGTGTCCATTTAATTGGAAGTTTAGACAGATGTGATCAACAATGCGCGCATCTTGTAAGCGTTAACTCTCATATTCTCTCGGCCATCCGAAGTTAGCGACTGGGAGAAAGGCTCTCCTAAGACTCGCAAGAATTTATGGCCTCCTGGTTGGTCGAGGGACGAGTTTAAAGTTTGACTTCTTCCTGGAATATGTTGCTTGCGCGCTCTCAACAAAGAGCCATTGTTCTGGTGCCGCCAATTTCTCTTTAAAGGCTGTGTTTGGTTTAGTTTGTTCATTGGTTTCGCTCATCCTCGAGCGCTTTGCTCTGTTGCTGTTGTCTCAATTTCTCCTTCAGATCCCTGGCCTTAGCGTCTGTTAGCAAGCAGATATAACGAGAGTTAGCCTGAGGGACTTGGGCAGGTCCACTTGACAATCTGGAAGTTAGAACTCTTACCTGTCAAAGCTCGCTCTTGCCACATCTTTTTGTTCCTTTCGAGACACGAAATCCAGGGTCGCTGGATCATGTACTGTTGAATCGATGGCGCCGAACGTATTGTTTGGACGCAGGTCGACACAGAGGAGCAAGTGTTTCTATGGTGGGAGAGGGAGGAGAGGAAGTTAGCGCGGCTTGTTTACTTTAAAACTGTTCAAAGTAGGTAAACCCACCTCCTCGCGTCAGATGTCTGTTGCGACAGACGGCCAAGTTGGTTCACCTGCAAGTTATTGTTGGAACTCGCGGTCTCAAGTTGGCACCCGCCGACCACGTCGCTAACGGCGCCTGTGTTGTTAACGTTATCTAGCCGCCTGGAGCTGCTATCACTGCTTTCTTGTCTCACTCTCGCAATATCCGACGACCTTGGTCTAGTTGCGAAGTCGCATTTGATCACAGGATGCTTATAGTTGGCTTGTCGAGCTTCAAAGTCGCTGATGGAACTGGATTGGGTGCTTTCCAGTCTTGAGGTCGCTGGAGTAGTGGCGATTGTCGAGCGATTGCTTGCCGTGTTGGTGGTGGTTGAGTCTGGCAGGCTAGCTGGTTGGCTGGCCGCGAGTGGTGGAGCTGCATTAGCTGGAATGCTGGCAGCAGAGGAGGCGACAGAGGTACCGGCAGCAGCAGCAGCAATAGCGGCAGCCGAGGAGGATGAGGAGGAGGAGGCTGAGGAGGAGCCGATATTCAGTTTACGGCCAATCGTTGCCGATGAGGAGACGAACATTTTGCGCAAGTTTGAAGTCAGCGTCTCCGATGATACGAACGAAATGGAGCTTAGCGCTTGAGATGGTGATGTAGAGCTGAGATTGGATTGGTGTGAGCTAACTGAGGCCGCAGAGGTGGAGCTCTTGGAGGAGGCTGAAGAGGAGGAGCCGGTGAACTTTTGTTGTCCCTCGCTCCTCTTGGTCAGCTCCATTTCATCTGCTGCAATCGTTTCCACATGCTCGCCTTCCTCTGAATGAGCTCTATCAATCGCTTGCAATGCATCCTTACTTGGCTGTTGGCTCTTAGTGGCGATACTGGCGCTCGCCGTTGCCGCCGCCACCACGGAAGCTGCCTTCGCGCTCGCTGGGAGCACCGGCCTCGAGTTGGCCTCGGCCATCTGATAGTGCACGCGATCCAACACATCCCCGCAAACCTCAAGACTTGGGCTCACGATAAATTCAATAAAACCTGAACGTTTCGAGAGGAGCCGAAAGTTGATGTTCAATGTCAGGCGAAGAATTTTCTTTACAGGTACAAGCAAGTTCAGGAATCTAAACTAACCTAGTTGAGATTCAGCCACTAACGTGGTTTCCCTATCACAAAGTGGCGAGCACTCAAGATCGAGTTCCTTTTCCCTGTCGCCCTGAGATTCACGATTTGTTCGCATCCGTTAACCATCTGCTCGAATGAAGATGAACACTGGCTCAGATTAAAAATGACAATCTATCTCGAGCTTACCTGGCGGAAGAATTCCTCCATCAACAGCTGCGTCCACGTGCTGTGAAGCTCCCACTTTTTAGCTGGATGGCTTATATCTGAAATGTGTATCACTAGGGATAAGATTTTCGATTTATCTGCATCGAAGTTCTCGGAATGGTTCAGGATGCTTTTCATCGCCTTGATTTGTTGGAAGTGCGACGACATGTCAGTTGCAAGAACCATGTCTATAACTAGCGATCTGAATTCTCTGCAGATTTGCAGGTTCCAATTGAGGGGTTGGGTTCGGGGAAGTAAGGGTTGGTTATTATGACCAGAGGAGCCAATTGTTGGAGCGTATAAATTTAGAGAGGGGAGGAAGTTGGATAGTGATGAGACAGTTTGCTCAACCTGACTAGACATTACAATAGCGTCCGTTTAGTCAACGAGCGGCGCGCGTCAGTCGCAAAATTGCGACAAATTTTAGTTGCTGCTGTTGTCGTTGTAACAATATAGGACAAGACGAGACAAATTGGCGCCGGCCACTGATGGATATTGAGTTGAGGGCGGAGGGTGAAGGGCAACTGCGCCAAGTAAGTAGAGGAAACGGTCAGACTGAGAAAAGTTTTACCCATAGATCGACCATTTGCAGTCTGATCCCTTGCAACACACTTGGGCCAGTGTGACTTCACCTATCTAATGATTGAGTTGTAGTTGCAACCACCGGAAGTTCTAATGAGAGAGCATCAATTCTAATGGCCGGCGAGTTTATATATATATATATATCTGGTTGCGGGTGTTCGTAAGCATCGTCGTGAGCCCAAGTTCAGTCGCCAGCTAGAGCTAGCGGGCTGGCACCAATCGAGCATCTCGCTTGGCTCTCACACTGAAGCAAGAATGTCGCCGTCTACCGGAGCCAGACGATTCGTGCTTATCTGTACACTCTACTTGTTCGAGCAAGCCAGACGCCCCGAGGCAGAGCTGCCCAGGCAAAGGTAGGCAAACAAATAGGTCAACGTGTGGCTCTGTATTAGTCAGCAGCTCGAGGCTGGTTGTTTGTGGCTCTCACGAGTCCGAGCAGACTCACATGAAGGCGAACGCTCGTGGCCGAAGACAAACGCTAGCAATGTAAATTGAAATCAATTTACCAAATCGCGTGCAGCGTCAAAAGTGCCATGTTTGTGTTGTCGTCGTGCAAAGACAGAGGGAGAGAGTGGCTGAGGTAGGTGTGTTTGGGGAGGGACTCATAAGAGATTGTGGCATATTAAAATGTAGGCAACCGAATTCTGGGGCAGGCTTATCTTTTACTCTCAATCTTGGCCCGCAGTTCTAAAAGCCATTTGTGGAACATTAAGATGGCAGCTGAACTAATAGACGAATGAAACGAGAGTAGTCGGAACAACAACTCATTTTAATTGTGAACGCAAGCTTACCTGTACTCGTCCTTGGATAAACCGGCAAGGATGTTACACTCCTCGTTTCTCATTAGCGAGAATGCCTGGCAAATGTGGAAGTTCTCTAAAACAGCCCTATCGTTGTAGATCAAGGCTGTGTCGGATCTGTTTTGGTTCAGAGGGGAATAGATTACGTTGGAGCGATCAGGTTAGCTGTAAGCAAGAGATTCGTTCAAGAATCGGCCGATTTAACGATCAGTGAGAGGTAGAGAGTTAGCTCAAGAGGACAAGATAGGTTTTGCCCGTAGAGATTTGAAGTCTAATTTTGTTCAATCTAGGATCTGGTCCTCTGAAAAAGCGAGCGAGGTGAACGTTAATATTGGAATTTGAACACGATCTCTGTCTCAAAACTTCAGACTCGGCGAGACAGGCGAGCTATTCGCCGAGCGAGCCTCTTAGAGAGGAGCCAACGGAAAGGGAGTCCTCTTTCTTGAGCTTTGTAGGCCCGAGAGAGGGCTAGCAAGCACCAACCCTCTCTGCTCGATCCCATGAGACTTGAAGTGGGGGTAGGCCTGGCTGAGCCAGTAATCGAGTGCTACCTCCGAGCTGAGGCTACAAAATCTCCCACCCATCTGTCTGGTACTCACTCCTCGGCTAGTGTTTCAAATTTTCCTAAGAGCTCTCGAACACTAACTAATGTACTGGCAGCGACTGCGGCGACGCCACCCGGGGAAACTAATGTTTGTTGCCCCGAATCAACCAGGTAGACTAGTTCAGTGCCGAGTAGAAGTTTGCTCCCAAAAGCTAATGAAACTTTTGGGAACTGAATGGACAACAAACAGGCGGCGAGAAATCCCGCTCGCCACTTCCCTACTCTCAGCAGCTTGAGCGAGCTTTTCCATTCCAGTTTAGTAATCATCCGCTTGGAGAGATCGTCTTGCGTTTGCGGAGGCATCAGCCAACGGGCGCCGCTGTTGCCGTTTGAGGGCGCGAAGGGCGCTAGGCGTCCACACAAAGCGCAGTCGCCTGCGTTCGCAAAGATATCGGGTTGCATTAAAAAGCTAGCCATCAAATGGATTGCATATGTCAAACACAAGCGCTTGTTTTGGCGCCGCCGCCGCCCTGACCCGTGCACTTTGGAGAGGAAACGGGGGCGCCGTGTTGGGTTAACCCTGGGGCGCGAGATAGTGGGAAGCCAGCAAGGCCGCTTCCTCTCTCTCTGGCAGGAGCTCTGGGCGAGCTTTTTGTGTCTGGCAAGCTGAGCTAGCTAGCACAATGTTATACTTGATCGACAATGGGCCAAGCAAGAATATCATTCATTAACTTGAATGTATTCTGTCTCTCTCTCTCTCTCCGCCTCTCTCTCTCTCTCACTATCCTTCTACCGATGATAAAATATACAGCCCCTCCGGCCTCACCAGCTCAGCTGGCTTGGAGCCGGTGTTTGAGTGTGCGTCGGTCCACCTAAGTGGTTCTAACTGCGCCACTGTCCAAAGAAAGACGCACCGTTTGTTCCAGGAAAGCGGGCCGAGTCGATAAGCACCGAGAGGGGAAATATTGATGGCTAAAGCAGGCAGAGTGGGCTGAGCTGGCGCAGCTAGCAACGGAACTCACGGGCCATTCATGGCTGGGCGTTAAATATAGCCCGCTAAGTAAGACGAATTGGCGAGCTGCCGCGAAAGTGGCATCGTTTTGGTGGGCGCCAGTTTCTGAGGGTCATCGGTTGGCGTGATGGATCCGGTGAGAGGCAAGTAGAGGCAGTATTGCAGACAAGTTGCCGCGGATCATCATGAATTATTCATCCAAACGCTCATACTCGGACGAATGCTCGTCGTCGTTCTCCTTATCGACATCCTTTCGGCGGCGGCGGCGGCGGCGGCCAAGGGTGAAAATGAAAACTAGCGAGCTCGTGTGCAAGTTGAACCATCAGATCCAGTTAATGCTCATCGACGGCCGCTCCACCTGACTCGCTGGGCTTTCCTCTGCTGGATGCTAGAGTAACATTTTGCGCCAAGATCTCTGGTTCGAGCGTGTCTCAGTGTCGCAGTTAGTGAGTGATGCGGTTTTAGTCGCCCGCTGAGGGGGCCTCAACTCGACACACTTGCGGCGATTGCTCAAGTGCACCGACAACTTTCGAAACGATTTGTTCTAATCGGACACTAGGCCGCTTACTTGGCAACTTTAGTTAGCTTGCGAGCGAGCAACAAAAATCTGGTCCACTTGCTCAGGACTGAGTTAGCTCCTTAACTAAGAGGCTGCAGCTTTCTCTCTCTCTCTCTCTCTCTCTGATTTGTGTTTCCGCTCTCCAGTGCCTGCAAAGCATATGCAGCATTAGATTGATTGAGAGAGGAACCTTCAGAGGGGGCAGCCAATGCGGGGCTCATGATGCAAATTAACGTCTCCAACGTTCAATTCCAACTTGGAGATGATGCCCTTTGCATCCTGATGGCCAGGCGGGCGTTCTCAGGCTCTGGCTGCTGCGCTAATGAGTCACATCTGTTACCAGACACAAATCATGCCGCACTCTCTCGTGCCTATATACTGTAAGCTGCTCGAGAGGCCACTCAGCTGGCCCCGACTGAGGCCAAGGCTAATGATGCTCGACTTTGTCTCGTTTGGCCACAGGTGGAGGAGGCCAATTGGCGGAGAGGGGAGGGAGAGTGAAAAAACTTACTGAGACATCACGTGAAAGTTGTTCGTGGTTCCCGTATGTAAATAATCGTGTATAATTGCCGCCAAGAGGGTAGCAAAGATCTCCAAGTCTGTGAGCCAATTGGTCAAGCCCGCTTGCCATAACATGTAGTGGACGGTTTGCGTAACGTCGGCCGCATGGAGGTTGTTGTGGTAGGAGTTTTTGTGTTTCACGTAGCCGGCCTCAATTTGGGTTAGGAAGTTCTTCAGTGTTGTAGTTGGAATTTTAAACTTGTACATCAAGCCATAGCGGTTGAAGAGCTCGTAGCCGACCGATTTGAGCACCTGCCCGTTCGAGGCTTGATTGACGGAGAAACAATCGAAGGACCAATCGTCGATATTTTTGAGCAAGTTTGAGACCTCCGCCGATACAAAGGGCGCTGAGGCTGACATGCGCCGATAAATTCTATCCACAACAATTCCTGCCCGAATTGCGTTTGCAACGGATCGAAATTTAAGCTTATCCTCCGATTTGCGTTTCTGTGAGATGGAATTTCTCGTGAAGGTTGTTTCAAGCCATTTTCTAACCTCAGTTGGAACTGCATCCGATTGAACCTCGGACAGGTCGCCTTCCTCCTCGTCGGAAACCCGGCTGCTTATTCGGTTTGGTTCAGTTTGGGTCAGTTCGGTTGGGTTCGGTTCGGGGGTTTAGTTGGGTTTTGTTTGCGGAGAGAAATGGGGCGGAGGATAATTGTTAGCGAGGCTCCTCCATTTGAAAGAAAGCTAGCGAAAATCCATTAACTTGACGTGGCCACAAATGGAGCTGGCAGCACTCGACCAGGAGGACCACAAAGTAATCACTCGCCGATTGGAGGCCGCTAGCTGGCTTAAGGTTGTTTGGTGGAGCAGGACTGGCACCAGAGTTACGGGCACCCGCTTTGAACTTAAAATTGTTGCCCTCATTTCGGGCCACTAGAGTCAATTGTGGGCCACAAAAACTCGTGTTCCTTGTTCATTCAAGTTGCAATCTCATTCGACCTTCTGCTTGGTTTCGCCAGTATGCAAATCGGTGCACTTCTCCCACTAGCTCGCCAATTGGAGCTCGTCCATTGAAACTATCCCGTCTGCATATAAAACAACAACAACAACAACTCAGATAGCTCATTAATACAAGTCCCACTAAAACACCATCAACAAAAACCTGGGTCAACAGAAATCGGAAACAGGAGCGCCAATTGGGGGGCCAAACTCGATAGTCAATCTATCTCTTTGCGCAAAATGAGGAAATCAATCCAATCGGCCGAGTGAGTTTTGTGGCGCTTTCTTTGGAAGTTTGTCCGTTACACCTTTCGAGTTTGTTTGGTTATAAGCCGACTGCTGATGAAGCGCCACCGGCTTGATGGAGCTACTTCCGTTGGGTGCCAATCGCCAATCAGCCACTCTAGTCGGCCCCGCCCGAAAACGTCCTCGCGAACGAGAGCTCGACAATCAGCGCTGATTGCGGCAGGCGGGCCCGCAAAAAATGGGGCCAACCGGCTGCGAGCGCTCCCGCCTTGGGCGAATTGCAATTGCTCGAGGTGAGAGGAAACAAGTGCCAACAGAGAGCGAGAGAGCGAGAGTATTAGCATTCTAGTGCTCTTAGTTTGGAGCCGCTTTCGTCCGGCAACCGGCTGACGCCACAACGCCTACTCTGAACCATCAATAGGGATGCTTTGTCATCATCGTCGCTGTCCGTTGGCTGGGCAAACAGGAAAGGCGAGTCGAGAGCAGCGCGGCCACTGGGCCCCTTTGTGTCGGATGAGCCGCCCAACGCTGCCCACGACTCGGTGCAACTGGAGCGCCCATCCCCCTCATGGCCCAGCGCGCTGAACAATTGGCGCCTCCTCCAGCCCCCTCCGCTCCTAAGACAGAGCCAAGCGAGCCCATCTTGCGGACATCGAAGTCGCTTGCCACACTGGTCCAGGCTGCCGGCCGAGACCAGCAAACGAGTCGGCCACTCGAGTGCCGCGCAACTGGCAACTGTCGGCGGCAAGCAGCCCCGGCCCTTCCGGCCAGCCCAGTCCGCCGGCTGCGGAACAAGACGGATTGCGCGGGCGGACTGCAAGCGACAAGTTTCAAGCGCCGCCCACCGATCGCCAGACAAAGAGGCTTAATCGCGCCAGATATCATCTATCTATCCATCCAGTTAAGCGACTTGCATGTATCTCGCTCGCAAAGCTCACTAGCCCCAAACGGCCCACTGAACCAATCATGAATCATTTGGTGTCAGTTTGCGCGGCCCATTCGGCACCACAAAAGTGGCTAAAATGAGCGCCCGGATATTGGCGGCGGCCAATCGACGGGCGCCATTCGGAGGCCAAGCGATCGGCTCGCAGCGGACGAGTTCGGTGCTGTTTGGCTGGCGAGGGGCCGTCATTGGCCGAGCCAAGTGGCCACTCGCTCGAGCTTGGAGTACCCAGCCTCCATTGGCTTTGCGGGAGGCACGCTTATTGTTATTGTTATTATTATTATTATTATTACATCGCGCTGCTGGCAGCCTGAATTTGCTTAGGCTGGATGGTTGGCCCAAAGCAAACGATTGGTTCTCGCCAGCCACTTGTCGATTATTCAATTGGCGAGCCGGCCGAGCCAGTAATTGGCCACTAGGATTAGCCAGCCGTTTGCAAAGGCGACGACGAGTGGCCATCGATTGGTCCCACCGAGAGGCTGGTCCTGAAATCGGAATTGGTCCTACTTGCGCCACGAGCGCACTTGGATCCGCTCAGCGGTTGGGCGCAAAATTTGAAGCCTTGAATAGATAATGGTGCCACTTGCTTGCTCCCCAAGCTAGTTAATGTGTCCGCTGCGAGAGAGAGAGAGAGAGAGTTGGCCCAACAACACTCTTGCAGCATCCCTTCCGCTCGCCTATCTGTTGGCCCTCATCTAGCCAGCTAGTGTTCAGATTTGCGAGAGGGTTGGCTCGTTGGTCGCTTGTTTCAGTTGGCGCGTTGCTGATGGGATGCGACCAGTCGAGATTTGTGTGGCGCTTAGAAATTGGCGCGCTCTGATTATCTCGCGGCCGAGCGGCTCCGTTAGAGGCGAGCCGAGCAGCCAGCGGTCGCAAAATGATTGCGATCGATGGGAGAGTTCTGATTATGATGATAATAGTGCTGCGAATTCGGAAGCGCCCGCTCGGTGAGGCCTCTTGGCGGTCGAGGAGGGCCATTGATTGGGGCCCAGCTTGGCTGGCAACAGCGCCGAGCTTGCGACAGAGCGACAGCCAAGCCGACGGCCTTGCTCTAGGCGCCGCCGCCAGGAGGATTCCTCTTGGAGGCTGATTTTTGGGCCGCAGAATCGGGCGGTCGTAGGGAAGGCGTGGGGCTGAAACGGGGCAGCTCAGTCCCTCTGCCGTCGCCCTGGCCAACCAGCCAACCTCTGGGAAACAAGCTCGAGTGCATGGACGCGTCACATAATTAGATCTGGCGCCTCTAGCTAGCAGCAAGACGCTAATATCGGCCGGAATATGCAAGACGGCGCCTTAAACAACAATATTCGAGCGCAGACTTAGCGCATTGGTGGGGCCAAAGCTCGTAGGCCAACCCGTCATCGGCGAGTCGTCAAATTTACGCAGACGAGCAGCTGGCTTGAGGTTCGAGTTGGCCCCAAAGTTGCGCATGAAGTTTGCCAGGCCAGAATCTCGAGACTGCTCGAATGGATGGTGCGCTCGCGAGCGAAGCACAAAATTGCCACCAGAGAGAGTGTGTTACCTAGCGACGTTCGCGCACTTTAAGTTTGGGTCAGCGGGAAGTTCAAAAATCGTCCCCTAACTCGTCTCTGGCCTCCATCGTTTTGGAAGCAATTTTCTCGACTCGAGAGCTGGCGGCTCTCCCATGAAATCGAGATAAAATGCGCATGATTAAGGATTCGATCGAGCCCTTGGCTCCTGGTGGCAGACGCTCGGGGCGCTTCCGCTCGCTTACTCTCTCCGATTTAGCTCGCAAGCTTTCAAGGCGGCGCCCTGATAGAGCTGGCCACGACGAGCAAGCCGGCTCGAATACATATTATTCGCATTGGCCCCGGATGAGCAAACTTTAATCCCGCCAACCATTGGCAAGTCAATTATATGAGCCCATTGTCCGTTACAATTGAAACGACTGGCCAGTCGCCGGCCCATTGGCTGCCTGGTTGGCGGTCACAAGCTTGTCCAGCTCCCTCGAGCCGCCTAGCAAACATAGTTTGCTGGCCGGCCAAGCAAACTGGCTTAGCAAAGTGCATGAAAAATGGTATTTTGAGCGAGTTAGCGCCGACTTGCCCACTTTCTCTTGACCATTAATCTGCCCCTCCTGTGCGCGCGGGACCATCCCATTTGGGCGTCTCCGTCGGTCGTCTTGGCGGCCCAACGACACTGGAGGGCCGTTGCGCCAGCCGTTCTGGCATCCTGGAAGCGCATTTTAGCGGCCCGGAGGCGTGCGGCCAAATTGGCGCCACTCGAGCGGCTAGCTGGCGTCTCGTCGCGATCATTCAAAATGCCAGCCAGCCAGCATTTGGCTGCATTTGCTTGTTATTGCAGCTAATGCTGTTGTAGGTCAGACCGGCAGCCAGGTAAAGTGATCGGTCTACTGGAGAGACACGAGGAAAATCGAGAGATTCAGTGGAGGGACGACAGTTTTCCTCTGCGCTCGTGCAAGAATAATGAATCTGCCAGCTCCAAGACCAGATGCAAATGGGCCGCCCAGTTCACGCGCGCGCCTGAATTACTCGAAAGCTCCTCCCCCCCCCCTCCCAGCTCCATTTTGCGCGCTCCCTGATTTGATTGCAACCCGGCCGGCCTAAACAAACAGGCTTACCTCTGCACTCGCCCGCCTCTGAGCTCAATCCAATTCTAACCTGGTCGGACTGGCGAGCGGTTTCGCTGAGGTTAGCTACACACAGCTTGCCTGCTTCCAGCTCGAACACTCTCTCGAATTTGGCCCCACGAGAGAGAGAGAGAGAGAGAGAGAGAGCCTGGCTGTTTGGAGCCAGAAGCTCCGGGTTCGAGTTCAGCTCGAGCGCAGCAATCGGATAAGTTCGCGACAGGCGCGTTCATCAGGCGAACGAGTATCCATCGGTGCCGAGACCAAGCTTTACGAGATAACTGCCGATCTCGAATCAAAACATAGGCTGTGGGTTTTGGTGCAAGAGGCTGAACCAGTTCAGAGGGGGAACACTCGCTGGCCTGTTATTGAGTCGAGTGGTGGTGGCGGCGGCGGCCACAGTTGGTGCGGCATTCAATTGGAGGTACATGCAAGGCGCATTGTGTCTAGCCACTTGGGTTGAACTTGCAGCAGTAGGCCGCCGACTCCCCGCTCACCCGAGAAACCAAAAACCAATCTCCATCCCGGTCGACTTCCAAACCAAGCTCTGGTTATTTTTGGCGCCGAGATGACGCCGCTCGGTTGGTTGGTCGGCTCACTCGAGGAAAGTCGCTTTGGTTCATTATTGGTTCGAGTCGTTGGGCGCAGACACATTGTGGCTCGAGAGGGAGAAGGAGGGGGAGGCACCGAATGGCGTCCGCTTGCTCCAAGAGCCGGCAAGACTGTCAGCCAGCCAGCTCTCCTATGGGCGCTGGCCCAAACTAGCCCGATTTCCGCCCTCCTGAGCTCGCGGAGAGAGGCGAGCGAGCAGGAGGGATGGTTCAATGCAAATGCGTTGATGAGAAAATCTAGCAGCGAGCCAACGAGCCCAATTATGATGCATAGCGGAAAGATTTGGACGCTCCTCGAGGGGAGCTGAGGGGGGGGGCGGCAGGCAGCTAGGCGCCGCTCAGTCTGCATGGACACTTGAGACTTGGGCCTTAAATGTAATGTTTGCCCATCCCACAGACTGATACAACTCGGCTCGCAAGCGGACGGCAGGCGGCCAGTTTTGGTTTGCTGGCAGCAGATTTGGTGAAGAAATTCGTCCTAGAAACTCACCTAATTTGGTCCATTGTAACTGAATCGAGCACTGAGGCTGCGTATTCGAGCGTCTGGTAAAGGACTGAGTGCGGCACAGAGCCATGCTCCAAATGAGCGGCCAAATCTCGCAACCTGAGCGGTTTGTCGAGTTGGCAGTCGCGGCGGCGGCGGTGACGACGACGACAGCGATGGAGGTGGCAGATTTCGTTTGTGTTGGTTCAATTTGCGTTTTCGGGGCCGGTTTTTGGTGTTGACATTGAATGATTTGCAAATTTTCGGGTTGATGTTGGAGGGGAGAAGTTTGTTTGTTGTCGTTGTTGTGTGAGTGTGTGGATGCGTTTCGATTCGCACCAATCGTGAGTTTGTCGGTTGATGTTAAGTTTGGATTTTGGGAGAGGTTTGTTAGTTCGTTTGCCTATTGTCTGAGCGCGGGCGCCTCCTTGCGTTGGCCGCTCGGCGCGAGACTGGAGATGGGAGATGGGAGCTCGCTCATGTTGACGTTGCTCTGCTTGCTTGCGGATGCGAGAGGGGCGCCCGCGAACTTAATTCATTTTGCTCTGGCTTCGAGGGGACTCAGTAAGAGTTGGCCAACATTCGCGCCTTGAAAGCTGGAGGTGTCTGACCGGCAGCAACTGGAAGCTAGGCCAACTTTGAGATTCGCCCACTCGGTTGGACACTGAGCGGCGGCGCACACGCAGGCTGCTCAAAGCCGACGCAGGCCGCAGCCGGCGGCGGCGTTGGCATTGGCATTGGCTGTGGCCAAGCCGACGCTCTCGCGCACACAGGGCGCTTGCTTGGCGGCCCCATGCGCGCCTAGAGCGCGTCGCTAGAGGCGTACGCTCACGTGCTAGCCAACTGGCTGGCGAGCAGAGCCAGCCAGCAAACTCGGCGGCGACAGTGCCGCCGCCAGCAGCAAACGGATCGCGAGAGAAACGAGGCCGGCAGAAACATTGGCGAACGCAAGCAAATCTTTGTGCGGCCTACGATTGGAGGCAAGATAAAGTCAAGCAGCAAGTGGGCCCAAAACAATGTCGCCCAAGTTTTGCGACGCCGCTAGGCAACGGGCGCGCGCGTGCAGCGCCCCACCATACCTCTGTTGGCGCGCAAAACTTATTCGAGAGCGCCCTAATCCAGCCTCTCCAACTCTCAAACTAAAACTCCAACTCGAGCTCCACTCGAACCAATCCAAACGAGCCTAGCGGGCGGCTCACCTGGTGCTTGGCTGATGGTGCGCTCCAACGCCAAGCGCATTCCAGTACACAATGGCAGCGGGGCCGATTAGAGCACGTCAGCAGTTTCTCGCCGGCTGCTCGGTGATTGTGCACCGCTGGCTAGACTGCTCGCACAAGCTAACGCTGGCGCGCCACCGATTGATTGGCACTTTGGCCGTGAGTAGCATGATTGGCCTACGCTTGGCGCTCTGAGTGCGCGATTTTAGTCGCTCGCGCCTCCCCCATAGCTCACGCCAGAGTTTCACCTTTCGGGCAAACTAGAACTCGAGGCCCAACACCTGGGAGCTCGCCTTGCATGTTCAAGCTCTCGCTCGTGTTCAGTGGCAAGAGTGAAGTCAGGCCTCCGCCGCTCACGTTGCGCACAAATCAGGTCGACCCTCTCAAGGGTAAAATCAGAAAGTCTACCGTTGGCCTCCTCCCGCACTTTGGTCTGCCTGGTTGGCCGCCCGACTAACTCGGTTGGCCACCCTCCTCGGTCGGCTTGCACGCGGCCAAACCAGCCGAGCACTGCAACTCGAAGCTAATCTCATCCCACCTGCCGAATGGATGAAAATCCATTAAAATGCTTTAATTCGAACGTAAATCCACAAACGCGAGCGAGATATAGCTGAATTAACCCACTTTTATAAGAACGGCAGATTCAACATTGGAGCCCAAAGTCATGCTTGCTGACGGTTGCTCACCAGCGACCGACCGACCCACCCACCAACCAGTGGGCTGGCTTGCTCGGCCCCAAAGAGCGCCAACCAAATTATTGGCATGGGAATGGTGGCGACTGGTTGGTTGATGATAGTCAAATTGAATTGTCTTTGGCGTCATCTACTTGGTTGAGCCCGACCATTAGTGGTTGTTAGGCTCGAGCGGGTGGCCTCAGTGGACACCGTGATCGCGGTCGTGATGTTGACAGTGGCGGCGGCGGCGGCGGCGGCAGCGACGCCGATGGTGGATGAGCAAAGTTGCGAGCCAACGATTGGAGATCCGCCAGTTGGCCGGGAGTACAAGTTCCGCTGGCTAAGTAGATTATGATTTATTGAGAGAGAGAGAGAAACACCTAGCGGAGCAAATCCGACCTCCTTTCCCAGACGGTAAAGCGGCCACGGAGATTCAGGCGGCCAGCGCACCTGCTTGATGGGCGTGCTCATGAGGTGGGAAGGGCGGACGCAAATTTGTCGATTTATTTCGTCAGCGAGTCCGATGTACGCGACTGGTTGTAGGCGCAAAATTGGCCAAGATTTGATTATTTTACCCCTCCCGAACCAGATGAGCCCTCGAAGTTTGCGAAAGTGGGCGAGAGGAAGGACAAGTCTCTTTCAAGAGGCTATTTGTGCTGCATTAGTGAAGATGTAATAACAAATTCTCTATAATGCGGCCCAATGCTTACCCCTTCGCCTCAGGCTCGCAAGTTGGTCGAGTTGAACTCTCTACCTCCTCCCTAAGTAGTTCGACCTATCCCAAGCTAACCCGCCCAAATACTGACTACCACTTGAGCAGTTGAATGGGCTTTGATGAGTGAGTATAACCAAACCTACGACCACCACCAGCTTTGTGTGACGCAAGCCGCCATGGGGGCGGGGCAGCTACATGTTGGCAAAATAAGTCTGACGCATGCGAGGCGCCACACAACATCTGGGGCGAAAAACAACAACACATGTAATTGCTTTCCGATCTCTCGCATACTTCCTGCCCAATCCCACCGTCAACTATAACTTCCGCTATCTTTGGCCAATCAATTGCAAGAACTGGCCGAGCTTATGAAACGGCCATTGGAAGCGCGAGCCAGCCTGTATCTAGTGGCGCGCGCGTAAGCGACCAACTGGATCCAGCCCGATTTGCATATGCAATTTTTCATCAGCGCGCTCGCTCGCTCCTGCCGGCTCACTACCCCCATTTATGCAGATCTACCTGCCCGCCAAAGAGCCCCCAGCTTAGCTGAGGAAGCCGAACTCCCCCCCCCCAAACTAAGCCCGATGCTCAGACTATCTCCTCTTGCACCAAAAAGTTTAGCCCGCGTATGCAAAGTGATCTCTGTTGAGTGTTATTTGTTACCGTCTCTCTTCAGTGCAGTTACTTTCGCCTCACTGGCTCTAGTAGTCGCCAACGTTAACTGGACGGATTCCGGTGACAGAGCAAACGGAATCCTCGCCGCTATAGTGCCCCTCTGCGTGAGCCACGGTGGCTATAGTTCAAACTAAATGCAGTTCGAGTTGCCTCATGGCTTTGCCCTTGGCGCTTCTACGTTATTTTGCATCAACTAGGCGCCAGTTCAACGAGTACTTAATTTGAGCCAAAAGGCACTAAGTGGCCACGTGGTCCATAGTTAAGCCTACGCGTGTTCGGGCCTAGCGACGCCTGGCGATTTGCGTACTCACCTTTTGGCAGCAACTCCGCAATATCTGGTCGTTTCCTCGGCGCACGCAGCCGAGGGCTCGCCGCCGAGACCGCCATCTGTTGAGGTCCGCGAGGTTTGCAATTCTAGTGTTGAAGCTTCCGTTGAAGAGTTCTGCTCTAACGCGGCCGGCTTGTGCTTGCCTGAATTTGACTCAAATGTTAGGTTTTCTCTCTCAAAGTTGCCACTTTGCTCAGACAATCCTGGCGAAACTGGCGAACCCGCTGAATGAGACTCATGTCTCTTGTGCATCTTGTCTCCCTTGGTTGCTATTGCTGATTTTGCCCTTGTCGATCTCGTATAATTGTAACTCTTCTGCTCTGATTCCCTGCCTCTGCTTGCTTGAAGGGCGGCCAACTCTCCCTTGCTAGAATGCGGACGGTGACCCTCGTTGCGCAAATACGGCTCCCGGCCGCCTCTTCCTCCTTCAACAACACAATCTCTCTGCTGCTTCCTGATGAGAGCTCGCTGATTTGAACCCGAAATCTTCTTCACGAGGAATTCTGAGTACATTTAGACATTGTTTTGTTTCGTTTGATGAGTGCATTTGTTGTTTGTTGGATTAAAGTTAGCTAGAAAATCTGAGATTTCAATTGGCTTTGATAAATCTAAAACTCACTTTTGCACCCATTAGGTGGTTCACTGACTCTTGCTGCTTGCCGGCTCGGGCGAACGAGCCTAGTTAGATCGACTGAGTTGCTCTCGCCTGTTGTCACCTTTGTTGCATAGCTCTCGCAAACCCCCTTCTCGGCGCAAACGGTTGACGAAGCTTGTTCAAATGGTTGTTGATTGTCTAAGTCCTCGCCCGATACTACCATCGGCTCGGTGGCCTGTCCTTGTTGGCTTTGATTCTCTGACGTTTTTGATCCATCAATGTCTGTTGAAACTTGCGTAGCTACTGCGAAAGGTCAAAGCGATAACCGAAGGGAAAGTTGGAGGTGAGAGAATTAATGTTAGTTCGCTAGTCGATAAGCTTTGTGTTTTGAAAAAGCTTGTTCGCCCACTAGGTGGAGCGTCGGTTGCGCATTAGTTGAATCTGAACTGGTGACAGAATAAATAATCGGCGAAATTTTTGAAATCTCGCTAGATTTTGTCAACCATCAGCTATCATGGTAAGTTTCCGTGATGAAAGAAGGGGACACATCGTTCCAAGTTGCCACACTGCCTTTCACCTTGGCCCGGTTCGATCACAAGCATCAAATCTAGTTCCAAACTAGTTTGTTGCATACTCAACTCTTCTCTCTCAAGAATCTAAGACCAACTGCTGCTCTACAGTGACCATCGACCTTGGTTATAGCAACAAATCCGTGTGAAACAAGCCCGAGGATCTTATTTGATTTTGAGAGATTTGCGAACTCGGGACTAGGAGAACGAACAGGAATAGGTAACTTATGGTGTTGTTATCTTAGTAAAATAAACAGACCTCGCACATATTGCATATAGGTAGTAATGGAGCTAGAAACTTTTAAAATCCCTCCAAAAACGCATACCCATCGGCTTGAGTTGCATGCGGAGTCGCTGGAGCCATTGGTTAAAATTAGTTCAATTCATCACATCCTGGGCCAAATAATGTGTGTCTGCCCGTTGAATGTTGGATTGAGCGGCCTTCAGTCTGTCGCTTTCCAACGGCCTTCATGTTTAGTTGAACACCCAGTAGAGGTAACGGATTGGCACGCAAGAAAAGGAGCTAGAAACAAGCAGGCTTTGAACAAGAGCCAACGAACAATTGCGAACCATAGCAACCGTTTCACCACCTCAGACTAGAGATCCAAAGTTCATCGGCATACTTTTTCCTAGTCTCTCACGCTCGTTCGGTTGATATCGATGGATCAAGTATTGATCGCTGCTAGAGGGGGGAGAATCTCAATACTTTGCCTTAAAGCCTTCTACTGGATCAAATCTCCCAGTTGAAGAGCATAGAATCCAAATGAGCTCGCTACCTCATGGTGGCCTGAATTGAAATATGCCGAAATTCGGACTTGAGCTCTATTTTGCACTGGCCACTTTGAACGGTTTGCCAGAAACTAAGAAGCTTGAGAGAACAAATTCTGTCCTCTCTCTCGAGACCATTAGCTGGGTCGAGACATTCGTGCGATAAATCGGGGGGTGGATGGACCAGTGAGTTGTTGTACTCCTCCTCCCTCCACAGATTCTCCTCACATGATTGGTGGATAATGTTCGATTTGATGGTTAAACTAAAGGCCTTCCTGAACATAGGGTTGGCTGGCGGTTGTACACGACCAAGGAGCAAGTTCACTTTATAGCCAGTTTAGGGGACAAAACGAGCAAAGCGCCAATATCGGTCGGCCAAGTGGAACATGTGTGCTCTGCTTAGAGCAAGTGTGGCCACATATGAGGCACGCCGAGCGCGCTCAACCCCAAGTTGGGAGCTTGAAGGTAAGCGCATCTCTGCACCTGATTGGATAGCAAACTCCAAGCTCCACACTATTATGTCTTCTCTCCCGCTCACGCTGCTTGGAACCCATTAAATTGATGGATGATGACCGATGGAGCTTCATGGATGCCGGTTTGTCAGGCAAGAAAAATCGTCCACAGCCGAGGCATCTACATAGCCTCTGGAAAAGCAGCAATCGAACGACACCAGCGCCAATCGAGGCTCATCTCAATGAAGTTTGACCCTCGGATCGATTTGCTCAGCTTCGTTCTCTCTGAGCTCGTGAGTGACCCAGCGGCTAGCCGAGCTGATTGTTGTTTGTCTCGATGAATCAGCTCTGACCTTGAGCGGCTGAGAAATGCCACGGCTAGCTTGTAGCTAACGAGTCCGAAAATCGCATGGTTGGGGTGCAAGTGGATGTTCGAACAAGCTTTACGGCTCGAGGCTTGGGGGCAGATTAGTCAGCGAGGGCTCAGCCCGCTAGTTGGCTCTAATCAAGCTGGTATCTCAATATTCGTGCTATAAATTGCTCATTGAGGGCCTACGAACTTTCACTAGCTTCAGCGAGCAAGCGCTAGGCTACAATGCAGCAGCAACACGAGATACAATCGGTGAATCTCGGAAGCGCCGATCCCCTCATTGCGCACGGCAATTTATTGCGGCGATTTAGGGTTGCAGATCTGCCAAGAAGTGGGAGGGGCGAGATAAGTTTTGTTGGTTTAAGATTAGGGTTACAACTCAAACAAGTTCATGCGGACATAAATTTGCATGCTAGGCCGTTTGTTATGCCGACAAATCGGCCCCATATTTCCATCCTAGCTCTTCCAAGGACGGAACAAGAATCTCTCCATTGTGAAGTCGTTCCATGAGGAGCTTGGATGGAGGAATGGCGATATAACATCAAATGGAACGAGAGGCCAAACGCTCACGAGTCGAGAAATCAATATGAGAAATGCGTCGAGATGAGGGGACAAATTGGCCTATCTATGCGCTTTGCTTGGTATCTGAGCAAAGTTTGTTGTTGACAAAGCAAATATTAATTTATATCGCTCGAAACGCTGGCCCGAACATGTCCGAGAGTTGCGTTTTAAAGCTAGCTAGGACGTCTCTCTCTCTCTCTCTCTCCCCCTCTTCGAGCATGGTTTGTTATGTCAGCGTTTTAGCCTAGCCTGGCTGGTGTGTATCAATCAAAGAAAACTTGGCCGGGGGTTTGAGTTCAAGTTAGCGGATAATAACTAGGAAACCATGGATTCGCTTGGATGGAGGTCGGATTTCTCGTGGGACAAAGTGTTTAGATTCTAGGAGTAGAAGTTGACAGTTTGAGGAGTGCGTTGCGAGATCATTTGCGCTTGGCTTAGCGGAAACGATTCGGCACTGGCACTAGGTGGCCATGATGGGTTTCAACCTATGACGTTCTCATACTTTGGCATCTCCAATTCAAGCGAGTAAGGCCACGGGTTTGCTCGCTCTGCTCTGGAGGCAAATAAACCGGCCTCTCGAGCGTATTCAGCCAAGTGATTCAGGCTAGTTTCAATCAACGAGCCGGCTACAGGAGACAAAGAGTTTTCCAGTCGGGGAGATTTTAACATAGGAGGAGGAGCAAATGAGGGAAAATGAGCGCTCGAATCGCCCATCTGGGGCTGAATCTCTCGCGGCAGGTGAGTGGTCGGTCAGCGAGATGGCGATACTTTTTGGTTGTTGCCACAATGTTAAGTGCGGCTCGCCTTTGCATCCGCACGCTAACGTGCGAGTCAATTGTGGGTCAAAGTTTGGCACTGACATTGGTGGCGAAAAGTGAATAGTTGCTCGTTGGCCGCCCATCAGCCAGCCAGCCAGCCAAAGACATGATATGATGTGAAGTGGAGCGGTTTGGCTGTTTAGCGCAGCTTAAGGCGTTGGAAGGGGGGGGACAACCACCAATCCCGAATCCTCGAGCATGTTGAGGGGTCGAAAATTTGCCGCTTCTATGGCGCCAAGCGCTGGCCTGTTTATGAATAATGGCCGGGCCTCAGGCGGATGCTCATGAGTCATAAGCGCAAGGGTTAGAATTGATTGCTCTCGGCGATGCCGGCGAGCTCACGTAGAGGATGATGCGCTGACCTTCGCAGGCCGAGCTCAGCTGGCGCCGACACGCCAGGCGAGCGCCACCAAACTCTCCAGGCTGGATCTAAAACCCAAAATTGCTCACCTAAATTCCGGGCAGCTCGAGCCTCTAAAGCCAATGAGTCTGCCCTTTCTTCTCCTTCTCCTTGAGTGCTTCCTCCTTCGACTTTCACCATAATTTAGCGCACATCATTTAGAATTGCGGCCAGAGGTGCTAATGTGGTCGCTTTGCAATCGGCGGGAACCAGGCCGAGGGGCTGGCTTGCGAGCGTTTGCTCATCGATGGAACCCAAGCGACTGAAGCTCACCTATCGCGCGCTCAGGACGGACATGAGCTTGGCTTTCAACCTCACCTCAACTCTTCCTCTCGCTCGCTCTGGCCACTTGATTGGCTCACGTGAAGCCAGAGGCTCAACTTGGACGTCAGCTTGATACGCTTTTCACTGCGAGCCAAGACTTCAAATTTTCGCCCACCAATCGCTCGTGTGCCCGCTAGCTCATCCCCTTCAATGCTGCCCCTCGCAGCTCCTTTCCTGCTCTGATATTGCGATCAGCGGGTTGGTTGCGCCCGACGAGGAGACGAGGAAGTGGAAGACTGCGTGCTGGTTGCGCTTGCGCCCGCACCAGTTGGTGCAAGCTGAGCAGAGAGCGGGCCAGTTGGAACGGCGCACAGGCGACACACTGGGCGGTCACGCAACCGCTCGACTGCGGGCTTGCCGATCTTGCCGCTTGTGTGCGGCGTGTCTGCCTGCGAGCGCGCCGTCTGGCTGGCAGAAGTGCGCGCGCAAAACTCGGCAGAGAGCGACGCGATTTTTAGAGCTAAGTCTATGGGCCTCAGTGGGCCCATAGAATAGAATTCCCCGCCGCTAGCCGAATATTTTGGAGGCAACTGGAGCCCAAAGCAACAGCGATTGCTGCTCCATTTCGTTTGCCCCACTTGCACCAACGAGCATGCAAGACCTTTAGGCTCAACGTCAAAACCAGGCGGCCAGTTTTTAGCTTGGAAGCTGAGACAAGACAGGATGCGATGCTTGCGAGCGGACAAAGCCAATGGGCAAAATTTGAGCAAGCCGCGCGGAGACAGTTGACTTGTTTAATTCCCACCGACTGCATTCTCAAAGGCCAACCCACTTTGAGGAGCGCCCGCGGCCAGCCCAGAATGGCCGCCATGGTGGTCTGAATATCCTTGCTTAATATTCTGGCTCTCGCCTCGGACTGTTGGCTCAGACAAAGCGGCCGGCCAAGAGGTGGGTCGGACAGAAGTCTTGGCGCAGCTGCAAGGCCAATTTGGAGCCCCTAATGGATTTCCCGTCCAACTCCGTCTCCCCCCTCTGTCTGTCACCGCCCACGTATGTGCCGTCCACGGGGCTCACCTGGCGGCGGCATATTGTGCGTGTGTGTGTAATCGGATACGACGGAACAAGTTGGGAGCCTCGTTGGCTGGTCAGCTGGTTTCTAATTCGCCGGCTGACATGGGAAATGTCGCTGTGGACGGCGTGCTGGTGGCCACTTGCGCCATTGAGAGTTGGCCCATTGAGAGGTTGGCTTGGCGCCTGGATGTGTTGGCCAGAGTTTGTTCGCCAGCAGACAGATGTAATCAGGCGGCCGGTGAGATTTCCCCCGAGAGTTAGGCCTGCTGGTTGGCCAGGTGAGCGGGATTGGCGCCAGCTCAGCGCTCGCCTCTCGCGCGGCCAGAGCGCCGCAAATCTAAACACGGAAGCCAGACGAAAGCAGCTCCTTGAATACAAACAAGCTCGGCGGAAATGGCGCAACCGGCGCAATTGCATACGAATTGGCTCTAGTTTGGAGGTTAGATTATTTTTACGCATGATAACTTACAGTTTGTCTGCCTAAGTGGCACTTGTAATGTGCGCTCCTTCCCGCTAACACGTCAAGCCAACAACAGCAACAACAACAACAACACAGCCAGCGACACAAACAAACGGAAGCAGTCGCAGCGATTTTATTAATTTGGATTCTGGCAGCGAATCGATATCTGCTCGCCCGCTCTAATGGCCCACCGCTCGCGCTCTTTGGGGTCGCTCGATTGGCGGATTGCGGACAGAGTGGGGACTTCGGGGCCGCCATCAGGCGAAAGATTGGCGTTCCTCTCAGCAAGTTGATTTGGGAGCGACTAGACGGACAGCTCTCTGATTGGCTCCAGTTTTAGACCTCATTGGAGGCGCAAATTTGGGACTAGAAATAGCGAGAGTGTCGCGCTAGAGTGGGCGGATTTGCTTTCACTTTCAGACTGGCGGGCATGTTCGCGAGTCGCCAAACAGAAACTGGGCTCGCGTGATCAAATTGCCGGCAACTTGTTAGTTTATTGGCACAAGTTGGCAGCACGACAGCCTTTTGAGTATCATGCAAGTTCAATGTGTATCGTCCATCTCTACTCGATGACATCCAAAAGTTTGAAACAAACTGGAGCCGGCAAGGGAGGACAGATTTTCCGCCCCCCCCCCAAAAACATCTCGTGTCTTTGGCGTCCAACTGATCGCGTTGTTCAGTCACAACGAGCGATCGTTTTCAGTCCAAGAGTTGGCGACAAACAGGATGCCCGATGAGCAGTCAAATGGTAAAATGGAGGCGAAATAGGACGAAGAAGCTCGATCCGTGACTCGCTTGCTCGTCAGCTTCCGGGCAGATGCACCAGCCCTTCTGGTGCGCCATCTTCCGGCCAGAAATGCAAGCTGAGGAAGCGAAAAAAGACCGCCGGGATTACAATGCTCTTGCCCAACCATTATACTCTCTTCCACTTCCTTCCCTTCCATTGAATGTTAGCCGGATCAGATGGAAGCCAGCTGGTCGAGCTTGCTGCCCATTGTAGGTGAGCGTGGTTCTGTTGAAATTAATAAGTCAAGAGAATTATCGAGCGTTTCAGCGAGTTAAATGGGGGACGGACGAGAGGGAGAGTGAAATCATCTGTGAGCAAGAGCCCTCGGTTGGCCACACCGAGCGAGGGGAGGCATCGAGCCGGAAACTAATCGCCAGTCAGAGCTATCTAGGTCCTCTTTGCCAACCGTCAACTTCATACGTCGCCATCCCCTTGTTTCAGCCTTCATTTAGCTGGTAGTTTTTGTTCAAGGATGGACAGAGCCCTCGCTTGGTGGAGGCCTTTTCGCGCACAATTCCGTTCATGGCCGGCCATCTGCATACAGTTAGATGGAAGGGCTCTATAGATCAAGATCGAACAATGGGCGGCCAAGTTTAGCCAACTTTTTAATCAGCCTGCCCGTGGCTCGATCTGGGATTCAATGATCACAGCGAAAACGGCGATTGGCTCGTTCCTGGCGAGCGCATGACTCACGCCCTATAGCGCCCGGAGCGGTCACCTGGGTTCTTCGAGGCGTCCCGGCCTCAAGTTGCAGACGAAAACTTCCGCTAAATAAAGCTGACAGCAGAATTTAGTAATTGTGAGTCTCAGTTTTCCTGCTACCATCTTGGCAAAGTTACCACCAACTGCTCTCACTCTAATAGCATACTGTGCAACCCAAAAAATTGGCCAGCATCCTAAGCCGAATATTACAGCTTCAACTGAACAGATTGACCAGTTCTCGTGTTTCAACCAAACCAATTCAATCTGAGAAAGACGTTGTTGTTTAATTCCCAAAAGCGAAGCATGAACCCATTGACCCTTTTTAGCCCTCAATCGGCACGAGAGAGGCGCTCACTGTAGTTTTGGTTTGCTTTGGAAGATTCAGTTGCCGGAATTCCGACCCTTGGGAATAAAAGCCGCGCAAAATTTGCGCACAATACGAAGATTCTTACCTTGTATCGTGTATGAGACATTGTTGCTGTTGATGACAATCAGCTTTCCCAACATTGACTTGCCCGCCTGGCTCGAGGAGTTTGTCTTCCTGCCTTTGCGCGACGGCCGCATTTGTTGCTGCTGCTGCTGCTGCTTATTCCCATCCAACGACTGACCTCTCAACACTTTCGCCTGGCGCCTCTGAAGCCCACCGATCGCTGCACCGGCATGGTTGCGCTCGCCCTTCTCAACGGAAACAAGACAAGACTGATTAAAGCCGTCCGCTGTTAAGTTTGCAGGGTTAGTTTCGCTCATGTCAAGGGGACAGAGTTTAGGGTGCGCACTTGAGGGTCTGGCTGGTGCCCTCTGAGGGTCGCTATCGTCAGTGTTAAATTGTTTGCTCCTTATCACAAGGTTCGCGCGAACTTGGTACCTACAATCTCGTCCAACCAGCTCTGGCCTAATGTCGCCCCAAATGCATAGGCTGCCCTGTTGGCGCTCAACACAATGTTCCGAGTTCCAGGCCTGACTCTTGTCGGCCAACTTGCAATCGGAAGCCAGCCCGCTCTCGGTCGTCGGGCCTCTCTCGTCTGGCCGAGCGCGCGACTCGCGAGCTTCGCCGCCGCCGCCGTCGGGCCGCCCTGACATTGAGGCCTCGACGGCGGCCAAGTGGACACACAGGCTGCATTCGTACGGCGCCGCCCTCGCCGTATCCATCATTTGCATACCGGCCCCTTGCCGCAACCCTTGCGCCCTGCCCCCAATTTCGGCTCCAATTTCGCGCTCGAGCTCTGCTTTCGACCTCCTCTCGGCGCTTGATCCAACAGGCCCATCGTCTCTCTCACGCTCCAAACAACCCAGCTCGTTTTCCCTCCATTGCTCATCCCTCGTGTCTCTTGCAACTGTGTCGCAAATTAAACCCACCTCTGCCATGGGCTCAGCTGAATGGGGCGCCTGAGCATTGTTGTTGGAGTTTCTACCTGCGCAACCGCTCCCATTGCAGACTGGACTCGGCGTCTCGTCGCAAAAACTGGTCGCTCGGCCAGCAGAACTGTCAATAGTTGCGGTTTCGGCAGCAGCAGCAGCTGTTATTCGGCCCTCAGTGCTCGCTTGCGATGTAGGTGTTGCTATTTGAGCCAGGATGGCTTCAATTTGCTCCCTTGCCTCCCTGTTCAACTTGCGTTTAGTTTCCGATAATGAACTATCTTGCTGGTTGCGTTCGTGGCTGCCACTTTCGCCACTGGTGCTGCCACTGCTGCCGCCGCCGCCGCCGCCGCTGCAACTAGGCTCGCTTCGGTCAGTGTCGGGGCTTCGTCGTGGTTCCTGTTCCAACATGGCAAGCTCGCTCCTGATCGGGAGCTGAGCAGAACGAGAGAGGAAGATTAGAAAAGATGGATTGGGGGCGGGCAAAATTGGGGCTGGCAAGGATGGTTGTTGGAGTTGCGCTATTACATGTTTGGCCGATCTACTCTGTGCTGGCCCCTGGCCGTCTAACTTGGGCACCCAAGGGGCCGGCATTGTTTGTGGGCGCCGGCGCTGTTGTGAATCGCCGCGCTGGCTGTCTGACCGAGCAAAACTAATAGCTACTTAAACGAATTCATGAAGGCACTTCTGGCGCCCAAACTGACCGCCAAAAGGAAGCGGCGAGGCTTGCGATATTGGGCCCCCGCGCCTGCGCTTCACTGGCCCCCTGAGGGATTATTGCGAATTTCCGGCTGCCAAAGTGCACGCCGGTTGTTTATATGCAGATTATGTAGCCCCAAATAGGAAGCGGCGCGTCCATCAGCTTGTGAGCAAACAATGGACTGGCCAACTACTCACCTCAGCTTGTTGAACTGCCGGCTGAGACTCGAGCCACCTTCGCACCCGCTGGCGCTGATCCTCCACCAAACTCAATCTTTGCAACACAACCGAATTGCAGCCCCTCTGGCCGCTTACTCCGCCGCCGCCCATTCCTCCTCCTCCAGCGCCTAGCTCTTCGCCAATAGCGAGCGCGCCAAGCATCAAGTTTGAACGCTGACTTGCAAGTGGAGGCTTCCTCTGAAACCTGAACAGGCTAACTGACGAGCTTCGACTCAAAGGAGTCAGTTGCTTGAAACCGCCAGATCTTTGCGCTGACTCCTCTCGGCTTGCCCCCACCGGCAGTTTGTCAAACTTTGGCGAGCTTGGCTCATTCCCTCCCGCCGAGATGCTCGAGCACTTGGACTTGCACTCTTGCTGATTGTTGGCGGCGGCGGCGGCGGCCTCGCAGCTTGATTTAACTTGCCAGTTATCCACTTTGGTTCCATCAATGCTGCCCTGCCTGCAACCTTTGTCGCTCTCAGCAGCGCTTGCTGCTTCATTACCGTCTGCCGCCGATTGGCCTTGAAATGGTCCAGTCTGCCTGCTCACGAGCGCCGGCAAGGCTCGGCTCCCTGGCGCCGAGCGGCAATCAGGCTTGCCGGCCAGTTGGTCGCGCCCATAACGAACACTTGCGCCGGCTTTGGGCACCTGGTGGTTGGGTTCACCGATGCTCCTGATTGCTGTCACTCTTGCAGCTACATCATCACTTCCACGAGCCGCAGGGCTGCCAAACTCATCTCGCGCCAACGGGCCCGAAGTGGCAGCACACAAACGAGGTCCCGAACGAACCTCCGAGCGCACCTGCCGTTCCAACTTGCCGCCACTCGAGCCATAGTTTTTGTTTGCACCTGTTTTGAGCGAGCCCGACTTTCTGTTGCCAACCCGACGCTTAGTTGCCGCATTCAAACCTCTACCTACTCGCTCGTCTCTCCGTTTAGTTACATTTGAGTTTTCCTCAGTTTTGCTACCCGAGTGCAGGTTACCCATCGCCTTTCTATCTCTACCTGGCTGGACTAGAATTGAGCCCGACGAATAATCAATTTCCTGTCACACAAAGATGTTGGGCACTAGATAAGCTGTCGCCATGATCAAGTGGACAATCAGCCGCATCAAACTGCTTGTAACTAAATGTCAGAGTGCATTGCAGTTGGCCATTCAATGGAATGCTGGTTGCTCGGCTCCCCAATGGCGAAAATCGGGTCTCCGTTCGATAGCCAAGTTAAAAGGAAGATACCTGTCAATAATATCCCCCAATTTCATATTGCAAGTCGGTCCACCTGTCTCAATGGACGTCACAGAGCCCAACCGAGTTGAACTCGCACACAACTAATTACTCTTGGACCGTTTAGAATTGTTTCGCACACGCATAAGCGAGGACTCAATGATCGCCGCTTAAAGGTGGCAAGAGATTCCATCCTTCCTCCATCGAGAGCCTAATTCTGGCCGAGAATGGGGGGCCACAGATGTCGTTGGAATTTTGATGAAGTAGCGAGTGGCCTTCAAATTTCTAGTCACGAACTAGATCAAGAAAGGTTTAGGCTCGGATGCAATTTGGCCCATACTTATCAAACTATCGACCTTAAAACGGTCACAGATGTTTTCTTGTTCCCAACTTATTGGTTCTATAGAATCATCAGCCTTTGTAGCCGTATCTAAGCAACCACCAATATCTTTATACGCCGGTAGAACTGGAATCTCCGTAACTTGGTTGAGGTTTCAGCAACCAAGCTTGACTCGACTGGCCTCACTTGGCCACCAGGCTGACAGGAGCTCCCTTCTACGAGGATTTGCTCAGAGGAGTCAATACAAGGAACTTGTGGCCCATTAGCACATTGAACGATACGAGTCAGACTCCTCACTCCACTAGTTCAATTTACGGGCTCCTTTTAGAGCACCACAATAGTGTGCAAATTCGGGCGGCAGAAATAACGAACTGCTGCCGGATGAACACTCGACACACTCAAAACATCTCTAGACGGCGCCAAGGCAAAGGCAAAAGATCGTCTTCGCATAGATTCTCTGCACACCGAAACCAAGGTCCAGCCTGAGGCCCACTGAGCCAATAAACCTCTGATCTTACTCCTTTCGTCCGATCAAAAACTATCTCGCCAACTTCGAGCTCCGTGTTGCACAAAAGAGAAGTTTGGCCAGCGATTGAGAGGTTTCCTCACTCAGATGCTTGGGCCTCGTGGTTTGCTTTGCTCGGATGCCAGCTTTCTCGTCGAGATTCAATCGGCGCTCAAGACCATAAACCAGATTGTTGTGGTTCGCGAGAGGGCCAGGCCAGGTAGCTGCGCGCGTCTCTTGCCACTTTTGGTCTATTGCAGCCAATAATGGGAGTCCTCTACACGTAATTGAAACTCTCGTTCGCTTTCAGGAAGCTAATACACCCTAATGGAGCTACGCCGAGCAAACAAAGCAGGCATCTCAACAATCCAGACTGGTTAGATCAAAAAGTGAATTGAATTGAGTCGCTGGACGAGAAGTCAGCTGAAAAGCGTGTGCATCGCCAAGGTCTAGGCACACTTGACTGCTTGATCCACCTGCAATTGTGGCCAGGGTATTAGCCACATACCTTGGGTTAGACTAAACGAGCGAGAGTGTCTTTCATTGCTGGTTTGGGTGCAACCGAGCCAAATTTGAGCCTAATCTAAGAGCCGCAAGTCGCTTTAAGGTCCAGCTTAAGAGCTGTGAATAATGAGAGTCTCAAATTCGAGCTTAACTTTGCACAGCTCCTGTTGCAGCCGGATTGAGTCTAGTGCAGACAAGATTCGAACGGCACACTTTCAGCCAGAACTCTCTATAGTGATATCTTTCACCATCAACGAAGAGCGCTAATTCTGTAACAACATCTCCATTTGCAAACCTGGCTATTACGACCGAAGCACCAAAAATCTTGGCGCTGCAACTAAGCGGCGAGATTTCAACCATCCTAACCTAACACTACAAGCAGCTAGCTTCAAAGGCTCACTTACTATCGAGCACAGGCGTTCGTTGCTTGTATTATTTCCGGTCAGCAACTCTGCACTGGCTTACGAGATATGAAGAATACTCGGTGACCCACTTGAGTATGTCAACGGTGGGTCGCGTACCCCGCAGCTAGGAAGCCTTGTCCTCCTTGAGCTAAGGCAACATATAGTTGGGCCGATCTCGGCCAGTGTGAGAATTGGTAGCACATTATCCAATGAATTCGTCCAAAGCAATGGGCTCGCCCTTGACTTTAGCAAGACAGCCATCCAATTTCCTCGTAAAGTTGTAATAGGTCTACATGTATGGATATAATTAGATCTCTCCAATAAGCTGACGGTAGTCCTCACGCTGGTGCGCTTATTCTTTTGCAAGCCCGCAGGTGCTAGCAGTCGAGTCCACCTCATGAGAATGTACACTTCTCGTTTAGAGCCATCTTTGTCTCAGGTAAAATGCAATTCTCGCATTTCAATTGCACACAGAATCCTGCTAGTCGGATTACCCGAGCCTATTCCTCCAATCTGTGAAGCTATTACACTCCCTCCGTCCCTCATTGTACGAACTCGCAAAACATCGGCCAAGTGTCCAGTTGTTGTCCAGAACTTTATCCTGCCTATAACCTAGTGATCTTCCTAAGCAGCAATTGCTCACTTCTGTGCGAGCTAATTGCAAAAGATTGCACCTGAGAGTCGAACATAATCTTTCGGACCGCCCTATCTACGCTAGTCAGTTTTGTTGAGCGGTCAGATAAGAGGGCAAAAAGACTACTACACTATGACATCAACCAAACAGTGAAAAGTTACTCCAAATGCTCGAACTCGGACTCTCCAAATGGTTTTGGAGCCCCCTGAGGATCGATCAACCAGATCTCCTTACAGAAAACCCTGGAAGCTGGGATAATTATCATTTTTGCCGATCTTTGAGCCAGCCCAGCTAAAGGACTACCCTTCCGAGGGGAACTGCACTAGACGGATCTGATCCTCTGTGAGATCCTTTGCTCGTGGAGTAAGTTGCGAACATCATTTGAGCATGGAAAGATCTAGCTAGTTGACAGGAAGAAAGGATGTGCTGCTAGATGAATCACTTAATTCCGAACACAGACTATGAATTACGAAACCTGGGGCGTGGATAGGATTCAGATCCTGCAATGCGCAGCGCTGAGTCATCGCAGACTGTCGGGGGCTATGAATCTAATGTACTTTATTCTCTGCTTTATAATGCCTACATACTGAGCGGGACCATTTCCCGAGTTAGAAAGGTGGGCGGGTTAACGCGCCCGCAAGAGTTCGAAGGTTTTTAGTTCGTCCCTCGAACAGACTCACATCCAGCTGCAGATACAGAAACTAGTCTTAATCGCCACCATGCTCTGCCGGCTCAGGGCGAAGGTGGTTCGTTCTGCACTGCAGTTACTGAATTGTGTTTACATCTCTGCCATTTCCAAAACTGGCCTCCTATTATATATTACTCAAATAAGAGAGCATAGAATAAGAAACTCATATCCTCAATACAAGATCTACTTAGTTTTTGTCACTCTATTCTATCAGCATGAGCAAACGCAACCGCAACTTGCTGGTACGTTATGGGCATCCCTGGGCGACACCGACCACTTACTAGCTTCAATTCATAACCCTGCCTTAGTGATGAAAAGTGTTCCGATATCTACATCGCTAACGTTCAAGCGTTTATCTTAGCTCCCCCTAAATATTCAAGACTTTTCAACGATGCTAAGCCAGAACTATGAAACACACTAACCTAATCATAAGCTGTCGAGTGCAAGTGGCATCTTACGTTGGCAATTAGCTCTGCTTGATCAACAGTATATGTTTACAATTTGTGATCATTGAACAACTAATAGAGGCATTCTCACATCAGAGAATCGGCCCTACTGATCAGAGTTCAATCAATCAAAACCCAATCAACAAATCGTGACCAAGATGCCCCATCTCAGCGGCTTCAGTAAAGATCCACAAATTAGTCATCTATTGACTAAGGGGGATCCTGATAAAATTTTCACCGAACTTCGCGAGATCGGACATGGCTCATTTGGTGCTGTTTACTATGCACGGAACGATATCACTAAAGAAGTAGTTGCCATAAAAAAGATGTCTTTCGGCGGTTTCTTGTTCAAGGATTCAGCTGAAAAATGGCAAGATATTACTCGCGAGCTCACTGTCTTGAGCCACCTCAACCACCCGAATACAATCCAATTCAAAGGTTGCTATCTTAAAGATCACACAGCATGGTTAGTGATGGAATATTGTCTGGGCTCTACATCGGATATAGTGGAAGTGCATAAGAAACCTCTACGTGAGGAAGAAATTGCTGCAATTTGCACTGATGCTCTCAGAGGCTTAGAATACCTCCATTCATTCAGATATATCCACCGTGATGTTAAAGCTGGCAATATACTTCTAACTGAAAACGGCACTGTTAAACTGGCCGACTTCGGTTCTGCAACAATGAACTCACCAGCGAATTCCTTTGTTGGTAGTCCCTACTGGATCGCACCAGAGTTGATCTTAGCCATGGAGGAGGGAACATATGATGTGAAAGTTGATATCTGGTCTCTGGGAATAACCTGTATAGAGTTGGCCGAGAGGAAACCGCCATATTTTAATATGAACGCCATGAGTGCCTTATATCACATTGCTCAGAACGAACCTCCAGTTCTTAATCGAGCTACCGGACAATGGTCGGATAAATTTCACTCATTTCTCAGCTCATGTTTAAGAAAGGACCCAGATGAAAGATTGCATGCGACAGAATTACTCAAGATGCCATTCATTAGCGATAACAAAAGTCACCAATCTGTTATTCTAGATCTTATTGAAAGAACTAAAGCTGCCGTTCGTGAGCTTGATAATATCAACTATAGAAAAATGAAAAAGATTTTAATGGTTGATAGTCAAGGCAACAATACCAGTAGCCAGATTTCTAGTCTAGGCGATCATTATCAGATGACAGAGAGCAACGATGCGTTGTATGCTAATGTTGATGGTGGACCTTCAAACATGAGTGGACAGCAACATAATCACAATTATCACCAATCACTTTCATCAAGCTCAGCTAATCATCATTTTCCCGCCACATCAGTTTCCGCCCATCGTCGACACAGTCGAAGCAATAGTAATAATGTTGATCTCAATAGCATGAATTGTAATGACAGTTTAGCAAGTTCACATCATAGCGGTGACACTGGCAGTCGAGGGAGCACTACATCTGTTACTGTTAACCCCTCTGTCGAGCAGGTTGGTCAGATGTATTGTAATCATAATAATGCTGATCAGCAGCAAGTTGGGCCTCACGAAAGTGCTCACAACTCTTCAGGTTTTATGAATCGATCTCACCAGCAACATCTTCACAACAAGCATCAGTATCAAATGAAATATTGTGGCCAAAGTAACACAGATTTGAGTAACAACATACCTGAACACCATCACTCAAGGCAAATAAGTAACGCCAGCTCGACGGATCCACGTTTGAGCCCCTCCGAATCGCCGGTGAGCCTAAGAAGCAACGAGGTGTCAAATTTCGGATTCATGGCATCTGGCACGAGCGCTAATTTTGCGACCATACGAACAACATCAATTGTCACACGCCAAATGCAAGAGCACGCAAAAGAAAACATGCACGAGCAGATGTCTGGTTATAGGCGCATGCGAAGGCAGCACCAGAAAGCTCTGGTTCAATTAGAAACTAAATGCAAGCAAGAGATAGAGGAACACAAACAAAAGTTGGATAGAGAATACGAAGCTCTTCTACAGTCTTTCACGCGCGAGCTACAAGCCAACCAGGCTAAGCACCAGAAAGAACTGGAGCGAAAGCTAAAGAGCAATGTTTATCAGGAGAAAAAGTTAAACAAAGCGCTAATCCAAGAGAACGAAGAGGAGCTCAAGCGTTATAGAGCCCAGTTGCATAACGAGTATAAAGAGTTCAAGGAAAGGATTAAACGAGAATTGGCACACGATGGAGAATCATTCAAGATGCAACGCGAAAACATCGTGAAAAGTCATGCTAGGAAGTTGATCAAATTCGAGGCCTACCGAGCAAGAAGACTGGAAATCCAAGTGCGGAAATTCAGACGACGGAAGTTACTCCAATTTCATCAGCTTGAACGTGACTTGCTAATTGATGAGCTAGACAAGCGTCACCACCAGTTAAGCGCAGCTCACAACATGTTGCTTCGACATCACGAGATAAGCGTAGACCTAGAATTCAAGCAACAAAGGAGTGTTCATCAATTACGCGATGAGCAGGTCAGAAAACAACATCAAACAGAGCTAACTAACCAACAGGAGTACAATTCCAGGAGGGAGAACGAGTTGAGAAAGAAACATACACTTGAGGTAAAGCAACAACCAAAGAGCCTCAAGCAGAAAGAGATGCAAATACGTCGTCAATTCAGAGAGACCTGCAAAATCCAAACGAAACAATATAAAGCATGGAAAGCTCAAGTTCTAGCCATTCAGCCGAAGAATGATCAGCGAGTTAACAGGCAGAGAGTGATTAACAAGCTAAAGGAAGAACAAGTCCGAAAGTTGAACCTCCTTGGTGAACAATATGAACAGAGTGTCGCTGAGATGCTCCAGAAGCAATCTATCAAACTCGACGAAACACAGGAAATGGAGCTTCGACAGCTGAAGGAGCAGCTTCAACAAGAATTGGATTCATTGATTTCTTTCCAAACTAAGATAAAACTCCAGGCTGATGCCCAAAGAAATCGTGAACGTCAAGAGCTTGAGGAGCGAGTTCTAACGAGAAAACAAATGTTGGACCGTAAAATGGAAGAAGAGCGGCTGCAGTTCCTAGAGGAACGCAATGAACGTTTGCGGTTATTGTTGGATCGTCAGCAAAGCGAACTAATCGCCTATGACCAAGAGAGCCAGAGAATGGGCTTCGACCAGCAGGATCTATCCGATATATCTTGCGATAATCCGGGATCCTCATCGCCGACCATGGATGGCTTGTCAGATGGATTGAACAGCTTATCAACCACTTAACAAAACAAACCTTCGCCATTTATATGTTATATTCTCCATTTAGTTTCTAGAGCTCCAATCATTAGATTATGTTCAGTAGTCCTGGTATCAAGACATTTGTGATATTTTCCCTCGAAGGGATGTGATACTCTGGGTCAAGTGAATGGACCAACTCTACGAATTCGCGTGAGTGTATGGCCTTCAAAGGTATCCTACAGACCATTATGAATCGCGTCAATGCCTCATCGATCCGACTTTTCCGGTCTGGGTGGTCTCTTCGCATCTTCTTTAAGCCGCCAGCAGGTATGGAAATGGAGTTATGACCGCTACTCAGACCGTCGGTGTTAGGTTCATCGTCGCCATAATATTCTGTATCGTCATCGTTTTCGCCCCGTTTAAGTCTTAGCTGCATTGGCTTCTTTCGCTTGTTTGCGGTTCTTTCGTTCATCAAATCTTGAACTATCACTTTATCGGCGTCCGACAATGCAGTGCACCTATTCAGATGCTTAAGCAGACGATCTGGCTGCGAACTTGACGTCTGGAGGCGGCAACCCAAACAGAGGGCCTTCCTGTTGCGACCAATCCAGGGCCCGAACTCGAAATAGCGTTTCAGTTGAGGGTATTTGTAGGAGTTTGGAGTTTTAACTATGCCGCTCTCTGTGGTTATGGAGCCATGCAAGGCCGATATGGTACTATCATTGTTGTCTTGGCCATCGTCAACACTATGATGATGAACCTCTATGGCGCCCACAGCAACATCATGGTTGTGTTGAACTGAGACCGCTTGTTGGTGATGGTGGGATTGGTTGACCTGCTCCATTGAGCCAGAAACCTCTTGGCGATAGTTGGTGAGGCCAGAAATCTTGAAAGAAGATTGAGATCGTAAAGTTGGATCGTGATTTTACGCTTTATGGTATGGCCAGCGCTTATCGTATGGCTTTTAAGCGTGCAATAGCTAGATTGGAAGTACGATTTTTGGCCAAGCAAGAACAGCACCGGGCGCCGAACGTGCATTAGAGCCCGGAATACAGAATAGCAGAGACTTGACAAATAAAAAGAATTCTGGGCCTTCGGGTATTAAATAAAAAACCCAAAAAACCTGAAAATGGTAGGACTCACTCTCGTTGACTGCGCGGGACAAGACTCACCGATCCCAGACAGAACCAAACACACTACGGTTCGGAGAGCGGGGGGACTCGACCATAGGGGCTCTGAGATAGCTTCGGACATTTTGTTCTCTCAATAGAAAACGGAGATTTCCTGGTAGAATTAGTCAGAGAAAACAGGGATTCCCTGGTAGAAGTCGTCGAAGAAAACAGGGCAATTTTAGACAGCAAACTTCATAGAGCGTACGCCTGGTAGAGGCGCTGCAGTAGCTAGTCTGCGTGAATGCTTCTACACATTATCGTACGGATAGCAATGTCAGTTGGCCTGTAAAATTTGCTTCTGGGATACTGGTGAATTATTCGACCGTTACAAATCGTTCGATAGGTCAAAGAGCACATTTTAACTAGCTATCGTATCTATGCGTCTCGTAAAATTCGACCACCATGTCAGCACGATATTGCAGCCTGCATATCGGATCCATGACATTCAACCATGAAAGATAACAAGTACTGCAAAAACATCATATCGAAGATGATTTTTACGTGAAAAATCTCACGTGCGAGGAGCTGGTCATTCCAACTATTGATCCGCAGTATGTCTCACGATTTGCAGAACATCCCTTACCCCCTGAGAATCATACGCAGCGAGTTTCATCAAGATTCGACTGCAGCTGAATTCCATACACCGCCATTCCCACCCTCTCACCACGCCTTCATAGGTTGTTTTACCATTTCCCGCTCACTTTTAGATCGGACGATATTTTTACCCGCCCACCCTTCTCGATTGTTCCGCTGCAAGTTCTCGCTGCGACTGCCGAGCGCAAGTTCATGGGGTCTGGCGTGCTGAGAATCACGCCCATCTCAAGAGCTCGGGACGCACCCTGCCAGTCCCGTGGTGTTGCGTTATGGCAGACGTGGGGAAAAGGGACGCACTGCTAGTGCTGAAGCCTCGGGGGAGTGAACGTGTGTGAGCAGGGGGTGTCAGAAGTTTTGTGCGGTACGAACCCCCAATTTGGACAAACATCGCCCGCGCGAGGGCCTAAGATTTTATTTATAAGAGAAGAAGAAGAAGAAGAGGAAGTAGAGAAGAAGAAGGTCTCAAAGCTCGTCATGCCGGTGCGACAATTCACTATCATCATCCCTCTCAGCTTGTTGCCTAAACCTCAGAACTTTGGGCTCTAACTTTGTGTAGGCTTCTTGCACCTGGATGAATTTTTCATGCTTCTCAGCCTTCTTTGATTCGTCCTGTTCTCTGTCTGGGTGATATTCGCGTAATAACTTCTTGTATCGTGCATAAATTTCTTTAGGCGTTGCATCTTCTTCGAGGCCGAGGGTGGCCAATGCACTGACTCGACCGGACACATCAAATTCTTGAATTATTTCTTTCCACAGATTCACGAACCCCTGATGCCTAACGTGCTCCACTAGTTGCCAGATCGCCTCTGCCATGTTAGTATAGGCTGGACTGTTGATGAAATTTTGCAGAGCTATGCGACATTTTATCGGCTCAAAAGTCTCAGGATCTTCTATTGTGCAGCCAAAGTATAGCCAAGACGACCAAAGCGAGAGATAGACTAGTATACAGAAACTCAAGATACACAGACGTTTATACATGGGCTCGGGTCTATGACGCTCTACTCGCCATTCCTTACTGTAGCGATTGAACACAATCGTAGCGGCGACAGTTGAGAGAGATCCATAAGGGAATTGGAGGAAGATTGACGGTACCGCGACAAGATAGGCAGCGATCAAAGGTAACTTGATAGAACCTTGATGACGACCCACGTTCCCAGCCAACCAAACTCCTAAGGCGGAGGCAAACGGTAAAGCTATAAACTTCAAAACGGCCTCTAGACTATCGGGTAGGAAGTCTTCTGGTAGCGCATATTCCACCAGGTAAGCAAAGAGGTTCCCCATTATCATGAGCCCGCTCTGTCTGACTAGGCTCGAGGGTGGTCGCTTATGCGTTTTCATTTGTTCGTGTAACCGAATCAAGTACTCGTAATCGTTGTTGGCGTCCTTAACATATTCTGGTAACCGCCACAAGTCACGAATCAGACCAAGTGTGAAGTATCCCCCGAAGGTTGAGAAAGTTATGAATGCATGTTTATCTCTTCTGAGGTAAAAGTGGTGCAAACCGAATATTCCGCCTAGGAACCAGCAGAGGTAGGCTATGGAAAGACGTTTCTCTCCGCTCTTGGATCTTTGGAGGAGTGAGCCAGGCATCGTCCTGTAATGGTTTAGCCTTTGTATGGAACTAAACTTACGTTTCTTCGAGGTGGTTACATCTATAGAATCTGGACAATATTGTGAATGTGGATATCGATTGAATGAACATCTTGTTGTAACAAGTGGATGCTCGAGGAGTCAAACGAAGAGCAGGTACAAGATTCGAGTGTTCACTTTCAGCGTCAAGTGCACGGTGTATGAAGATGATGCATTACGCTTCGTACGCATGCTGGCGTAAGTCTGTTCAACGTATCATGCTGTCAAAATGTCGGCGAAATTTATACATCCACTTTGAGTATACTTTAACGGTATGACCGCATCCTGTCTTATAACACTTAAAGCTCGATCGACTAGACTCGTGCCAGGATTGACTCTCTGTAGACAATTCCAATTGAAATCAGGCTTTTTGACTAACAAAATGGCAGATGAAGGGACCACAGATCCATCCTCAGATGTACACGTGACTGGAGACACTAGAAATAACAGGCAGAAAGCATCCGGAAAGGGGCAGCAGTTATCGCCGGGCAAAGGGATAAATGAGAATTCTCAGACAAGCGAACCGAGTCACTTATTACTAAAGACTCCGAAAGGTATGAGAGATATTGGTCCCGCTCAAGCTTGGCAGAGAAAACGTGTCTTCCATGTAATAACTGAATGCTTTGAACGTCATGGTGCCCAGCCTCTTGATACGCCAGTCTGTGAAAGGCGAGAAATCATGGCTGGAAAATATGGCGAGGAAGCAAAATTGATCTACAATCTAGAGGATCAAGGAGGAGAGGCGCTCTCATTGCGTTATGATTTGACGGTGCCGTTCGCTCGGTACCTCGGACAAAATAAGATCCAAGCCATGACAAGATACCAGATCGCTAAAGTGTATCGCCGAGACAACCCATCGATCACCAAAGGACGGTTCCGTGAATTTTATCAATGTGATATAGACTTCGCTGGAAAATTTGATCTTATGATGGCTGATGCGGAATGTTTAGAGATACTGTGTGAGATACTAGATGCCATCAAGTTACCACACAAATTCTCGATCAAAATCAACCATCGATCCGTACTTAACGGTCTTTTTCAAGTGGCGGGCGTGCAATCAGATAAATTCAAGCCTATCTGCTCAGCGATTGATAAATTGGATAAGATGTCGTGGGACGAAGTGAAAAAGGAAATGTGCATTGAAAAAGGTCTCCCTGATCAAACGGCCGATATTATAGGTGGCTATGTCAGCAAGGCAGGCGACCTCAACCTCATTGATGAGCTTCTCAATTCCGAACTGGGTCGAAGCGATGACGCTCGAAAGGGCTTGAATGAGCTAAAGACGCTATTCAGATTCGCAGAACACATGGGTATCGATAACTATTTGAGCTTCGATATGAGTTTAGCCCGAGGCCTTGACTATTATACTGGTCTAATATTTGAGGCGGTTGTTTCAGAAGATGTCGATGTTGGTAGTATAGCGGCTGGTGGGAGATATGATAATTTGGTCAGCAGTTTGCTGGAGAACCCGAACTTTCATGTGCCCTGCGTGGGCTTATCGATTGGAATTGAAAGGTTGTTCGCTATTTTAGAATCTCAGCAGGCGGATAGTACCAATCTAACAGAGTCTCAAGTTCATTGCTGCATAGGGTCGATAGGGAAGGAAATGTCGGCATATCGTCTGAAGATCACTAGCGATCTTAGAAGAAATGGAATAAGAGTGAAAAATTTGTTGAAGGAGAGTGTCAAGCCTCTGGTGCTCTACCAAACCTGCGAGAAAGAAAATGTTCCATTCGCGATCTTTTTCGGTCCAGAGGATGTCAGAAATAAACAAGTTTGCTTGAAAACGCTTTCAACAAGACAAGACGAGAAAGTGCCGCTAGATGATTTAGCAGAGCAATTGAAAGGAAAACTCGGCTTTGTGTGATCTCATGTAATGTCGATGTCATCAAGATGAATCAAATTAACCAAGTACAAGTCCAAGTCTTCGACCTCAAGCTAACTATTGAAAATGTTCTAGTGCAGAATTTAACTTATCATAAAGCTCGGGCTAAAACTTTCTTTACTGATCTAGTCTTGGGTTGAGAATCGACCTTCTTTCACTCCAATCAGTGATCGCACATATCGCCTTCTAGCTTACGTTCACTGTTTTTCTTTTCCATGTCATGTAGTTTCCTATTTGAGGCATCTAACCTGAAACTCTCTGATTGAAGTTCTGCCACCCTCTCTTGGTACTCGGAAGCATCCTTAGGTTCGATGCCACTCTCTGCCAGCTTGGCTGCCGTGTTGATCTCCTCTATTTTTATCTCGAGGCTTGATATTTTCTGCTTCAACTCTCCGGTCAATCTGGTGTGTTCTACGTCCTTCATTCGCCTCATCATTTGCTCCTCCTTTCTTTGCCACTCTAGATCGGTGAATTTGCGTTGCTCTTCCTTCAATTGGTTAGTTACTTCCATGAGCTTCCCTTTTTCTGCTCGCAATTCTTGCTCCATCCTCTTAAATTCGTCTTCTTTCCGTTTGAACTTGTTCTCTTGAATCTTTATCTGGGTCTCGAGTTCCATTTCTCGTGATCTCAACATCTTGACTTCAGCTAAGGAGTCAGCCTCGTGCAATTTTAATGTTAACATCTCTTGCTTTATTCGCTGGAGCTCTTGCAGGTCGTCGGGTTGACTGTTGTTTGAATTACCGCCAATTGAGGAAGCTCCAGAGGCTCTTTTCATTACTGAATTAGTAAAAAACTTACTAAGAGGATTCGAACTTGCTAGAGAAGAAGTAAGGGATGACGGCTGGGAGGCTTGACTCAGAGTAGCCACTTGGCTACTTCCGGTGTTAAGACTATTAGATTGATTAGCACCAGTTAAATTGAGATTACCAGAGCTTGGCGGTGAATTACTTCCTTGATCTAAACTGTTTGGTTGGGAGGTATGTGTCGTATTGATACCATGAACCTGTTGGAGATGCTCGAGCCAAAGGGTTTGTAATTCATGGAATTTGCCTCTCAGTTCTTTCATCGCAAAGTTTGCTTCCGCTTCCCTAAGTTTGACAGCACTAAGCTCTTCTTGAAGTTGCGCAATCGGGTCCTCGGGCACATTCTCTCTCAAAGATTTGATATAAAGCTCTTGTTCAGTTATCTTCTTGTTCAGCTGTTCAATTTCGACATGATTCTCAGCCTCCCTTAACTTGACCGCGACGAGTTCTTCTTGTAGGGCTTGTATCAGCATCTGAGCCTCATTGGAATAATTTATAGTGCGGTCAGCTAGGAGGCTCTCCAAATCTTTAACGCGTAACTGGAGTTTATCAATCGTTGCCTTGTTCTCTTCATCGGAAGTTCTCATTTGACTGAGTTCTCGTTTGATAACAAAATTAACCTCAGCTTCCTGCGCTCTGCACACTTGGCCTTTTATGAGTGTATCAGCCAATTCTTTACTTTCCCTCTCCAAAGTTTGTAGTCGGTCCTGCAATAAGCGGTTTTCTGTCCTCAAACGCCTGAACTCTACAGCTTCCTCTTGTTCTTTAATCTTAATGGTTGTGTAATCTTTACTCATCTTTTTCATCTTCTTACTGTCGTACTTAACTTTGCAGGCACAAGTTACCAAATAATCAGACGCGCTCTCAATTCTGGTCGGCATTTCTTTCTGTAAGTATTTCATAAGTCCTTCCATGTCGAGCTTGAGTAGGTCCTCTTTAGATATTTGTAGTATTGCAACAGACAAACGGAATATCATATCGAGACCTTCGCTCAAGAATAAATCCATCACTCGATAAGCTAAGTGTAGGGGCAAATTTGATGTGAATAGGGTGAGAAACCAAGATGTTGCATACATTGAAGTGTAGTACCCTTGAGTTTGGAAGTGTACATACAACTCAGGTAGTTGCTCTTGGACAAGGCACTCTAATTGATATATGCATAGACCAAGCTCAGCCATAGCTGGTTTATAAATTTCCCTCATGCGGTACTCTTGCATTATTTTACAGAGTATTGTAAAACTGTCCTCTTCGCTCAATTGTAACAATAATAAACCTACAATGAAGGCACTCCCCTGACAGTAGCCAACTTCTTCATCGTATAAACTGTAAGCTTTGATTACATTAAATAAACCTTCCTGACCAGGTCCAGCCTCGTCCTTGAAGTAGTCGTTCTCTGGATATGTTCTTGCTATATCACGTTGTATGAGCTTCTCACAATTCGACGAACGTTTTAACATGCTCTTGTACTGTTCGCTTGCTTGTGGATCAACTTGTTGAGCGTTAGCCAACAATTTCCAGATTTTGGCTCTAAGATTTGCGGGCACACCTCGACGGACCAGATCTCTGATATGTTCGCTCTGTTTCGATTTATAATTGGGCCAATCGGACATTACCTTCAGCCACTCGAGCCATAGTTCTCTATCATTGTTGGTTTCGCTATCCTTGCTTGTCTCGTCACCGGCCATGTTATCACTTACTGCATTCATTTTGAGATTCTGACGGCGAAGACCGATGTGGCCTGTCAAGCCACTCGTTAATGGAGGAACAATTCAAGCCAGCAGATATAAGCCATTGGTAAATATAAGTTTAGGGACGCATAAATATGTTGTTGATTTCTTGGTGATATGGTATACGTACTATTTGCTTTTAAGTAGTAGGTGTCATCGGCACAGTGCAACTTGAAGTTCTTGCCGCGACTAAAAAACAGGTGCTCTCTTCGAAAGCGTTAGCTAATTCATTGACACAAAATATAAGCTTGACTCTTTAATGACAACAATATGGGAACTATTCGTTCGACTTACATGAGTTCAATATACATTTCTGCCAATCAATCGTGGGGCTGCCCATCTTTGTTGCATTGCAAATGTCGCACATGTAAGGGTTGTTGCGTGAAATCTGTTCTCAACGCCACCAGAGTGTCAAAAAGATCTGCTTGCGAAATATGGGGCCTTCTGTTAGACGGCACTATCGGATTCAAAACTGCATAGACTGGATAATAATGTTTCTTTTCCATGGCCTAATTTACCGGACCTGTACTTGTATGCCCATGTTGTTGTCACAGGTGCGGTGTCGCTCAGAGCTCGCGTCCAAGTTCGCCATTCGATCACCTGGCTGAGCCGAGTAAATCTTGAACCGTGAATTTTAGTGAACTTTTCTTGGGAGCCAGAAACAGAGGGAGGGGAGGAAGAAGGCCGGAGTCACAACAGAGATGAAGGCGCCACCACCTGATATGATTGTGAGATAGTTGTCTAGACAAATCCACTCTGGTGCCTGTGCGTGTGCGTTGCTGCCCGGTCGCTGACGTCGTCAGGCAAAGTGGATGAGTTGCGCTGGTAGTTACCGTCGTCAAGCGAGCGAATCTCAGAATATTTATTTTCACGATGCTTAAACCAATACATCAAGGCGGTGTATCGGGGCCAACCAACACGACTGCGCTATACATAGAAAAATCATTTGATTACTTCCAACCGCCTCCATTGCCTTGAGCCTTCTTGGGCACCGAGCACTCTCTAGATAGGTGGCCAAAGTCGCCGCAGTTATAGCAACTCCTCCCTCCGCCTCCGCCGCCGCCATTTCCACCGCCTTGTTTTCTGGGGGCCGGACAGTCTCTAGACAGGTGGCCTGGGTCGCCGCAGTTGTAGCAGCTCCTTCCTCCGCTATCCATGCCGGCGCGGTCCTTTTTAGGTGCAGTGCAATCACGAGATAAGTGGCCGGATTGATTACAATTATAGCAGACACGTCCGCCACCACTGTCACCTCCGCCACCCTGTTTCCTTGGGGCCGAGCACTCTCTGGAAATGTGGCCCATGTCGCCGCAATTATAACAGCTCCTGCCGCCGCCGCCGCTTCCTCCTCCTCCGCCGCCGCCACCCTGTTTCCTTGGGGCCGAGCACTCTCTGGAAATGTGGCCCATGTCGCCGCAGTTGTAACAGCTTCTACCGCCACCGCCACCTCCTCCTCCGCCGCCGCCGCCTCCGCCGGACGAGCCCCAGCCTGAATCGTTGGTTTTATGCATTGTTTGTGATTGTGTGGCTTGATGTTCAAGTTGTGTGCGAAACCCTTGTGTCGGTTTCAAGGCTCGGCGCTATATAGCTAAGCGAATGGGGCTCCCTTGACGAAGAACAAAAGCAGGCCCGGTGCTTAATAAGCCGACTATCGTCTAGATATGTCTTAAGCGTTCGACGGTTGGGAAACAACTGATCAAGTTTCGCACACGGCGTGTTCGCATTGGCCCCTCGCGTCCATCCGCGCGAAGTTCAAATCGCCCTCGCTTACGTTGGGCAAAAACACTAGACAGCCGGGGGAGCGGCGAGCGCGACAAAAATATTAAAGTCTACAGGCGCACCGACCGACCAACGAGCGCACGGACGCACGGACATTTGGAAGGGGAACAGACTAGGAGGGCTTACGAGTTACAACATTGGCCGCTTTGCACTGCCGGCCAATCCATTGCCGTCTGGGTCGCGCGTTGAAACGCACGCACAGACGCACGCACGCACGCACGCACAACAGGCGTGCGTGGCGCGCGCTGAGTGGGCGCAACCCTTTTGGCTGGTGGGCGCGGCCCTGGGGCCCGCGCGGGGAGGCGCTCGGCCGGGCGCAGGACTGGCTCGCTCCTCTGCGGGCCATCGGGGGGCCGCCGCCGCCGCCGCCGCCGCCGCCCACTCGCCACGCCAAGCGCGCGCCCAGACGGTCGGGTGCGGGCAGCCCGCCGAGCCCGGAGGGCGCGCAGCTGCGCACTAGCCTTGTGGCTCTCGCTCTGCCTCCGCTGTCAGCTCAGGCGCGCAACTAGCTGGAGGATGGGACGCAACTGTTGCAACCTCAACCTCAAACTCGGGCGCAGCCGAAACCGCAAGCCCGACCGCAGACGGTTTGGCCGAGCGCCGGCGACATGCCGCCTGGCAGTGCAGCAACCGCAACACTGTAATCCCGTTGCTGGTCGCGTGGGGGCCGCGCGCCAGACTTTGCGTCGGCCGGGCGCCACTATGCAACATGTGCGTGCGGCCAGCAAGCCAGCCGAAGCGATGGCTTGCGCTCCCAGCCAGCACGAGAGGGTTCCCTTGGGCCGCCTCCCGCCGGCTGCGCAGAGCGAGCAAGCGGGCAAATGCAAGCCTCCCCGTCTTTCTCTCTTGGGAGGCCGAGTTCAGCGTGGATCTGCTCGCAGTGGCGCCACCGTCGCCGCTAGCCTGTTGCCGCCGCTGCCGCTGCCGCCGCTGGCACACAACGGGGCCAGCTTGACCCCATTGTGGCCACTCGAGGGGCTCACCTAAACCTGCCAAGACCCGCCAGCCGCAACCCTCAAACACGTCGCCTCTGCGGCCGAGGAGACTCGCGCGCTTTTATGGCCGCCGGACTCTTACCAGCGGCGGTTGTAAAGCGGAAAGAGTTGGCTCGCTTAGGAGCGCCAAGATGTGTTCGCGCTCTGAATTGATGCGCTTGCACTAGTTAGCCGGCGCGTTTGTTTAGTAGCTCGGCCAAATTGGCCGCAACAGCCCAAAGTGTCCCAGACGGCGAGAGGATTGCGGTCAGTGTTTACAGGTGAGCTTAGCGGAGGGCGAGAGTTGGCATCGTTTGGCTGGAGCTCCTTCGCGACATTCGCATTTTACGACAGTTTGTTCGCGGCCGCAAAAGCTCCGCTAGCTTGCGAGCTGCAGCCCCCTTTAATCGGATGCCAGCGAGAGAGGATTGAATTGGCCGCGATATCGCGATATTAGGCCGCCTCAGAGGCAAAGTATCCTGGGAGAGGCAAATTCAATTGCTCGCGTAGACTCGTTTGCATTTGCTGTTGAAATGGAAATGAAAATGGAAATGGAAATGGGAGCAGAGTTTGCAAAGCCCACATTCGCCTGTCATTCACTTGGCCCTCTTTTGGAAGCTCCAATTGGGACTCTCGGCGCCGACTGGCCGACAGGAAGACGGCGCCCAATTAGCCGCCCGGCCAGCCAGCCAGCCAACCAACCAACCAACTGGCTCCTCGCCGCTCCGAGCTCAAATCCCTCCACTTAGTTTGGGCTTAAATTTGGGCTCCAGTCTCACCACTTCTCATTAGCATCGTTTGCCTGCTGACGGCAGAGCGACACATCCACTCGGCCAACGAGAGAGGTGCGCCTGTCGCTCGCTGGCAGTCTGGCCGTCCTTTGGGTGGCGGCGAGCGCGAGTGGCTCCCCGAGGCCACTTGCGCTCTACTAATCCGTGGCCGCCGGTCTCATATTGGCCAGATCGGGCAGCCGGCGAGATGAAGCCTCCTCCGCGTTGCCTCTCTCTCTCTCTCTCTCTCCAAGGCTCGCGCCAAGCTTTGCAAGCTCCGAGCGCTGCGAGCACTGGCGGCTTGGTTGCGGTTGCGCACAAGCGGCCAGCTTAGACACACGGCTCCACCTTTGCGGGCGCCATGAGCTGCTCTGCGCCGGCGAGCGCAGCCAGTGGAATCAGCTGGAGCGCTCAACTGACCGGCGCTCGGCCAACTAGTGCACGATTTCGGTCTTGGTGGCAGTGCAAGTTGATCGGTTAAGAGGCATCACTAGCTCCACTCTCGCTCGCTGAAACCATCTCGCTCGCTTGCTGCGTCTAAGTGGCCAGGAAGCTCAACTTGTAGGCACATTTGTCAGCCGGAAGCGAGGCACTCAAGATTGGAAAGCAAAGAGGATGCGAAGTGACTGAGAGGGAGAGAGAGGCTATCGAGTGATTTTTGGTTGCGGAGAGCAGAGTGGCGGCGAGTGAGGCCGGCTGACGGAGACGATAAAGGAGAATGTCTCTCGCGAGCAAAGAGCGGGGGGCCTCTGGGTTGAGGGGGCGCGTTGGTGAGATTTGGGTGCAGGAGAAGGAGGAGGGGGCGAGTTTGAGCGGAGGGTGGAAGCATCAGCTGTTTGGGCCGGACTGTCGAAGGATCAACAATTTGTCCGCAGAAGAGGCTAGCGGCTTTCGCGAAATCTCGCTCGATTTGGTATCCAAGTGCGGACTAACCTTTCAGTTTGTTGCGACACAATTGGGCCGACCTTTGGCCAGCCACTTGTGTAAGCTTGAGCTCGGCAAGAGGCTTGCGCTTGGAGAGAGTTGTTGCGGCACGAGAGCAACGACTCCAACAAAACTTAAACCATCAACTCAAACTAAAGCAAAGCGGCAGCAGCAAGCAAGTGCAGTGTTCGCTCTCCTACTCATCAGTTGCGCGCTCTCAGCCAAGCTGACGGCTGCAGGTAAGCTTAAAACTCTCCATTCCATTTCCATGTCACCTGAGCGCCGCGCTGCACCGAGTTTGCGGTGTGCCATTTAATCAGTCATCGGCGAACCAGTTGCGTCTCCCACTAACCAGCTTCAGCCGTCCGATTGGTTCGTCAGCGTTAGTCTTGCAAGTGAAGCGGGCGCAACTTTTCCCATTGGTCGCCGCCTTGGGGCTACCATACAAGTGAGCCGCTCGTTTGTTATTCAATTTTTGTGACCCCAACATTTGCCAGCCAAATTGAGCCTTTTGTCGCTCCAGAATCGCTTGGTCGTGATTGGCCTGTTTGTTCGCGGGGCAAGGTGACCATTAGTCTGGTTAGTGGCGCAACCGCCTGTCCTTGCTCCACTTGGGCCAGCTGGAAGCCAATTGTTGCGCCGATCGGCGCATAATCCTCCGGCTAAGACGCAAGCTCAAACACTGAGCCCACCTCTTGCTCCCGGCGACAGGTGAGAAGTGTTGGCGCTTGGCTGGCGCTTTCTGGAGCCAAGAGAGGTAACAGTAAAGCGCAAACTTAATCAGTATGCATCACGATCTTGTTGCAGGTTCTAGATCCGCGTGCGTTTGCGCGCAAACTGCCGTTGCTCCCAGGTGAACCAAGTTCAGCGGGACAGAGCTGCACTGGAGCGGCCGAGTCTGCATGCTCTCGACACTCCAAGAGGGTGCCAGTCTTTGCCGAGACCCCGGCGACTGGAGACAGGGACAGAGGGAGGGAGGGAGAGAGTGGCTTTCAGTCTGGCGAGTGCGCTAGCTCGGCGAGAAACATTATTATTTCAATTGCGCAAGTAAGACTCAGCAAACCAACTGTATCCAACATTATCCCTCCCTCCCATGCTAACTCCCTCTGTTGTCGCTCCTGAGCCTCCACCGGCTCGCTCCAGTTCAATTGAAGTTTCGTGATCAACTTGCTCTGGCTCTCGTTGTTTACGTTTACTTTCCAAGTGCTCGCCATCAAGATAGATCATGCCGATCATTCCCACACATTCAACCCACCAGCAGGCAGGCCGGCCGACCGACAACATCGAGCCCAACTGACCTCTGGTGCATAATTTTAATCTGACTCCTTGCCATACAACTCTGGCTGCGGTTAGCTTGCGCGTTCGAGCAGTTTTGGAGGCATCTCGCAGCAAGCTTTTTCACCTGTTGGTTTTGCAAGTCGGCGCAAACTTTCCAACGCACTCAATGGCATCAATCATAATCAGGTTTATTGCATACAGACGTGACATGTTGTTCTGATGGACCAGCAACATGAGCGTATCACCAGAGCGCGAGCTCCAATGAGAAAGTTCAATTGAATCTCATTTTCACTTTTACCCGTTGCTCTCCCTCTCTCTAAGTTTGCCCTCTCTCACCGGCGCAATTGGTGTAAAAGAGGTTAATTAATGAAATAGAAAGCTCCAGTTCTCTTTGGTGCGATAAAATTCAAGACTCCCTCGCAGGACAAGTGGGCCCTTTCGCTTGCGAGTTAGCTAACCCGCGAGAGATTCTTATCAAGCTCACGATGGCCGTTACAGATCCGACCTCCGAGCCACCCAATGCACTGTCGAGCACGCTCGTAAGCGGCCTTACTCGCCGGTTGACGGAGCGTAACAATCGTATAGACAAGAGGCTCCCTCTCTCTCTTTCCCCGCAATCCGCATAACTCACCTGAGCAGAGAGAGAGAGAGCATCATCTTATGTGAAGGGAGACTACTGACTCAGCGTGGCTAAACCTGGCAGCTCTACATTTGAAAACCAGATCAATTGTTGCGAGCGAGAAACAAACTCTGGGCTGGATTGGCCTGATAGCAAAAATGGTGGAAATTTACTCAACACTTTGCACAAGTCACGCTCGCTGTCTTGGCCAAGTTTTAGACATGAGAGTTATTAATTGATCCTCTCAACGGATTACAAATGATAAATTTGTGCACAATTTTGCTAGAGCTCATGGTGGCCGATGGAGCCACCAAGTGAGCATTAGCGCCGGCTGAGGCTCAATTGGCGAGCGCGTGGGCGTTTTTGTGAAGCAAAACTTTCGCCCGATTTATGCAAATCCTCCTCTATCGTCTGGAACTAAACAGAACACTAACACGCAGGTGAATCTACCTCCCTCGCAACAAACTAACCACTCCGATTGGATTGATGTGCGTTTAGTTGTTGACACACAAGCGCTCCTTTCGGCCAACCAGCAACTCGCTGGCAGAACTCCAGATCAAAACCACCAGAGCCAGTGGGTAAGTTCGCGTCTATTCAACTTGGCCCATCCAGAGAGGAAAGAAACGTTTCCGTTGAACTCTCGAACAAGCCGAAGGAATCGGCACACTTTACATGCTTTAAAAGCGTGAGAGTTTTGTTTAAAATCTCATATTAGAGAGCAAATTCTGACTAGATTCAACATATCTCCATTGTAACTCACCCATGTTCAGTCAGTTCAAACTCTTCCCGCTCAAAAGAGGAGTCAAATAGCTGAGAACTCTTCCTTGGCTCATCTTAGCTCAGCTGAATTGCCAGCAGAATTTAGGGACACTGATGATGCTGGGAGTCCTGAGGCACCGAGAGAGCAGTCCAAGTTGGCCAGGTTGTGCCAGCAGACCTCATCCGTCTTGGCCTCAGTCTTGCCGGCCCCATTTGGTGGCCACAAGCGCTCTGTCCTGTGCCAATTCTTTGGACAAATTCCGTTCGTTGGGGGACGCAAACAGGTGGTCGCGGCGGCGGCGGCGGCAGTACCACAATCGGCCAAGCAGCAACCTTCGGTCGCACCTTATGGATCTGAAAATGTGTTTGTCATGCAACACAATCAACTGCCGCCTCTAACCATGATAGCTCCTCATGATCGGCATCCGATTCAGTTGGTTCTAGAGCAGCAGCGGCGACTGTTGTCCTCTCAGGTTCCACCCATAGTTTTGCCCCTGTCGCCCGACCAAAACTCCTCGCAAGATCTGAGGAGCTCAGCTTCAGTGATGGACTACAGCTACCATCAGAGAGTCGAGGCTCCAGCGTCGCCCACAAAGGGGCCGGCGCGAGAGGGTAAGCTTAGCAGGGTTTCGGGCGGCACGAAGCCAGCGTCTAGCTCGAACAAAACTTCGCAGTTGTTATCAACAAGTGGCTGGAGGATCTTCAATCAAATAGAGTCAACCTCGTTAGCGCCAACTCGGGCGCCGACGCGCAAAGTATCGCAAGCCACAGGCGTTACTGAGGCGCCCGAAGCAACCACAACAACATTGGGAAGTGTTGAATCAAGGCGCGCAAACAAAGCGCAAAACGCGACCATCCCGCCTCCTAGGCAAGCTGATATTCGCGAGAGCTTGGCCGAAAAGAGATCGCAAATGGCCAATCTGGATCTAGGCCAGCTGTTGGTGATGGGAAAGCCGCCTGGCTATGGAAATCACCCACCTCAAAAGTCTGACGGCGCTGAGACAAAACGAAACGGGGTTCAACAACTATCGGCAGCAATTACGACAACAACCATCGGTAAGAGGAGCGATGCCCTCAAGTCAACAACTCGATCACTTGGACCAGCGACCGAGTCCTCAGTTAGAACCATCGAGGTGGTTGCCCAAAGTAACAACTCTTCAGATCTGACCAAGGCACTTGTATCAGGCTCTTCCATGCAAGTATCGCTTAGCACAACTCAAAAGCCAGGCCAAGACTTACATCAAGTCCAAAAGAGAGAGGAGCTCGTGATAGCTTCAATCAATAATCTTACTCGAATTGCATTTGGAAGCCAGTTGCGTGATACAGTTAAAGTGATAAACAAACTAATCGATCAGCAATCTAATCTATTCAGCGGAAACAAGATGGTTAATGAAACCATGTTGACATCAGAGAGCGAAAAGATTGATTCTGGTGAGAAAGTGGCGAGGAAAAAGTCGAATCCCTCCAAGTTGGCACCCGAAAGTGGCGGACAACAAGGGGATTCTGTTCGTTTAAATACAAGTCAAGCACGTAAGAAACAAATCCAGACAAGCTCGACCAAAAGTCAGCCAAAATCAACCAAAAGACCAAAGAAGCAACCAAATAAACTTGAGACGCAGCCAACAGCATCACCTGAGGCTAAGCCTTATGCGTCGAAGAACACAACTTTGGCCGGCGAGCAGCGTTCATCCAGGTACGCAGAGCGGAAGTCGACCCCGCTTGCTCATGAATCGCGTCGACTAAGCGCCGGCCATACTGTAAGTCGCGCCTTAGCTTTCGAATCAACAAGCAAGGGTGAACGTGCGAGCACGCTACGGACAGAGAATCGGAGCATGTCTAAGTCAAGCAGGGACAATTCGTCCTGGCGCCTCAGTAGCACTACCAAAGCCTTGCTTAGACGGACCTCTAAGAGACCTGCCAGCACTACTGTCAGACCCTCAGAGGATCCATCGAGTAAGATGGAGTCGATGACAACGCAGACTAAATATCCGTGGCTCTTGCCAGACAGGAGTCTCCACAACTCGGACGCTTTCGATAGCGTCAATGGTGGTTTTTCTACATCAGTGGAACCAAATGGACCTACTAGAATTAGAAAGATGACCACTGCTGAGTTGCCTTTCCTCGGGTCTGCTAAAAACCAGGCGCTCATGCTCGACAGGCTCGAAAATAAACTCGAGAAGCCAGCTAGGGATTCGCTAACAACACTAAAACTGTCATTAACCACCCAAACCAGCTCCCCAGTTCAGCACTCGACAAGCGGTATTCAAATGCGCTGGACTCCAACTTTTGCTGTCACCCGACCAACTACCCAGTCAGAGACATCCTCATCACGTCTGACCAACATCACTACAAGCTCTCCCATCTCTATGGTCGCTGAATCCTCTAGTCCGGCCCCTCTGGTTAGGGAAACATTAAGACAGAATGATCTCAATGAAGCTAGAGCCTCGGATACTGTGAGCAAGTACACTACCCACTGGAACGAGGCAAACGAGCTGCTTGCAACAACTCGAAGATTGTTTCAACAACCTCTGCCACAGATTGCAAACACCGGTGAGTTCTTCAGTGCAGAAACAATTGCAAATTGGCCAGAAAGGTATCAGACTATGATGGGACAGGCGCTCGAGAGCTCACGATCAACTCCCTCATTTCAGACAACGAGACGCAATGGCGAAACTTATGAATCCGACGCAGGAACGAGCACAGCGAGACACAAACTTGACTCGAGCGCAGTGCCGCGCACTGAAATCTTGGCTGGAATGAAACTTCCTGCTGGCATAACTATTCTACCATCAAACCATAAGTTGACCGCCCCAATAGACCAATTCGAGAGGAAGCAACAGCTCGAGCAGCATGAAACTACAGTGTCAATGCGAGAGGTCACTGATCAGCCCATGAGTTCAGGAAAGGGAGAACTTGGGTCAGCCTCGTCAGTTGCGGACACTCTGATTGCGCAATCCCCAGCAGAAACAACAAGGGAAAACTCTTCACTCGACGAGACGACCAGATTCCCTCAAATTCACGATGGCCTACTCGCTTCTGGTACTGTTTCTAGTGGGAGCTATCTAGATATCAGCAATGGCTCCAGCCTACTTAAACCTCCATACTTGAGCTCGCTCGAGGTCGAACCCAGGAGGTCTACACCAAGCGCCGAGAGCTTCAGTAGGCCTAATGTGTCCAAGAAATTATACGAGCTTCTCATGCCATCGACGAGGAATTTCGTCGGCTACCAGAATCCTATGAACCAGCAGCGATTCAATATGGCGGCGCTCAAGTTCCTGGCCCAGAATCTTCTCTCGCCGGCATCATCCTCGTTCAACAGCTCGACGAGGGACAGGTATGAGAATTACGAGCAGCATGACAATGGCAGCTCTCGAGAGAGGCTGCTCGATCTTATTGGCACTGAGTTTCCGTCCAGCTACTACGAGTTACTCGCGAATGAGTCGCTTGAAGCTAACAGTACGGATCATCAGACCGCCAATTCGAAATATGGTCGCAGCTTTAAAACAAGCAGCTTATTGAACGATTTGAAACAATTGGAACATAGAAAGGCGGCTGCAATCTTGGCAGCTATTCGATATCAAGTGCCAAGCCCTCTAGTTCGACCATGGGATACAACATCCGACAGCAGCCACTACAATCTTGGACTCACACAAATCAACGATCGTTTTGATAGTGGTGATTTTCTAGCCAGTCCAAATACAACAATTCGCGAGTCTGAAAAACAAGATCTGCTGCTGGCCCGAGTTGGAAAGGCTATAAAATCTGCACTCCTCAAGCAAAGAGTGATCCCGCGTGACGAACTAGAAGCTCGATTGAATAGAAATAAGCCACTAGTTGATGACCAAAGGGCTGATGGAGACACAAGCAACTCAGATACATCCAAAACACAAGCGATAGATGACACAACTGATTACTCTCCAGATCAAGGTAGTGATCGCGTCGATTCTTACGCAACCGCTTCCATTGGAAGCTTCGGGAAAAAGATGCATAATTCAAGCATGAATTGGCTCGATAAGTTACTATTTATTCCACCGAACGAAACTAGAGGTGAAGCCTCTCTCAGCGACTATGATCTAGTTGATCTATCGGGCAAAGAGACAACGACCATCCCACAAGAAGATAGATTCGACTCAGGTGAGCCGCATCCAAAGTACATCCGCTCAAAAGACTACCGAGCAGCTTGGAACTCTAGAATCTTAAATTTGAAAGCTCAGTTACGATCGCAAAAGATCAATGCTCACCCCTCCGCAATGATGGCAAAATTAAGAGGTCTTTCCGCTCAACAGATAGAGTCAGTTGACGAGAATGACAAGATTGCTGACCAGAAAAAATTGATGAACAACAGTCAGACACAGAAGGCCGCAAATAAGTCGCCGATTAATTTTGAGTGCTCAGATCGCCAATCCGGTTTCTATCCCGAGGTTGGGTCTTCCTGCCAGGTGAGTGGCGTAGCTATTTGATCTGGATAGTCAACGGGATTGTAACTAACTAACTAACTTCATTACTTCTTCCTAGACTTTTTATCATTGTTCGAGCACTGGACATGTTTTGACTTTCAGTTGTCCTCAGCAAACAAGATTTGACGAGAAATCTTTAAAGTGTGGACCTTGGTATGAGGTACCGTGCGACTTGAAGCGGTCCAAATCAAACTTGTAACAGTAGTTATTCGCAGAGGTTTGCGTGTTAATAAATTGGAACCTGCCACATCTCTCCCTCTTAGTTGGCTTGAATATTGAATGGTCACTTATCGTCCTGTAGATCAATTATACGTATCAATATTTATTTAAGATCGAGGTCGTTCGACGGGATTGATTCGATCTCATTGGCGACTAATGAGGTTCAACTGGTGGAGAAGCTTCACTTTTTTGAATCTTTTCGCCTCGCGAATGGTCTCCTCAAGGATGAACTTCCGTTTGTCGCCATGAAGTTTAGATATAGTCTTCAAAACTGACGCATAATTCATACCAGGTCCTCTAATGTGCTTGAATATATCACTCCTTAAGGCAAGATCCTGTTCATTTGGCCTGATTGTAGTGCCTGATGAAGCAAAACTGTTTGTTTGGTTATTCACATTTAATTGAGAGTTCCCATTCTGCTCTGGTGACCCCCTCTGAGTTGATTCATCCGAGGCATCTAAAACACTAGATGATGGAAGTGGAGATGTGGATTGTGAGGGCATTGGTGAAGATGAGGGAGATAAAGAGGGCGACGGAGACGGGGATGTTGATGGTGATGTGCGAGGCGATGTAGCGGGCGATCGTTGCCAACTGTTTTGACTTAATAAGATGAAATCCTTCGGCAAAGGTCCACGTCGTCGCTGGTTGGGGTTGGTCTTTTTGTTCTTTTGTGATGAGCTACCAAAATCAGTTAAACCTAGATTGTCAGCCTCATCTACCATCATTCCTTTCTTATCGATCTTGAAAGGATTTCCAAACATATGCTGTCTCACAGGGGTTGATTCGATCTCTCTGAGGGGGGTGGGCTGTTTCTTCAAATAATCTTGATAGTTGCCCATTTGAGAAACAGGTAAAGTGTGTATCTGATCCTCGTCTCTAAATTTGATTCTACATGAGGATTGCATGAAGTTAGCGCGCATGAGGTGCATCTGATCAATCAAATCCTTTCTATCAATATCGTAAGGGTTCCTAAAAGTGTGCTTGGTTCTCATATTCTCGTTGCTAGAAGTTGCAGAAGTCTTATCGCGAACTCGTATGACGTAACTGGGGAACTCGTTTAGTTCGTTTTTCATTGCTAAATAACGATATGAGAAAGCGTTCGAGGGACGGCCAGTACAACCCATGTTGCAATAAGAGGTAGATTCAACTTGAAACCCCAGGTTGGTGCCACATTGCAAGACTCTCACAGCGTCATGGTTCTGACTTTTAGGCTGATGTTGCATCGACTGTACTAACCTATCGAACTGTGCTTTAGCCTCATTCTTATGGTTTTTAAGCTTACTGTGGACAGCATAGCTAAAACAATTGCTCTCAAGGTTATCGGGAACTAAGTTATTAGCGGCGCCCATTCGAGTCAGTGCTCTCTTCAAAGGCGTTGCGTAGTAAGGGGGCATCGTTCTGAGATATTCGTCAAAGATAGGTCGCCATTCTCTCAGCGGCTTGCCTGGATGCTGAGGTTTTTTGAGCATATCCTCTATTAGAGGCAAAAGCACTGGATAATTGTATGGCATCACAAAGAGATTTACACAGTTCAAACTAGTGGCAGCTTTTAGATAACCAAAAGGTTGACCGAGTTCGCCCGGCTGCTTCCCAGAATTGCTAACATACACTTGCCAGGCTACATGCGGTTGCTTTCTAGACAATATATACTGGGTCAATGGCGATGACTCAAGTTCATACTTATCAAAAGGCAAGGCATCCATCATATGGGGTTCAGTTGCTGTGCAAGTAAATTTGACTATCGGATGAGCCGTCCTCGGGGGCAAGCAGGTCAAATTCTGATCGGGCCAGTATGCTTCTGGTATTGGCCAATGTCCAACAGGAAAGTTCTTCTGCAATGATCGGTGCACGTATATGAGTGATCGAGTGCTATGCCAATTGGGGGGACTAATGTGGTTATTATCGTTCTCCTTTGTCTCGTTGCCCGGTGCGGGGGTATCTTCTATGGGCGGAGGGTCGGGTCCCGCTTTCTCGAATTGGATCACGACACCGCCTTGGACCTTCTGGACTAGGGCATCTATGCTCTGAAGAATGGATCGCTGAGTAGTAATCGAATAAGAACGACCAGCTGTAACAGCGCACATGGCACCTATTGGAGAATGGTCAAACGAGAGGCCAGCATTCGTGATGACCTCAGTTGGTGGTGATCCTGTTAGACGCAAAACAAGACTAAACAATCGTTGATCCCATCGAAACGGCTCTCTCGTTAGCTCTGATCCTGGCACGACATGGTTCTGCATTGGTAACTCTAGGGCTGTCTGGACTCCACTTTGGTTAGTCAAAGATGAACCATCGGTTATCACAATAATCATCGACGGCTCCAGGTAGTATGGTGCTCTACCAAGTCCGTACATGTCTATGCCTGATTGCATGCGGTTTAGGTTGAGCAAATCGAAGGCATTTTTGAGAGCTGGTCCCATATTGGTGATGCCAGTTGCAGTAAGATGCTTCAGCTCGTTCATGAATACTGCATGAGACTCCTTCCAGCCAGCCTTAATATTATGCGGTGGCTCCTCAAAGGTTAAGAGCATATATCGATCCCCTCTGCTTGCAACATCACGCGCCCGCGCCTTGAGGAACTTCTCAACAGTATCCTTAGCGACATCAAGCAAAGTTGGTCGAGCACCCAGGTAAGTGCGCTGGTTCATAGACGAACTAGTATCGATGAGGAATAGTATTATTGTCATAACTAGTGTTGGTTTGATCAAAGGTTGTGTCGAGTTAATATGTTAAATATGCCCATGTTGGCAACTAAATACACCTAACCGTTTCTCGAAACGGAAACATGAAACTGTGAACCTAAAATCTATGTCAAAGAGTATTTCAATTTTGGAAGAGTGCTCACGAGAGCTTTTGTCCTTTCAACTTTCCCATGCGCGCAGCAAGAAACTTGTGAAATACAATCGCACAGCTGATAGCTCAGTTACCACCAAATCACGTATAACATAGTTCAACACAAATAAATATTGAACTCTAACTCGGCGGCCCGCCGAGCTTGGCGCAATTAATCTCTAACCTGAATTCTGCCATCATCCCCCGGTATATTGAACAATGTCACACAAGAATAACGCCCTCGCGCCTTATCAGGCGCCCCCTAAGTATATCAGATATGTGCCCGCTCAGGATGGGGCTCAGCCGAAAATTATCCGGATGGTCGAAGTTCAGAAAGACCCTATGGAGCCGGCCAAGTTCAAAATCAACCAAAAGATTCCAGGTCCCCCTCCCTCCCCACCTGCACCAGTGATGCACTCGCCACCTAGAAAGATAACAGCTGAAGAGCAAAGCAAATGGAAAATACCACCTTGCGTTTCGAGTTGGAAGAACCCGAGAGGCTACACTGTGCCACTGGATAAGAGATGTGGTCTTAATAGTCGCAGTGAACCTGAAACTCTTAATCCTAAATTCGCTCAACTCTCAGAGACACTATATATCTCGACTAAACTCCACAGAGAAGCACTGGAGGATCAAATGAAAGCTGAAAAGTTGATTGGACAAAAAGAGAAGCAAAAGAACGAAGAGAAGCTCAGGTTGTTGGCACAGCAAGCCCGTCAAGAGAGAGCCCTAGTTCAAAGAGGTTTGGGCAAGGATGACGATTCCGACGAGGAGGGTGCTGATTCTGAGGAGGTGAGGGAAAGAAGGAGGATGCGCGAAGAAAGGCATCGTGAGAGGGTTAGGAATGTTAACGTTAAAGCAAATGGATCTGTCGAAAGGACCAAATTTGATAGGCAGAGAGAGCGAGATATCAGCGAACAAATTGCTCTCGGAATGGCGAGACCAAACACCCAAGACAACGATGTTCATGATCAACGTCTTTACAACCAGTCTCAAGGCTTAGGTGCTGGTTTTGGCGATGAGGATGATTATGCTGTCTACGACAAAGCCTGGAAGTCTCAGGCCTCGTTTTCTGTGAGCTATAGACCTACTCTTGATACGAGTGCAGGAGATAGGCAAGAAGCAGCATCTGATGCTCTAAAAGAATCTAGAGAGGCAGATGATGGCAATCTCGCGCCAATCCAGTTCGAGAAGGATGTTGAGGATGTTTTCAATGTCGAATCCTTCTTGAGAAATGCGAAATACAATGCAAGAAAGTCAATGCAACAGGACTCTCGATCATCGAAGAGACAAAGGGGCTCATGAGTATGTTGTATCATCGAGATTTAATTGATTTGCACAGAGGCCATTTGTCGAAACGAAATCCGGATCAATAAAATTCGCTACCAGGATGACATATTTTGGCTCAACCAAAGTCTAAAGCCGAAATGATCCTCTCATGCCTTAGATGAAAAAATTCCAGATCTTATCGAGATGATTAAGACAAGGAGGAAGTCGTTTGATAACCGCTTGACGTCAATCGGACAACCAGTCTCACTTGCTCGTGGCAGCGAATTTCTCCTCTATATTCGACTGCCATCAAGAAAACAGGTATCGCAGACGCAACTCTTCTACTTGAAGCCAGTGGGATCGTTTAATCGCGGACATTTTAGCACGATTTTGCAATTCCAAGTAGGCCGACACGTTTCATCGTTGGCTGATCGAGCAGGTCTAAATGTGTGGTAACTGGGAGTGAACTCATAGGACAGGTGACGCGTAGCGGCCAATAACCGGGCTTAACGCAAGGCTCACTTGATCGTGCGCTCGCCGCGACACCCAAAGGGACTAGCTGGCCAAGGTCGTTGACCAATTTCACCCACCAGCAATGCCAATCTAAATCAGTGCTCTTGAATGCGAGAGAACTTGCTTTGGCCAAGGGAAGCCCTGAATTGCATCTCGGGAGAAAACTGCAGCTGAAACTGGCTTCGCGCCAGTACCTTGATTATCCTGATCAACTTTGTTTGTGCCATGCCTTCCGTGCGCTTAGCGGCCTAAAGCCCTGATGCTGCCTAGCTTCCAGCTTCGGTCAGCAATTTTTGGAACAACCGAATGGGCATTTTGCATTCAGGCAGAGTCGGCTCCTCCGAGCGGCCTGACTCAAACCAAGCAGAGCCCTCGGGTGTCTGCCCTGCCCCACACGAACACCTGCCATCTCCAGGCTGCCTCTTCGAGCTGTCAGAAACAAAGTTCCTCGGCTGAATTCCGATGAGTCATGGACGGGCGCGGACCATGCGAGCTTCTTGCTCGCGGCTGCTTTTCCGCGCGCGAGCCGGCGCCCTCAGGTGAGCCCTCGCTCGACTGGTTGTTGGGCAACCGAGAGTTGGGCCGGCGCCATTTGTTGCGCTCATTCATCAGACGCTGTTGCCGCCGGCGCAACTGAACCAGCCGCTCTCCCTCTCTCACTCTACCTGCAACTCTATTGAACACTCGCTCGCCCTCCTGCTCGCTGCCTGCCTTGTTTGCCCCTTAGATCGACGGCGCCAGCTAGAGCCGACTAATAATAACAGTTGAGAGTGCTCGCCGATCTGGCAAGTTGACTAAAGTCTTCTTTAGTTTCAAGGTTTGTTGCGCTGGCTGAGTGGAGCCATTGCATAGCAAGCTTACGCTATTGCAGTTTATGTTCTCATGGCGTCACCAATGAGAAATCATTACTATTATTATTATGAACTTGCCAAAGTTTCTTCTCTCGCTCCCTATGCCTCCTCTCCATCATAAGCGGCAGTTTCTTCCTCCAGCCAGCAACAAACTGCGCTCTGCATGCAAGACCACTAACAAGTTGAGCAAAAGGCGGGCGAGCGAGCCGCCTGGTTGCAAACTGGTTGGCGCCGCCAGCTAGCTGGTCTTGCCACTTGTAACGCGCTAACGTAATGAATGTTTGGTTAAAACACAAACCTGGACCGAATGCAACGCAATCCTCGCCCTCCTTCTCCTCCTCTGCCTGCCCCCACCTCTTGCAAGTCTATTCTTGGTCCAGCAAGAACTCGATCGGCTTCGAAGCTAGCGAAAGAAGCCGCTCGCCAGGCCAGTGGCGGCTCCTGCTGTCCGTGGGCAAGAGAAATAGGGAGCGAGAGTGAGGGGTGGACAGAGCCATACGATGGCCAGCGCAGACAGGTTGGCCAGCTCGAACGCTAGTCCGGGTGAGAGAGGCGGAGGACGTACGTGCATGCTTTCAAGTTCGGCCGCCACTTTTGCTCGGCTTGCCAAGGGGCGAGCTTTGGGCCACCAGCAGCCGAGCGGCAGCCTGGATGGCAAGGCTAGGCTAGTCGGCTTTTCCTAGACTGGCCGCCGTCAAAGCGCGCAAGGGGTTGCTGTTTTTGGCATCCAGAGGCGAGCCGCTTGTTCAACTAACCAGTATTTGTGTGTCCTGAGCTGGACATTAGTCTCACCGAGAGCACGCACTGTCGGCGGAGGGGAATTTTGCGGGGATTTTTGGAACGAAGAGCACGAGCAGAGTGGGGCTTGATTGAGACTGCGGAGTTTGCGATTCGGGTGACACAAACAGGTGCGCATCTAGAAAAATTGAGAGGGAGAGAGGGCGAGGTTTCGTAGGGCGGTTGAGGGGCGGCAGACGAAGAGCAGGCTGCCAGTGGCTTCTAATCGATACCTCTCGCGCGCTGTCGTCTTCCAAGGCGAACTAATGCAAGCAGAGCTGCTTATTTGTGAGCTTCGGTGCGCGTAGGTTCAGCTTGTTTCAGAAAGACACCAGGAGAGAAGCCATAGGTTGATTGCAGGGCGAACGGGTTCACCTAAAGCGACGCCGTTCGGAACTTTTGCCAGCTAAACCAGTGGCCGCCTATTCAAAAAGGCTGCCTGCTCTTCAAAATTGAATTGCAAGCCAAAGCCTTAATCGGGTGAATCCGAGAGTTACGCGGCATCAAGAGCTCATGACTTAAACTCTCAAGATAAGCAAACTTGAACTCACCTGAGCGAGCGAGCGAGCGTTGATTAGTTGCAGAGATAATGAGCGGAAAGGCTCCGGAGACTTGAGCCAACACGAAGCTTTCCTTCCTCATCTCGCCTCAGTTGCTTGCTCATAAATAATTATTCGGGAAAGCAACAAGTTCGTAGTTTTAATGATGAGATGACATCTTACTGAATAAGTTTCAACGGGACATTCGTCCTCTGGTCCTCTCTAGCAGAGCTTTGGTAGTAGGACAAGAGGTTGCGGCTGTACTGGTCAAGAGAGTTGATGGAAAGAAGCTTCAAGAGACAGAGATAAGCTTGATCCACTTGCATCAAGATGGTTTCTCTCACAAATTTTAGAAGTTTTGATGAGCTCGCTCTCGCTTCTGAAAGTGGGCACCAAATAGTCGAATGCCACAGCGGAATGTTAGATGGGCAAACGGGGAATCGAGATGGCCAGTTTGAGCTAGAATCAAATCCAAAGAAGTATCACCTCCATCAGCAGGCAAATTTTTTGAACGAAAAACCTCCCAAGATCGATCTTTCTATCAGCAAGAGCGATCATTTCGAAATTAGGTGGCGCAACCTCACCTATCAGGTTGAGCCAAAGTGGTACCAAAAGAAGTTGCGCACTTTTGCGGCCGAAAGTTCTAGCTCAGATTTCGTGTCTAATAAAAGCGAAAAGACAAACATCCTATGCAGTTTAAACGGGACCGTCAAGTCAGGCCAGGTGACCGCCATCTTAGGTCCAAGTGGGGCCGGCAAAACTTCCTTGCTCGGTTGCCTGACCGGCAAGCACAAGTCAGGAGTCTCTGGCTCTGTTCAGGTTATCTCGAATCGGGTTGAACCCATGTCGATTTGCACAATTCCACAGAAAGGTGAGTCTACCAACTGGAAAGTTTTGTTATAGCTACATCTCTCCCGTTAGAATTGAGAATTGACCTATCTAAACTCGATACCCTCAGACTACCTACTCAACCAGCTCACTGTGAGGGAGAACCTTTGGTTTGCATCACGCCTCAAGCATCCAGAGAAAGACTTCGATCACGACTCGAACATTGATCGAGTTCTCGAATTACTGAAGCTAGAGAGCTGCATCGATACTAAAATAAGCAAAATCTCTGGCGGCCAATACAAACGAGTCTCGATAGCTCAGGAGCTCCTATCAAATCCAGATATACTGATCCTAGACGAGCCAACTTCTGGCTTGGATTCCTTGACCTGCTACAAGACGGTGATGGTGCTGCGCGATCTAGCTCGTTTATCTCCAAATCCAATGGCGATCATCGTTACTATTCATCAGCCGCAACGTGAGGTGTTCGATCTATTCAACCACGTTTACATTCTTGCGATTGGCGGTCGCTGCATCTACGAGGGCCACCCATCGTTGTCTATCAAAACGATAAACGAATGCAGCGGCGGCTTACATTTTGATGCGGACCAGTACAATCCAGCCTCTTACCTGGTCGAAATTGCCTCCTCTGAGTTCGGTGAGAAGCCCATTGAGGCGCTCGTCGAGCATCAGAGGCGGGATTTCAAAAGACGTATCGCGCTACTGGACACTGCGATCGGCGGACAGCTTGTGGGCACTCCCGGCTTGAAGAAACGCCAGTCGCCAATGGTGGCCAGATTTAAGTCAACACTATCCAACTTGACCGGATCCAATGGGAGCCAGCGCCTTGGCTCGCAAGCTAATAGATTGACTGGCCATCACCTGTATGCTTACACCAATGAAGCCTATGATACAAGTCAGTCCCAAGATGAGCTGCCGAAAGGAATCCAAGTTGGATCTTATCATGAACTTGATGCAAGCAAGCTAGCAAGCAGCCAGGGTAACAACATAGTCAGCAATCAAGAGGCAAGAGTCAGCGCTTGTGATCGACAAAACAAGGGCCAAAGTGAAGGTGCACAAGATTCATTAATCACCACAGCGGCCGGCCAGCCATTGGAAGAGGGTGAATTTTATTTAGACGACCGTTTACAAACCCACAAACACAACCATCAAGGACACTTCCTCCGTCATTGCCAACTGTTGACCAAACGAAGCTGGCTGTGCTTGTGCAAGGATCCAATGTTAACGACACTCAGATTTTCGGCACATATTATCGTTCCGCTTCTCATAACCCTCGTCTATGGGAGTCGAGTCGGAAAACCAAACGCCTGTCCACTCTATGAGACGGATATGGACCTGATCGATTATGCGAGAAGGGGCGCAAAGAGGTTATTGAATTTGCAGGACGAGCTCAGGTGCACATTTGAGAATGTTGGATTGTACTTTCTATCCGTTTATGCTTTTACATTCAGTACAATGTGCTTAACTTCGCTCTCCTTCCCTCTAAATATGCATGTCCTCTTGAAGGAAGTGCGCAATGGTTGGTATTCAATTCCAACATATTTCATTGGCAAAACTTTGGCAGATTTCCCCCTAGAGTTTATCCTGCCCACTGTTACCCTAATGATCACGTACCCTTTGACCGGACAACCATCCTCATACCTCGAGTGGCGTTTCCTATTGGCAACTGGGATTTTCGTTGTCACCTCACTGATTGCTCAGACCCAAGGACTTATATTTGGAGCCTTATTTATGAACGCAATGCAAGCAGCTGTATTTGTGGCTCCAGTGTCGACCACTCCTCTCATCCTGTTGAGCGGGTTTCTGATTCGCATAAGCCAAATGCCCATCTATCTCCAAAAGTTGTCGACCCTCTCCTACTTCAGATACGCCATCGAATCGCTTACAATAATTCGCTATGGATTCGGCCAATGTCCTTGCGATCCAAGCGTGGTTACAGGTGAACCTGTTAGTGCAAGCGGGGTTCCGGAACAACTGCGCACCATGACCAATTACTGGTTGAGCACCTTTAACAATGGTGGAAACGATACCATCGCTAACCTAGCGAGCGATGAAAATATAACAGATATAGCAACCACTACAATAGAAACAGTCACAGAGCAACCAGTTGATTTTTTCCAAGACTTGACCGTACTACTGGCGCGCGCCAATAGTTTTGGAGCCGACATCAAAACTTGCCAAGATCTTAAGCCATATCCGATGATTGACTTTTCCCTCAATGACGATCAACTCTACGTTTGGGTCGCAGCTTTGATTGCCACTCTATTCTTTTCCAAAGTTGTCAACTATCTTGTGGTAAAGTATAGTGTCAAATGGCGCCTATAGATCAAAATTATCGGCCAGATCAGTATGAAGTATGTGTTTCAATTTCGGTGAATGGAAGAACCGTATCAGGTGATTTGTATGATGTCACAAGCATAGCTCTAGCAACAGTAGGGAAAGTCTCTGCTGAGCCAGATTAGGAGATCTTTAAGCTCAACAACTGACGTGTCAGATCAGCGTGATACAAGTGATATTCGAGACAGTTCGGCTTCAAGTGCACATAGAGTATTAGCATGTAATTAAAGGATATGTATGTGAGAATAGGTGACAACACTTTAGGATAAAAATAAGGTTATAATGAACTTCAGCCAGTCCGTACCATTTTAGTCTTTTTTGATTCTTTAGATCTACGATTGATTTCTCTCTTTTCTCTCGACGGGTCGAAAATCTCACTTTAACTCTAGAAAATAACGACAGCCTCGAAGTTCCTTCATCTTCGCTCTGATCAACTTAGTTTTGCGCATCTCCGACGAAACTGGGTTCCCTCATTGACTCGATGACCTGTTTCCTACGAAGTTTGACTGTGCTATAATTCGTCATCCGAATCCCAACGTGTCTGGTGGAATTTTGCAATTTTTTCGTTCATCTTCTTCTGATACTCTTCGTCTAAACTCCAAACTCGTAGCCTGCCTTTGCCACCAGCGTAGAGCGCTAGAGAGTCAGGTAGTAGACCGGTAACTGCGTGGACCCCTTGACAAAGAATACCATCTGATTTCAGTGTCTTGATCCTGTAGCCGCTGATGAGATCATATACAAATATTTCACTGGAGTCAGTAGTACGTGTGGGAACTGGACAGTAAACATGGCGATCAGTTACATAAAATTGGCATCTCAAGTAAGTATCGACGGATAAAAGGGGGTATCGAGAGGTGCGTCTGGCAAGCTTCAGCTTTTTTGCTCTCGAACTTCCAGACCCCTTTGCCTGGCTACTCGTACCGTCAGTTGTAATGCTTGATTCTGATTCTCGTTCTTTCTTAAACTTATTTGCTGTTGATCGTAGTTTACATTTGTCAAAAGTCCACTGAATTAGATGATTATCAGTACCTTGTGAGGTGATAATTGAGCTATTGTCATGGGTGAAAGACATTCCTGATATTTGACCATAACTTTCGCCGACTAGAATCTGGGGATGGGTAGTCTGTCTAGTGTCATAGATATGCAAATAGCCTTCATTGTCACCTACGATCAGACAATTGAGGTCCAGGTTGGACCACAGACAGCGAGTTGCTCTGTGACTAGAAAGACCAGATTTTGCAGCGAGAACAATTGTTTGCACAGAGCTTCCACTTCGAATGTCGACGAGCCTAACCTTTGATTCGGACCCACAGACGGCCACAATCTTCCTATCGTTAGGGTTCCATTCAGACCAGGTAGTCTTCATGTTGAATACGAATTTGTCTATTGTGCGCATCTCAACTGGGTCGACGAGATGCAGGTTGTGATTATCTAACATAGAGAAGAATTGCTCATCGCCTGGGTTCCACTGAACTCTGTGAATGTTGTGAGGGCTGGTTTCGAAGCGTGATATGAAATCCAATGTGCCAAAGTTGGAGTCTTGGATACCTTGAAGATCGACTGAGCCATTTGATAACCCCAACAAGAGACTGGGAGAAGAGTTCGTTAGAAGCTGCCTGATGAAGGTGGATTGATTGATTGAGTTATAGATGCGAGCACTTACAAGTTGCCAGTTGGATCTAGGTCTAAGCAACACACAGCTAGGAGATCATATTCAATTGTCTGGATATTGAAGATATTGCGAGATTCTATTAAGCTGCCAACAACACGACTTTTGTTCCATGAGAACCTGAGGTTCCCTGTTGCTCTGTTTTTGGTAACACAGGTTTGAATCATGGTCGTTTTGCTCAGGACGGTCCATCTGTGATGATTTATCCAGCCTTATGGAATAATGTTTGCACAGATGTAGACCTCGACCATAATTTGAAGGTCGATTCTGTAAGGCCGACAGCCTGAACCACTTGTCGAAGTGCAACTTGCTGACCAGTCGAAATGGCTTATCATTGCTACAGTTCCAAGACGTTAATGCGGTTGCCAACTTTATCGCCGAACAGATTAATTAATTTGATCGAGCGAATTCAATTTTCTTGCAACGGTTACAGTTCGACCCCCCATGTGTGGAAATCACACTGCAATTTTGCACGAGTCCATGTAAGTTTGAAATTGAAAATCAGCTGTGTCTATATTTGGAAGCGCAGAAGTTTCATGCCAGCCATCAACTCCAAATGGCGTGGCGCCTCAACAAAGTCGAAAAGAGAGAGATATATTGACGATATTATATGCTTTCAATTCCAAAAAATTTCGACACATGGACTTTAGAAACAGAATTAGTAGTTAGATAGAGTGCCGCTAAGATTCCATTTTCAAGAATCCTTGCATCTCTATTGAGCCACACATTTAGGCCCTGTTAGAGCATTCGGAGCAACAAAGATGAGTTATCAAGTTTACAGAAATACAACCCTGGGTAGGACGTTACAAGACGCCTTGGACGAGATAATAACCAGAGAGAAGTTACCAGAACATTTAGCTTTCCGATGCTTAGCGCAATTCGACAAATCAATCAACAATGCCTTCAAGAACAAAATAAAAACAATGCTGACTTTCAGATCGGCCCACCTTAAAACTTATAGATTCTGTGATAATGTTTGGACGTTGGTTTTCGAGGACACAGAATTTAGGAACGTTCAAGAATTGATAAAAGTGGATAAACTGAAGATTGTTGCGTGTGATGGTCGAACGCTTCGCAATGCCATAGACATGGATTAATCCACGTGTAGCCAAGAGCTCAGTGAAGAGTGTTGAATGTAGTTTACATGGTTGATGGAGAGTTCCGCATACCCAAGCCTACTTAACCCCGTTAAGCATCTAACCTGGGCTAGCCGTATCATATTACAATCCAAACATGGACCCAGTTGCGCTTGAATCGTCTAAAAAAGTTGAGTTCGTGTTCCGTCGCTCACGATTACATTGGAGCGTCTACGTATATCGATCAGAAACTAGACTGTTTGAACAATTTCGAGGGCGAAATAGGGAGCCATTAAGAACAAGTGCTTCTTCTATTTAACATAAAGATTAGTTGATTAGAGGATACACTGAAATTCAATAAATACCTGAACGATGGCCACACAATTCTCTGGTGCACAAGCAGGACCCAGTTATCCATTTTCAATCGGATTGGAGGAGAGCTTCGACTTTCCCGGTTCCTTAGAGATGTTCAGCAGTAACTGGTATGTTCCATTCGTATTCGCTCTATTGCTTTATCTACCAGCCCTCTACATCGGCCAGATGATCATGCAAAAGCGAGAACCTTTCAATCTTAGATTACCGATGATGCTATGGAACAGTGGCCTAGCCATCTTTAGTATAATTGGTTTCTTGCGAGTGTTCCCCGAGATGGTTCACTCTCTAAACAGATTCGGATTCCATCACTCGATCTGCAACAACTCGTACATTCACGTAAAGCCAGCCAGATATTGGATCTATCTCTTCGTTCTCAGCAAGATTCCCGAGCTGGGTGACACTATCTTCCTGGTTCTGAGGAAGCAAAAGTTAATATTCCTTCACGTATATCACCACGCTTCCGTGCTCATCTTCTCTTGGTTTGTCTACGCTAACTTGATGGCATCCGCAAGATGGTTTTGCACGATGAACTTTGGCGTCCATTCAATCATGTACACTTATTATGTCTTGAAAGCGGTGCCCAACATCATAAAGATCCCCAAATGGGTATCCATGGTCATCACGGCTTCGCAAACTATTCAGATGATAGTTGGAGCCTATGTGGTATTTAGATCCTTCTTTGCAAAATTGTCCGGATATGACTGCGCAACAACCACGGCAATGTCAGTTTTCGGTCTTGTTATATACATCTCGTACTTATACCTCTTCTCGCAATTCTTCTACAATGCATACTGTTCCCCTCAATCAAAGACACCAAGAAAAGCTATCGTGGCTGAGAAGAAGCGTGCCTAAGTTATAGGTTGAAAACTTATTTATTTATAAGATAAAGATTTCTAGAAAACAATGTCCAGAGCCCTACCCTCAAATAAATGACAGAACATAGGATCACAACGTATGTAATCTATAGAAATCGTGTTGTCATGTAGGATTTCATCAGGCAGATAGATTGTCTAGTCGAATCAAGTTCGCTATGGTTATCTAGCGTTGCTATTGTGGTTTAACCCGCAGTTTTCGCATTGGCTTCATTGAGGCTGCTTAGCACATCAACGTAACTATCCTGGTACGACTCTCATTTTGGAGCTTTCATCTGTTTTGACTTTACTACACTCGTTATCTCGACTGTCTTTGATGGATTCGCAGAAGCAGGTGGAAATCTGCGGGGGACTTGTGTGTCCCGACCGCTGTGGTCATCGCATTCGCGAACTATACAGGAAATCGGACCTACAGGAGTAGAAAAACCGTACCATCATGGCTCTCGGCGCAGCAAAAGACTCGAGTCGGTTTCAGAGGGCGATCGAGTTCGCCATTCTGATGAAGTCAGAGACCAGGATAAGCTGTTTGTCTTTATGACCCTGAGAGGTTCGAATCCAGTCGTTCTTAAATCACCAGGGAGAGTTCAAATCCATGTAGATTGTCGATTAGTAACGGTGAACTTTACCAGCGAGGAGAAAGCCAAAGAGGTGGCCACATTTTTTGAGGCCAACAGTTTTCCGGGAACTGAACGAACAGTTCAACAATCTCTTGAGATTATCAGAGGCAATGCCAGTTGGCTGGATTGCGACATAGAGTCAATCAAGGAGTATTGGTGATAACAGTAAGAAGTCTGTTATTGACTGTTTTATTCAAACTATAGTTCAAATTATAGTTGAAGCAGTGGCACGTTCAGGCTGTGCGATTACTAAGCTCATTCGCCAAGATCACACCAGAGCATCAACATGACTGACCCAGATAGGTTGAAGAGGAAGACTTTCCCCATGTTGTACAAATATACCTATGAATACTTGTGGCAGAACCTTCAACCGAATCATTCAACCTTTCAATCAAGTATTTCAAGTATTGAACTCTGCCCCTTGTTTCATCAGGTAACAACAACCAGGCTGAGTCTCTCACAGCACAAGCGGCAACAAAACTTTGGGACAGTCTTCAGCAAAGAGGCTGTTACGGTTTCAAGAATGCCACTCCGAAGAATGGACTCCGATGATATCAAACTCTTGTTGCTCGAAACCCATTTCGCAGGATGTCAAATTCAAATGCAACTCCATTGAGTCCTACTATGCTCGTCCCTGTGCCGATTTGATCGGCTCAGCCGGCATGAATCTGCTAATTGTGCTTGCACTGATAGCCCTCGTGAATCTCTATTTGGACACAGTTACTGGAGTGAGCACGTATCGGACATTTCATTATGACGAAGCGAGCCGAAGTGCTTACACTTGAACTGTTAGCATGAGCTCGTGTTTTGATGGCGCAAATTCCGGAAATTGGCTGTCCATCATCGTGTACATCTAACTGAGAGGCTCCGATGTACATAAACCAACATGTCGACCAACATGTCAAAATGATCATTTTATGCACGTGGTTTCCGAGCCCCTCTATCCTACATAAATAGCTACATACACATCCAATCTGACCCACCCTATCGAAGGGCGATTATCACTTTAAGATCATCCAATGTAGACAGCCAATGACATTTCCCAACGAGCCGATGGCTCGGTCTGTTTTGACTATTCTAAACTCTTTGTCTCGTCTGTCATTGATGGATTCGCCGAAGCAGGTGGAAATGTGCAGTTGGGTTTTAGTAGTGTAACGTAAAAGTCTGCGAAATTCAAAACCAAAAATAAAAACTAATTTTATTATGTACCTACCACAATCACTCATAGGATAGACAAATAATAATAAATCTCGGGCACTCAAGTTATGGGCAAAATCGACCGGTCGATCTGGGTGAGTTCTAGAAGCACTTCTCTTGATGGGCGAGTGCAGCCTTCCTTGTACCGCAACTTCCGCTTTGACCAAAACTTACCTCTTTCTGTGCTCATAAATCTCAATTTCACGACTAAAACAATAGCGACTCGATCCTAAATTCTCCATTCATGTCCATTTAGTTGATATGCTTACATCAGTGATTTTCTTCAACATAAAACTGGCGATAGTCGAGGGTGAAAGCCGCCGGGCGATATAAGCTATGCTCGTCTCTGAGATCAAAGTCTCAGAAAGGTGGTGTTCTCTCCGAATTCAAACTAGATTGGACAAGATCCGACTGTCAAGCTGATTGCTGGTTCTCGCTCGCATAGCTTACTCAATCGGCGACTGCCAGCCGAACACCCGGACATCCCAACAGGAGCAGTTCTCTTGCTGAGAGGCCTTAAACTTGGTAGCGAGTACTTTGCACCAGTTGTTCGTTCTTTAGTCCAGTTTGAGATTCTGCACTGGTTCAAATGCAATCTTCATAATCTCAGAGAGATGTTTGCCCGATTTAAGAATAGTTGGCTTCGAACTCATTAACTAGGCCCTCCCCCTGACATCAAACCAATGCGGGGAGAAGCTCCTTGCTGCTTTGGATAGCTGCATTGAGGTTTTGCGGACCAGTGGGTTTGAGTAGGGATTGATCGCGAGGCTCGTTGAAGATCATGAGAATCGTTTAGAAGGTCAAAAACGAATTCAATACCACAAGGAGGGGAGCTCTTACGTTGAGCTAATCGCTATGTAACGTTAAACTTGCCTGCGTGTATAATTACGAGCTTGAGCCGGTTTGTCTACGGTGATAGGTCTGCGTCCGTTATCTCGTAGATTTGCTCGGATCCTCCCGAACTTGATTTATCGACAATCGAACACGTCAGTTTCAAGCGTCGGTTTTATTCGCTGTCCAGCTACTTGACTGACCACCTCTCTCTGCTCCACATGCACAGTAAGGTTCAACGATGAACTCGATGAGAGATCTCAACTGCTTTGGAAATGTAGGATTCAGGCGGAACATTTCGTGATCCTACAGAACCAAGGCCAGTGGGATAACATCTTTGGTGCTTCTACCGGCGATAATGCCTACTAGTGTCTCACTCTATTCAGTCTAAACGAAGTGCTCAGCCCTCAGTTGTTGCATCACTGATTAGGGTTTGGTATTCGACGCTGGTATTTGAGCAGATATCGGTCGACCTCTCGAGTGGAATAACTTCCCTACAAGCGAGCGAGTGATTGAGCTGGTAGCTACGAAGGGGATAGGAGAGCTATATTTGTTAGAACGAAGATGATTTATAGCAGACGGCTTCCGCTGTAGACCCGATGCGCTTGGCTGCCATAGTTGCAAAGCTATTGTGTTCGCACAAATAGAACCTGAAGAAATACACCGAGTCGCACAATCCTTCATTTAGTCGAGCTGTAAAGCGATCTCAGCATCCCACGATCAGTCCACTGGAACGAGCAGATCTAGTCTTAAATAAATGCTGATCACAGTAGCTAAACTGATCACCCTACATCGAAATCTACCATATGTCGACTTCTCAACATGAAAGTCGCCCACCAGAGTAGTTGCAATACAAGAGACACTTAGCACTGAAGAGCCAGTGTGGTCGTGGACGCGCTCGAGATCTGGTCACGTTGCGTCCAACCAGGCTGAGCACAATTTTATTAGGTTCGCGACAGAAAAGGGACCTAACCTTGTCGTGAAAAGGATAGCACATCGCTCTCTGGGTCTTCATTTGCTGAGATGGCGCTCAAGTTTGACACTTGTGTTTGTCTGTCGGCGCAGATTTTAGAGGCGCTTGTGCCACTCCAGTTATGGCACATTTAAATGCGGCCCTCGTGAGACCAAACTTAGCTGTCCAGATATTTAAACATATCCCATTAGAGACAACAACGCTCTCGCAATCTGGGCTCATCCTTATTATTAGCAATCAGGAACAGGAATCAGATCAGTTTTAGTGGCAGCATGAATTGGGGTAGAGGGCTGACTTGCCCACGCGAACAGAGAGTGTCTGCAGCTCAAACTAACGAGATTTCTATCAAGATCGTTCAGAATTTTGGCCAACCCCCGCTTGCCGGCCATCGGCATTTACATCTCGCTTACTTTCCCTCTTCAATCTCGGGCTCGTTTGAAGGTTCGCGAGCCTGAAGCTTAAAGCTGTTTGCTCTCTCTCTCTCTCTCTCTCTCTATCTCTTCCCCTACTTAGTTGCGGCGCTCTGTTCTCTGGATATACGATTACAGGTCAGCTTCAAGTGCCTTTCTCTCGATCTAATTTGTCAGAGGCAGCGAAGAGAATTTGCCAACTTCATTTCCAATCGCGGCTGGCCTGCCTTGTTAAGCAACCTAAAGAATAGTCAATCTCTCTTACGCGAAATTGAGACCAAGATCATGGAAGGATTTAGAATTGCAATAATTGGCCAGAGTGCCTTCTCCGCAGATTTCATGAAACAGTTGGTGGCGAAAAAGTATACAATCTGCGGTGTTTTTACCATACCAGATGATGCTAAAACTGGACGAGAAGACATCCTGGCCACTACAGCCAAGCGACTTGGTTTACCTATTTTCAAGATCAAACGGTGGCGAGTTCCTCCAGAGACAAACAAAGCTTTGCCAGAGGTGCTCGAGCAATACAAGTCGGTCAATGCTAACCTCAACGTGTTGCCCTATTGCAATCAGTTTGTGCCCATGGAAGTTATCAATTTTCCCAGCCACAAGTCCATCAACTATCACCCCTCTCTGTTGCCCCGCCATCGTGGTGCAGCCTCCATAAACTGGACACTCATCCAGGGCGACAAAGAGGCCGGTTTTACTATATTTTGGACCGACGATGGGCTCGACACTGGGCCCATTCTCATGAAACGCTCCTGTTTCGTGCAACCAAACGACACTGTTGACTCTCTCTACACGAGATTTTTATTTCCGGCGGGAGTTCAGGGCCTAGTTGAGTCGGTCGAGTTGGTCAGAACGAACCAGGCGCCAAAAATAAACCAACTAGAGGAAGGTGCGACCTATGATCCGATATTACGCGGTAAAGAAGAACGAACTAAGATTCCCTTTGATCAGTTGAGCAGTGGCGATCAGTTGCACAACTTCATAAGAGGCATGGACAAGGTTCCGGGCGCTTGGGCTAATCTGAAACTCAAAGGCGAGACCGACTTCGTGAGGGTTAAACTGTTCTCCTCAACCAAGTATCACGTTGAGGATTATGGCATACCAGACGCGATTAGAAGTGTGCAGGTAGAGGGTCTTGATCGAGAGGCCATCGTGCATTCAGGTGGTCTGCTCATGTTTGCTAACGGCGACAAGAGACCTGTGAACGTTAGCAAATTGCAGATCGTATCGACAGGCAAAATGATTCTGGCCTCATCCTATGGTAGCGATGAAGCAAATAGGCCAGCGCTCGTGTTGAGCGAAGAAGAGCAACGAGTCCAGGAACAGATAAGAGCGATCTGGGCTGCAATCCTTTCAGTTGATCCGGTCACTGGTGGTACAGACTTCTTCTTTTCAGGCGCAGGATCTATGGATGTCACCAGACTAGTTGAGGAAGTTAAAGAACTTGTTGGCGATTCACTCGAGTTGGAGAATGAGGACGTTTATATGGCCACGCAATTCGAAGCTTTCGTTGACTTGGTTGTCAGGCGAACAAGGGGCGAGGGATCCTCAGGTAGTGGCCAAATTGCACACAAGCAGGTGGTCATCCGGGTCAATAAAATGGAACTCAAATTTCCTAGTCAACTGTTTATCAACAACGAATTCGTCGACTCCTCGGAGCCAAACAATACAATGGACATAATAAATCCAACAACAGAGGAAAAAATCTGCTCAGTTCAGGTGGCCTCGAGGGAGGATGTTGATCGGGCTGTTAGAGCTGCAAAGTCAGCCTTCGATTACAATAGCGAGTGGAGAAGGATGAACGCTCGTGAGAGGGGTAAATTGCTCAACAGGTTAGCTGACCTAATAGAGAAACATAAACAAGAGCTGGCAACCCTGGAGAGTTTAGACAGCGGGGCTGTGTATACCCTAGCGATCAAGACTCACATAGGGATGTCGATCGACGTGTTCCGCTATTTCGCCGGTTGGTGCGACAAGATCCAAGGTCTTACAATACCGATAAACAATGCGAGGCCTAACAGCAATCTGACTTATACAAAACGCGAACCTCTCGGGGTCTGTGGAATCATCACTCCCTGGAACTATCCACTGATGATGGTCTCATGGAAGTCGGCTGCATGTCTGGCTGCGGGAAACACTCTAGTTTTAAAGCCTGCACAAGTTTGCCCTCTCACTGCTCTCAAATGGGCGGAGCTCGTGATGGAAGCAGGCTTTCCCCCTGGAGTGGTGAATGTGGTGCCAGGAAGAGGAGGTGAGTGTGGCCAGGCGATCCTGGATCATCCGGATGTTAAGAAAATCGGATTTACCGGCTCAACTCCAACAGGGAAGTTGGTGTTGTATTCTTGCGCCCGATCCAACATCAAAAAGTGTTCTCTCGAACTAGGGGGCAAATCGCCCTTGATCATATTCGCTGATTGTGACCTGAAGAAGGCTGTTAGATACGGAATGTCGAGTGTTTTCTTCAACAAAGGCGAAAATTGTATTGCTGCCGGTCGATTGTTCGTCGAGGAGTCAATCCATGACGAGTTTATCGAAAAAGTACTAGAAGAGACCAAGAAAATCACCATAGATGATCCATTGAAACGATCCACAGCCCACGGCCCTCAAAATCATCTCAAGCACCTGCAAGATTTGGTTGATTTTTGCGATCGGGGAGTTAAGGAGGGTGCCAGGCTAGTTTATGGCGGGAAACGGCTCGAACGAAAAGGCTACTTCTTCATGCCTACAATATTCACGGATGTTATGGACGATATGTTTATCGCGAAGGAAGAATCTTTCGGTCCTATCATGATTGTTAGCAAGTTTGCCAATGAGGACGTCGATGGAGTTGTAAGAAGAGCAAATAGAACTAGCTATGGCTTAGCTTCTGGCGTCATGACGAAAGACATATCTAAGGCGCTCCAAGTAGCGGATGCCATCGACGCTGGGACATGCTTCATAAATGTCTACAATAAAACGGATGTTGCAGCACCATTTGGCGGATTCAAAGATAGCGGATTCGGCAAAGATCTTGGCCAGGAGGCATTAAATGAATATTTGAGAACTAAGACAGTAACGGTAGAATACTGAATCATCTAGATCAAACGCAATAATCAAAACATTTTAGTATAGTGATAAGGTAGCCAGTCTATTCGTTGATGCAGATGCCTGATATAGATAGCATTGGTGAGGTATTGAGTGCAATTTATTCCAATATAATCGACACTTTTTGTCACATCTGTCAAACTTAAGTGGCAATATTTTTTGTCCTACTCGACTGATCTAGGTCGCGAGTGGGTCGTTCATCTCATCTCTCGAGCTGAGAGCAGTACCCAGGAGGCCTTGTTGGCCCATGAATATGAGAGCTCATCTTCGTTATCAACCTGATAGGGCAACATACTGAAGTTATTGGTTAAAGATGCGTTTATTTATATAGGATAGAGGTTTGTAGAATACACTCTCTAAGGGCCCAGTTCAAGAAGCCAAGAACAGTTACAGTACAGATTCAATAATAGAACGAAAAACAACTTCTATAGAGGGCTACCAAAAACGCTCGGATAGATAAGATGAGGTCGCATGAGTTGAGTGGCCGGTTTCGATACATAATACTGAGACAGCGCTGAGTTCAAACAATCACTAAATCAGGTCATGTTGGCTGAGCTTGTCGAGGGTCCAACGTCAGCGCCCGGCGCTAACATGATCGCTTCCGCTATGATCTGTTTGCTGAATTCTTCCGCCCGGTGACGTAGCATGGGATTGACATTGACATTGCCTGTATGTTTTATCTCTTTGGATATATAGGTGTTGGCTTGATCGTTTTCCATTTCATCTGACATTTCCTCACCACTATTATTGTCATCATTGAAACTCGATGAACTGTCGTGTTTATCATCCTCAACGCTCTCTATGACAACTGATGGTGGCGCCGGTAAATCATAACCATCTGTCCCAGCCACTGTAGCAAATTTTTCATCTGGAGATCTCAGGGAGGCCTCGATTTCTTGGTAATCGGATCTTTCGTCTGCGGGGCTTTCTTGTTCGATCGCAGGCGCTGAGCTGCTTTGATCAGAATGTTGATATGGTATTCTACTTGGTTTTTCTAGTACAAAATCCTCATTAATCACTGAGTAACTAACATCAGCTGGTGGCTTGGATGTGTTGCTATGGACCACTTGACGGCTACTAGTCTCCTTACCCGGTGGGTCCGGCTCGAACGATTCAACCGGTTGACTGTCATAGACACGTTTTGACTCAACTTCTGGCGTTGGCTCGATTATTATGAAAGAGGTAGGCACCAACGATGTTACAACTTTCTTGTCCTCTTCCTGTGCAACTTCATGGCTCTCTGAAAGTTCTGTTAGGGCTGGAGGAAGGAAGGTCGGCATACCTTTGATTGAAACCCTTTGATCGCTACCAATGGAACACTCACTACCTTCTCCATCATCATCATCAGAGTCTTCCTCCTCGGCGTCAGGGTTGACCTCACGCACCAACATGGATGGAACATGCCCTCTCATACCACCTTGCTCCTTCTCCACCAGCCACCAGCCGTCGTCTTCGCCCTGCTCGATGATTCGCATTAGTTCTCCTTTAGTCAATTTGAGGTGAGGAAGTCCATCGTCCTCAAACGTATTAACCTCTGGCTCGTAATCGTACGATGCGCGACAGTAGGCTGGAGCAGTCATCTCCTTGGAGGCTCCCAAATCGTCTTCGAAATCATCTTCTTGGTTAATGGAAGCGTTGCAATCTCCGCTTGGAATGAACCCGTCCTCGACTGGGAGATTCTTGCCTCCAGACTTGGGTATCTCTATGCACTCGTTCCAAGGCGTTCCGTTGTATGGCGCAACATAGGAGGCTGGTATGTAACCAGCTATACCTGTGGCTTCATTTGTTGCTCGATACCAATCTTCGTCATTGACTTCCGTGACACGAAGAACGTCTCCTTCGGCGAATGCAAGGTCATCGTCATTGGTTTTGTCGAACGAATACATTGCTATGACTAGCTTATTAACTAACTTTGATGCATCCGTTTGCCCAAGTTGAGTCTGTTCGTAATGATCTTTGCTCGCAACATCAGGTAGAAAAGTGTCAGTCTCTTGCTCACGCTGGTCTTCTGAAACTACTGGCGGATGTGAAACAGAGTCGCCGGGCTCAACACTGTTCACTGTACTCCTCATCAAATGACCATCTCTGTTGTAGTCGCATTCGAAATCACTCTTGTAAGCGTCTCCCGCTAGCCCATGATTTGGGCTTGGTGTTGATTGAGCGCCATTGATTATTGCTGAGAGAGGACTCGAGGATTGAACAGTCATGCTTGCGGCCTGATTTTGTGAATCTTGTTTCTTCGAAGCACTCAAGAGATCATATCGGTCTGAATCGTGCTCAACAAGGTTGTTGTTCGAGGGGGAATTGGAAGTTTTAGCGTCGTACGTGCTCGTAACCACCACATTGTAGTTTCCTTGAGGGCTACCCCATGCACATGAGTAGTCGTCTTGCCAAGCCGAAGATGGATCTGTCAGCGCCGAGTAAGCGGATTGAGCTTTGTTTTGTGTCTGCATCAAGTTAGAGTTAGAACGGCTGACCGATGCTGGATTGTGGATAGATTGATTTGCTTCGCCGTCATCAGAATCGGCTGACACTTGTAGTTGAATCTGCTGGTTTCGAGAATCAAAAACATAACCTCTGGCTTGCTTGATATCCTGTTCTCCACCAACATTATCGTCGTGTTCATCATGTTCTTGTGACTCCTTCGATCTCTCCTTGGCTCTTTGTATCTCAAGCTCCTCTTGGGCTCGCGCCATATCGGCGCGAATTTCGGACTCAACTGCACTCCACTCTTCAATTTGCATCCCTCCTTCCTTTATTACCTTAAGTCTCGCTTGAGCTTTGATCTTAGCAGCCTCGCTCTTCCGAATCTGTTGCTTTAGATCGATTATTTTCGGCTCTAGATCTTCGGTCACCTGGCCATTTAACTCTATGCTCTTCTTTCCCTCCGCTAGAGCTCGTTGACATGTTTCGAGTTGATGCAATAATTGGCTCAAATTGCGACACTCCTTCTTGAACCAGGTGAACCATTTGTCGATTTCGTGTTGGAGAGCGTAATCGGCATTGTGCTCGAGAGAGATTGACTGAATAGGGTCATTATTGCATGGCTCAAAGTTTAGATTGAATTTGTTCCTTAGGCATTCCGACTTTTCACTTTCATAAAATATTGAGTTAGTTTTTTGAGATCCAGTCAAGTTGATCATTTTTGACCAATACTGAGCGTGCGAGAGTGTGTCTTTGAGAGAGTTTATATCACATTCACTCAGGGTTGCCATAAATATCTTGCAATGGTCGAGAACATTGTCATCGATGAGATTCATAAAATCGGTCAAATCTCTGTGATGGTAATGATTCAGGTGTGCATTCCCTGCTGCCAGAGCCATGATGTAATCATTGCGGGCTTGAGTTGATTGAATGTCGTTCGCCTCTCTTTGAGCGGATGTTTTCTCTTTCTTCGCTTGAAGATCGGTAAATTTTGTCAGCAAACCCGATCGCTTCTTCTTGATCTTTTCCTCGTTTTCGCGCGCCTTCTTTGCCTGACTCTCGTCCTCGTGGTACAATTTTCTAGTTTTCTCAACATCAATCATGCTAGCCACTACATCCTCATGGACTCGCTTGAGATAAGAGTCCAGACATTTCTTTCCGACAGTTGCTTTGTGGGTCCTGATATCCTTTAGCTTGTCCACAACCATGATCAGCTGCTCAAACTGGTCGGCCCTATTTTTGGAGGCAAGGTTGAGCCGGCTAACGTGCTCAGACCAAACTTTGTACAAGCTACACGCCTTCTCCGGCTCGTCCAGCCCATTGTTGGCCAGTCGCTTCTGGAGCCGACTGTCTGAGATTTCGCTATCGTGCAGCATTTGGGGTCCGGACTTGCTTTGATCGTCGGTGGATGAAACGGGCTCGTTGCGGGTGACGGGATCCATCTGGTTGAGGAGCACAAACTTTTTGGATATTTGACTCGAGTGTTGCTTGCTGAGCTTGCCCAGAGCAGATGTATAGTCCCGTTCGATGCTCAGTCTAGCCTTCACGTAAGCCCTCATATCATCGATAAGATCTAAATCTTGCTGGTGCTTAGTCCAAAGTCTTTGATGCTGTTCGGCCAGGAGCTTCTTGCACTCGCAAGCCAAGGGATGCGACTTGGATGAGTTGATGGCCAATTTGACCTGATGGATCGGCGTGCTGAGTGGGGTATTCATGGCATTGCTTGATTCGGGAACAACGTTTCTGTCGGCAACAAAAACAAAATGGCGAAACGTGTCTATATATTTGCATAATAAACACTAGAATAGGTAATATAATACCCGAACAAACTAGTCCATCGCCCGCTCAACCTAAACTATTGATCGAAGCGAATGAATGCGCTAAACGTGTTTGATAGTATTGGAATGATGCTGCAACGAAATAGGTTGTTTGTTCATGATTAAAAGCTACCGAGATACAACACTGGACTCAGCTCCTGGCCTTAAAATCACCCCCTTCGTCGATCCCTCGGTTCCGATATCAACTTCAATCTTGCCGTTACTCTCTCGTTGCTGGCTGCAGGTGGCTTCCAACACTGAAAATTTAATCTCTCGAACTCATTCTGTGTTAACGAGGCAAGCCCTATGAAGCTAATAACGATCTCGGCCCACTGACAAAATTGTCTCTCCCTGCGCCATCTTGGTGCGTTCTATTTAGTCGAGTTCACGATTCGAATAGGGTCCCAACACTTAGTAGTTGGAGTGAAAATTGATGGCGGAAATTTGTTATCGTCCCGAAATCCCATTCTCTCGCCAAGTGGTTGCAGCCCTCGGCTCGCTAGAGAGCTATAGCTAGGCAAGCTGGTCTTGCGGAGTCGCATCTTCGCCCGTCCGTTGGATCGCGCGCGCTCGTCCGTTCGTCCGCCCATCCGCCAGTGCGTGCTCGCTGGCGCCTGGCCGACATAACCCGCGGGGTCCGAATCTAGAGCCTTGGAGCGCACACGCGTTCAACTGAAATACCCTGATTCCTAGAGAAGGTTAGAAATGAGGGGTCGCACTGGCAAATGGTAACTTTGATCCCATGGTTCCGAGGTTTTTCTCCCCTCCGACCAATAGATCGATCTTGCCATGGTGGACAAACTGCGGGCTGGACTAGCGTCTATATGCTAGGTTAGCACCTTACAGCTGCAGATTTGATTGGTGCCGCTCCTCTAATAGCGCTAAGAGACTACCATATAAATGACGCTTCTAATGAAGATTCATGGTCTGCGCACGACAGATGTCGGATAATTGTGATATCGCGCACTAAACCTCTTGTTAGGAGCCCACTCAGTTTGCAGGTTACTTCCAATTACTTACGGATCTCTGCTCACAGCGTTGAATGTCCGCCGGAATGAGTAACGAACTGACGGATTCGTTCAAGCTGATAGCCCTACCAAATTCAAGAGTCTGTAATCTCGACCCTTCCGTAAACTCTTGCCTGACATGAAGGAAATCACTGATGCAGCAGTCTGAACGGGACGATTTCCCCTCACAGGCTTAGTCTCGAGATGGATCCATGATAACGCTTAGCGACCGAAGGGAAAATCCAGCCTACATAGACCGTCATGATTTGGGCAAAAAAGTCTGGTTCTCACTCATGAGGTAGAAAAAAAGAGGTATCTACGAAAAATCCGCAAGTTTAATTAATCAAATAGAAACAGTTGTATAATACCGAAATGTATTCAGAATCTGGCAAGATTGAGCATCTTCATCACATCATCCCACCGTATGGGTTTGGCATTTCTGGAGCGCCTTTCTCCTCCTTGGGTATCTCAACCACAACGCCCTCAGTTGTGAAGAGTAGGGATGCGACTCCAGCGGCATCGACTAATGCAGTTCTAACAACCTTAGTTGGGTCGATGATTCCGGCCTCGACAAGATTGCAGAACTTTCCTGTAGCAGCATCATAGCCGAAAGCCATCTCGCTATTCTTGACTACTTGATCCACGATTGCCTCCGGGTCCTTGATACCAGCATTTTCGGCAATTGTCGCACACGGTCGGCTCAGACCCTTTCGAATTATTTCTACACCTAACTCTTGATCTTTGTTGCCTGTTTTGACAGTGTCCAAGGCTGGAATACACCTGAGCAATGCTGTGCCACCACCCGGAACGATTCCCTCCTCAATGGCTGCCCTTGTCGCGCAAAGAGCGTCGTTAACACGGTCCTTCTTTTCGTTCACCTCAACCTCGGAGGAGCCACCGATCTTGAGGACAGCCACTCCAGAGGAAAGCCTGGCTAGCCTCTCGTTCAGTTTCTCTTTCTCATATTCGGAACTCGTTTCGTCGATCTCGTCTTTGAGCTGATCAACGCGCTTTTTGATGATTTTTTCGTCACCTTTTCCCTTCAATAAGAGGGTATCATCTTTGGTAATTGTCACCTCTCCAACTTGACCAAAGTCGCTGGCCTTTATATCCTCAAGTTTCGTAAGGTTTGCCTCGTCTCCAAAAACAATGCCTCCAGAGGAAATGGCGATGTCATGTAATGTGGCCTTTCGGTTGTCGCCGAAACCTGGAGCCTTAACTGCACATACTTGGAGGCCTATCTTAAGTCGGTTTAGTACGAGTGTTGTTAATGCCTCACCATCTATATCTTCAGCGATTATCAGAAGTGGTCTTCGCTGGGAGTTAGCCAATTCAAGCGCTGGGATCAAGCTTTGAACAGAGCTGATCTTCTTTTCTGATAATAAAACTAGGCAGTCCTGGAATTCGCACTTGCTTCCCTTGGTGCTATTTATGAAGTAAGGTGAGATGTAGCCCCTGTCGAATTTCATCCCCTCGATCACTTCTAGCTCGTCTAGTAATGTTTTTCCATCCTTGACAGTGATCACACCGTCCAATCCAACCTTCTTCATTGCTGACGATATGAGATCACCGATGTTTTTATCGCCATTTGCTGATATCGTTGCGACTTGAGCCACTTCATCTGGTGTTTTGATCGGCGTTGAGAGTTTCTTTAGATGTTCAACAACCACGTCGACCGCTAACATAACACCTCTACGAACTTCAACAGGGTTGCATGTCTTGGTGTTGAGGTGTTCGAACCCATTGGCAGCGATAGAGCGAGCTAAGACGGTAGCAGTTGTTGTTCCATCACCAGCTTTCTCATTGGTGTTGTTGGCTACATCCTGAACTAACTTGGCGCCAATATTCTGGAACTTTTCTTTGAGCTCGATTGATTTAGCAACAGTGACTCCGTCTTTTGTGATTTTCGGCCCACCCCAGGATTGCTCAATGATTATGTTACGCCCCTTGGGACCCATTGTGGCGGCCACGAGATCAGCAAGCTTGTTCACTCCCTCCATCATGAGCTTACGCGACTCGCCGCCAGTTTTGATATCCTTGGCCATCCAACGACGCTGATTTATTGTGTTGGATGCATAGTTTGAGGTGTAACTCGAGGTTACTGGGTAGATCAGTCGCCTAGATGGGGCGATTTGTCGGAAACTTGCGAGTCGAGACAGCATCATGGTGAATTGTGATTAATTTACTCGTCCTCCTTCTTAGAAGCGATGATTAGGTCGGATTTCTGAGATGTGATTAAATATCTAGATGATAACTTGCTTCCGAGAGTATTGATCAACTTTCGAAAAGTTCAGGTCGGTGGAAAACGTGTTCGTGGTGTCTAGCTGGTCGTGCATAGAGATTAACACTGAGAGTGGGCATTCAAGTTACGTGAAACCAGCTACGAAACACACGCTGAGATCGCAACTTCTAGAAAGGCAAGCATACAGCCATGTGCTCGCAACAAAGCCGGAGATTGCCATTGTCCATCGCGACCTGAGACCGTTTCGAGCGAAAAATTTTGCCCACGAGCTCGTCCTGCAGGCTAACCTTTTCGGCGCCTTTTGTCCTGCAGATAAACTCAACCTCCTCGATGGCCCACGAGGTTATACAGTCGAAATTATTCTTCAGCAATTGCCAATTCGGTCTCATAACGGCCTCTCTGTGTGAGACACTACAAAACGGAACTTAAAACATGGAAACCACCAATATTTCATTCATATTTGTGTCGAGACAATATTAAATCTCAATGCAGGCTGATCGGTCACTCAGATCTGTCTTCGTGGGTAACATCCCTTACGATGCAACCGAGGAGAAACTTCGTGATATATTTAGTGCGGTAGGACCGGTTCTGAGTTTCAGAATAGTATTTGATAGGGACACAGGAAAGCCAAAAGGATACGGCTTCTGTGAGTACAAAGACCAAGAAACAGCAACCAGCGCCATCAGGAATCTAAACGGTCATGATCTTGGAGGCCGCCAACTTCGCGTTGACAGTGCCTCAAATGAGAGGGGACGTGATGAGCCAGACAACTCAGCTACCAACGAAACACCGGCACAGACTCATCAGATCCAACATCATCCCACGCAGATTGCTGAACCTCTTGTTGATGCCCAGACACTTATAAATAATGTTATGTGCAGTCTCCAGCCAGAGCAATTGTTCGACTTATGTAAGCAATTAAAATCGAGCCTACTAGTCAATCCAAATGAGACGAGGCAGTTACTTATACAAAATCCTCAACTAAGTTACGCCCTGCTTCAGTCTCTCGTGATGATAAAAGCTATAGATGCCCAGACCGCAATGAATACTCTTCACCAGCAGCTACTCCAGCCGGCCCCACTGCAGCCAACAATACCCATGATGGCTCCCTTAGGACCAGCCATTCCAGGGGCCGGAATGAGTGCCGCTCAGCCCCCCGCACCTGCGCCCATGGTGATGCAACCCCAGACGATTGCACCCCCAGGTCCGATGGTCATGCAGCCGCAGGTGATGAGTCCTTTTGCGTTCATACCAAATCCAATCGTGGCAGCTAGTACCACCGCACAGCCGGTGCCGCCTCAAATGCAACCAGTTAGCCTACCTCCGGTGGCTCCCCCGAACATCGCACCGGCTGACCCACGCTTAGCGCGCCAGCAGCAGCAGCAACAGTTGCAACAGCAGCAGTCTCAACCTACAATGACTGAACAAGAACGACAGTCTTTCTTAATGCAGGTAGTGAACATGAGCGAGCACGAGATATCCTTGCTCCCACCGGATCAACAAGACAAGATTTACCTCCTCCGACGTCAGTATCTAGCCTGAGACCAGCTAGCATACTTAGTGTTAGCATTATTCTAAGAAACGGTGGTGTTCGCTCAAAGCATCTCAGTTTATTCCTCAACCTTCACCATGATGGCGATCGCGCACGCCAGGTACAGGCTAATCAAGTACCCGCACGCCCCTCCCAGCTCCGGCTCCAACTGCAAGCTTGTGT
>Ga0268249_1000013_pt1 | contig 101930 bp, 68 predicted proteins | sample AgamicAtPe_FD_200257 | JGI IMG/M metagenome (GOLD analysis project Ga0268249, IMG submission 200257) | Agave microbial communities from Guanajuato, Mexico - At.P.e (v2) (version 3) | ecosystem: Host-associated > Plants > Phyllosphere > Phylloplane/Leaf | place: Guanajuato, Mexico | collected... | reverse complement strand
AGCCAGAGGGTCAGCAACCTCCGTTTGTGCCCGCAAAACCTGGAATGAATGCAAATTTTTGCTGACTCGGCCATCTGGCCGATTTGCGCAAGCGATGAAGCCTCTCCGTGACTGCTGAGCCCGCTTAGACGTCGTAAATTTAGAGGCACATTGTGCGATTAATGGGCCAGCAGTTGGTCGCAAAGCTCGCTCGGCCTCAACTCAAACGGAGCCTGTCCATTGAAGTTTGAGGTCCGGCTGCCAGGCGTTCGCCGTGGGCCGAGTGTGTTTGTCAGCAAAGAGGTGCGCTGTTGGATGCTTGCTGCGCTCCGCTTTGGAATCCATCCAAGCCAAGCCACTGCAGGTATCGTTTTTGGGCGCAAGTTTTATTGCAGGCCAACAATTCACCAAGATTAGAATACAATTTGTAACTGACTTCGGCCGAGTTAGGCGCTAAACCGCCTTTGTGATCCGCTCGATTTGTCGCATTTTCCTCTCCCTCTGACGTTTGCGAGAGATATGAGCTTGCAAAGTTTTCCGCCAGCCAAGTCGAGCTCAGTGCTCGGCAGCTCGATCGGGGATCCTATTGCTTTGCGTTGAAAATGTAAACAATTTTCCAGAATACAATTTGCTAGAGACAAAGAACAAAAGAGGTTTGTGGCCGATCGAGCAACCGACTGCCGAGATTATCCTTGATTCTCGAGCTTCATTGCGTCGGCGCCAAATGTATCGCCTGCCAATGAATACAACATTCGCACTCTAACCCTACTAAGCTGAGTCGTATATCAAACTGCCTTCGTTAGAACTGTGATTAGTTTTGCTGGTTGCTCTCATGTTTATTCGCAGCCAGGCTAATTTTGCCCTCCAATTGCAATGGGATCGGCGCAACCAGGTGAGGGGGCGCGCAACTTGCGCGCTATGGGACTAATTCTGGTCTCGGTCTTTCGCTCGATCCTCCGGCGTGAGTAAGCGAATGGCGGCGCCGGGCAATTAAAGTTTAATCCTCCAATTCAGAGCTGGCATCGCGGGCGCGCGCGCCAGGTAAACTCCAAGTTTCCTCCCCAAATCGTCATCCGGCTGCGAGTTGACGGATGGCCGATGCTACCTGTGGAGGGAGCATGTAGGGCGCAAAGTTAGTACACTGCGCTTGCACGAAACAAGCACCTTTGAGCACCAAACCTGAAGCCTAGCGCTCATCTGTCTAACCTAACTCAACATAGCAAAACTTAACCTCCCCTTCTGGTCCAGCTCGAGTCCGAGTGAACAAGTTGCCCTCGTAAGCTCGATTGCGCCACATCCCGCCGGCGGTCAAGCTCTTCGATCTTGGGCTGACCCAGTGATGAGCACAGAGAAAGATGCCGTCGATGTTGGTTTCAATGGCCAGACAAGGGATGGGCAGTTGGGCGCGAACTGCGAACCCAAACGAGAGCTACAAGGGCAAGCAAATACTGAGAGGATTGCCGAGAGCGAGGAAATGATATTGTTGCGCCAAACTGATGATGGAAAGCTATCGGCGCCATCGTCGAAGAATCGAGGCCAGCAAAAGTTGCAGCAGAACCAAAACTTGGCAACCATGAGCGCCGGTAGCGGCGGGTTGAACGAGGACGCAAACAGCTTGACCACAACCACCAGCGATGTGAACTCGGACGATGATGCCGCTTCCATAGTGAGCAGACTTAGCCAGATTGTCGTGGAGCAAGAGGGAAAACTTGTTTTATCGACAAATTCGATGCTCGACAACGACCTGTGCGGATTCTCGTCAAAGTTGTCGCAAGAAAATGGGGGCACCGTTCAAAGGCGTCGAAGTCTGACGGCTTCGACCAATCGAAATGCATCTGTGGTCCCGATGAGTCGAGTGAAGTCGAGCAATGATTGTGTTGAAATGCATGAAATCAGGTGCGAAGTGCCGCTCGGAGACGACTGCGAGTCCTCACTACCAGAGCTAGGAAAGAGGTGCGAGAGAAATCAGTTAACTGATCAACAACAGGATTTGTCTAAATCTGGATCGGAAAACCTTTTACCCCAGATTCAAGTGACCGGCGATGAGTTCCAAACAAGAGATGTTATCCAAAATAGGAAGCGCGCCAAGTCAGCCTTCTCCATGAGGCCAAACGCTGATGGGGATGAGAATCGGGCTCCAATGCGTAGAAACGAATCATCTGGTTATGTGCCCGAACGTGGCGACCTGAGGAGTCTGGAAAGCAATCGATTCTACCATCAGGCTACAACTAGAGACGCAGAGCCAAAGACCAGAGACCGCTCAAACACAGCCGGAAGTGATGGCAAACCAGACCTTCTGAAGACAACAAATGGACAGCTAGTGCTCAATATTAGGAGATCAACCTGGACGCTATCGGAGTTTGACCAAACGTTCAACAGGTCCGGTGATAAACTGACAGACACCAGCAATTCAGTTAGCTCCGATCTCGATGGATCCGGGGCGGACAGTTGCGAGGCGTATAATCAGATGGGCAAGACTAGCAATCTTGACCGACGAAATTGCAGCAACTTGATGATTTTGGCCTCAAAGAACGCCATCAACTTGCGCCAAAACCAGCAAAGTCCAATCGGGAGCTCTAACTCAGTTGGACTCTTGAGCCCAACTTCGGCGACTTTCGATGGTAAGCTCAAGGAGGATGCCCACAGGCATTCGATTGTCTCGTTTGCATCCTTGCAGGATAGTCTATATGGTGGGAGCAAAAATTTGACCGCTAGAGGACGATCGAGGTCTTTCAAGTACAAGAATGGTGATGGTGAGAACGAAGACTTTGAGGTTGGAAAATGTGCCTGCTTGAGATCGTATTGCAACTTGGCAACTATTGGCCAATACATTCCCATCATCGAATGGCTACCTGCCTACAACATGAGCCTTCTTTGGGGAGATCTGATGGCGGGTATGGTGGTTGCAGTTCTCAATATATCGACCAGTCTGTCTGCAGCCGTGGTGGCCGAAACTGAGCTTAGCGTCGCCTTCAGAGCCTCGATTGTAAACACCTTCGTCTATGCCATCCTGTGCTCCTCGAGACACACGTCCTTTGGAAGCTGGTCCATAATGTCCCAGATGCTGCTGGTCAGCGTTCAGAGAGCACTAAGTGACGAGCTCATACTCGATCGACTCAACTTGGGCCCATCAGCGTCGTGGGCCCCGGAAGAATACGAACGCTTGCACCTGAACATCATAATAATGTATACCTTTCTCATTGGTTTAGTCCAGTTGATATGCGGCCTACTTAATTTGGGCAACATCCTAGCTAGCTTCATACCTGAGGCTTTGTGTTCATCCATGATAGCGGCGACAGCTTTTGTTATGGCTGTTGGGCAGTTAGCAAACATGTGTGGCACTAGCAACAAGCTACTTTGGTCTATCGAGCGCAATACAACCGAATTGTGGGCCGACCTAAAAGATCCACCACTGGACATAACGGATTTGTTCGCCGATTTATTCAGGTGGGCGAAGCAAATCGCTCTTCTAGTCAAACACAATGATCAAATTAATTTGGTTTGCGTCGTTATTTCGTCCGTATCTGTGATTCTATTATTCCTAAACCAATACGTTATCCAGCCACTACTCGAGCGTTTTTTCAGGAGAAAAGTGCTGATCCCGATTGAAATGATACTCCTCGTCCTCATGATTATAGCCTCTTACTTATTGGATCTTAAAGAAAAGTACAGGGTGGCCACTTGTGGTGCAATCAGTATAGATTTTGTGATACCTAACTTGCCAAATTTCGGCCTCATCCGTGAACTCTGGTATCAATCGCTTGCAACTGCTCTCATATCCTATACAATGGTGTATATCATGGCCAAAACTTACAGTAACAAGATGAATTACGAGGTCGATTGTAATCAGGAGCTGATAGCATGTGGAGCAGGAAATCTTGTCGGAGGACTGTTTGATGCACTACCTGCAACAGCCTCGTTCTCAAGGACCGCCGGTCAAGTGGAAGCTGGTGGAAGAACCCAAATGGCATCCATAGTGAACTGTATCCTTCTAGTTGTACTAGCTCAATTGTTAGGCCACCATGTTGCGCACTTGCCAGTTTGTGTTATGGCTGCAACTCTCTTCTTCGGATTTGTCAGAATGATGAGCAGATTCTCGGAGGTGATCACATACTGGCGGATTTGCAAGGTTGACTTTGCAATCTGGACTGTGTCGTTCGTGGCAATTTTAACCGTCGATCTGGTCAACGGATTCGTTTATGGGTTCATATTCTCGATTTTAACCATGTTATATAGGGCTCAAAAGTAAGTAACTCGAATTAGAGCAGTTGGACACACTCGAAACTTGATTTAGCGAACTAATAACCAACTCCCAAATCTGTACATCTCACTAGTCGACGCTGCTACATGCTGGGCAGTATAGGTTCGTCGGATGTGTATGTCCCCTTGGTTAAGTATCCGCTTGCTCAGGAGATTGAGGGCATAAAGATATTTCAATTCTGCGGTCCAGTGCATTATGTGTGCGCCGATTTATTCGATCAACTTTTGAGACAGAGGACACGGATTGATGTGAAGAACATCACAAAGGAGATAGCCAGCCGGGAGCAAGGCCTCTTTGATCCTCGCGAACTAGGCCTTCCGACACATATCATCCTTGACTTCTCAATGATATCCTATATTGATAGCGCCGGACTCCACGTTATCAAGAAGATAATCGAAGACTATAATCGAATCAATATAACGATTTTGTTGGCATCGTTGGCATCTCATGTGGCAACCGTAGTCAAGAGCGAACCCACGCTATGGAACACATACAAGGAGCGGTTCTATGTGACTCTGGCAGATGCCGTTCATTGCGCAATCAGAGACAGCCAGGAAAGGAAGCAAGGCACGATGGTGGCGATGCCGAACTGCTGAATGTAAAAATTTGTCTGGATACCTTGAATTAAAAGCGTGCATTAGAATAGTCACAGCCTCCAAACCAAGCCTATGAAATAATTCCCGATAGCTCGCTCTTGAGATTGAGTCGACGCGCTCAAGTTCGATTCATAAGATCACTCCTCTGAAATTGATGATCGGCATCTGGCGGGTGGACGACCGAGTAGAACCAGGCGCAAATCGTTGGAAGGACTTAATGGCATACAATGGCATGACGTCCATTGTAAACAACGATTATGATAAATATGGCATCTTAGCCTTGATGAGTTCCAAGAGATGTACAGCTAGTTTGTCGGGGATTCTCCCATCTTTCCGTATTGCTTTGGCGACTTTCCTTACATAGTTTAGATAATATTCCAGAATTGAAGCACTCTTCGATTTGATGACAAAATCATGAAGGACAATGAAGACGTTTATTAACTCTATCAGTCTCGCCAGAGGCATAGCGTCCTCATCTGGTCCCTTAAGTAGTGAATCTACCAATGCAAAGACCAAAGATGACACTGACTTGGCAATATCGATAAGACTTTCAGATTTTGCGTCTGTTTTCAGTTCATCTGGATTTTGATTGAGGTGAAAGAGGATGACTTGGTGCAGCCATGGTAGGAATGAGTATTCTTTGGCAAGCAGAGTTGCACCAGTATCCACTGACGCAATTCTAATGAACATCGAACAGATGGTCTCATTGGCCCTTGAAAACCTTAGCTCAGAATTGTATAGACACATGACCTGAGGTATGACATTCAAATCGACTAGAACCTTGAGATCGTTCTGAGATTGTATTCCGTCTCGGAATAGCGTAACAAGCCATCTCAGATTGTGATTGTAATAATCGACATCGGAACATAGAAGTAGGTCGTCGTAAATTTCGATTGTGTCTACTCTGAATCTCGGTCTACCTGCAAGAAACTCTTTAACCAATTCATATAATTTGTCTTTCTCAGGATGCAGAAGCACGTCTATTATTCTTGAGAGAAAAGTGGTGAATAAAAATCGCAATCTAGCATTGGGTGTCGATATACTATTTCTTATTAGATCTAAGAAATTAATCCATAGTTGCTTATCGATCAATAATGCACTCAACAAGTGTTCATAATATCTCTCCAAGATCTTATAACACAAAGCCCTCATCTGAGGATCCTCGCTTGAAAGACCAGTTATTGTTAAAGCCAAGCATCTTCTGGCGATGAAGTCACGACAGTCAACAAATAGGCTGGGAGAGACTGCATGATATAACAATGGCATAACGAATCTTACGTCATAGATTCGATCTGGCGAGGCTTGTAGGGCTAATCTGGCCTTCGGATATGAGTAAATGCTCCTATCGTTCAAGGCCAGGTCAATTGGGAATGCGCTAACAGTTTCTTTCATCAGTTTCTTGTTGATTTGAGCCAATACAAATTTGCTGCTAGATTGCTCTTTGAAGTTCACTTCTTTTGCTTGAGACTCGAGATTTTGTTTGATACCGCGTAAGAGTTCGCCGTATTTGGAACTACGTTCAATGCTAACGAACTTTTCTTGGTCCTCTCTGGACATCGTAAACCTATAGTTGGGGTCCATGATAACAAGTAGAGCGACAATTGGTGGTTATTGGCTGAACAAGAACAGGGTAATAGGGGCGAACTAGGCCGTTGGGGCGTGATGAAAGCTTTTGCCTCACGCCATCGGACGAAAATCATGTGGAGCACGTGTGCGCTGATGTTAGACAGAGTCGCAACCAAACGGAATTAAAATTACACGGCCATACATGTATCATCAGACTTGATATTCTTCCGATTGAACTATCAAAGTAATCGCGAATCTTATAACTCATGTCAATTTCACTGTTCATCTGATCTTTGAGCTCTGGAAAACAAAGCAGTTCACCATGCACACCTTTCCCCTAGGAGTATTATGTGTCTCATGGCTCTTTTGGCTCTGGGACAACTACTTGGAGCTAAGGCAATATTGGGTTTACGTCGGAACAAAAAAAGTACCATCAGTATTGGAGAAGCAAATCGATCATGAAACCTTCACAAAAGCGAAAGAATATTCAATAGACAAGGCGAAGTTTGGATTCTTAACGAGCTTTTACAGCCAAATTCAATCAACGGCGGTGATTTGCTTTTTCATAATGCCTTATTTCTGGAACCTATCAGATGATATTCTGGTGACAACATTTGGACTTACTAGATCAAAATCAATCCGTTGGGAGATGTACCAGTCTGTCACCTTCACTCTTATAACATCTCTAATATCAACCGTGGTGAACCTGCCCTTTTCGATATACAGTACTTTTGTCATAGAGCAAAAACATGGTTTCAACAAACAAACTGCTGGCTTTTACATCAAAGACAAGCTTAAGCAATTCACCCTGAGCTTAGCGATCTCAACACCCATTATAGTCGCTATGGTCTACATTGTTCGGAATGGCGGTCCATATTTCTTCCTATACCTGTGGATGTTTTGCTTTGTAGTCATTTGCGTTATTATATTCTTTCACGGAGAGATAATGGCTTTATTCGACAAATTCACTCCACTGCCTCCAGGCAAGCTTCGCGATCGAATCGAAGATTTAGCCCGCGAAGTCGGTTTCCCATGCGCAAATATATTAGTTGTCGAGGGCTCCAAAAGGAGCTCACATTCCAATGCCTACCAAAGCGGAGTTTTCAATCGCAAAAGAATAGTGATTTACGACACACTGATCGAAAACTACTACGCTAGCAAGGACAGTGAGGAGAACAAAGAGACCAAAGAAGCAAATGAGCCTGAAAAGAAGAGCAAAGGTTGCAATAACGACGAGATTATTGCCGTTTTATGTCACGAACTTGGTCATTGGTACTGTAGCCATCTAATCAAGCATTTAACTTTTATGGAGGTCAATTACTTCATCATGTTCTTGATATTCTCTCTGTGCTATAATGATCCAACGTTCTACGCCGCATTCGGATTCACAAATGATCAACCTGTAATCATTGGATTGGCTCTGATGATGATGATGCTGACGCCTTATAATGAGATTCAAAGTTTTATGTCTACATACATGACTCGTCTATTTGAGTACCAGGCTGACGCTTTCGCCAAGAAGAAAGGTTATGCAGAGAAACTTAAATCAGCGCTTGTAAAGCTCAACATTGACAATTTAGGATTTCCAGTTTACGACGAGCTCTACTCTCAATTTAACCATTCGCATCCCACCTTGATTCAAAGGCTCAAGGCTCTAGACAAGACAGAATAATAACATCCTCGAAATCGAGCACAACTTCTGTGAATTGAAATTTTCAATCAGAACCATCACTAGTGGATGTCCCGTGCGATAAGCTTCGGTTTTAGGATTGGTCAAACGTTTGAGCTGGTGAGCCGCACCTCATTTCTTGTTCCTGAAACTTACACTCCTCAAGGGGGGCAAATAAACCAATTTTCATGATTTCTAGCGAGAATCTGCCTTTGCAAGAAGCAGATCTATAAGGTTGAGATGAGCGCCCAAATAGAGTACGTGCGCCTCCGGCCAAACATTGATGCCATTGTAGCACACTAGTTGACTTGAGCTATAGCGACATTTTGATTGAGTGTCCGCCATAAAAGACACTTGTTTAGCTTGAATCTAACTTCAGAGTCGGTGGAGGCTGATTTCCAATCAGTGAATCATGTCTGCCGGTGGAGGAGTTGAGCTCGGAGTGAAACGTTGAGTCGAGTAGAGTTGAAGGTGATAAGGAATATAATGATATTACAATCGTAGTATAATATAATCGAGACAGTTCACAAACTCAGTCTAGCCGACAACAGCCTGAAAAGCACCTTAGATTGAGCGCCATTCACTTGCACGAGCAGCCTTGGCTGTCGCTATCTAGAGCTCTCGTTATCGAACTCTGTTGCCAGCTTGGAGAAAGTTGTTTTGCGTTCAACGAGGGTTTTGTTTGCCATCATCGATTTGTTTTATTACTCAGGTGGTTGAAGCAGGAAGATAAGTAGAGGGAGAGAGAGAGGAAGAGGAGTTAGTAAGGCACATTCGTTGGCCGCAAGGGCTGATTTGGGGGGAGGGGAGAGAGGGCGAGCCAGAGCGAAGGGAGCCCATTTGTAACTGCAGTGTCTCGTTGGCGCTAATGAATGCCTGTGGCCAAATGACAACCCGTTATGCACTTGGCGAGCGCAAATTAAATGAAAATCGAGCCAAGAACACGAGGAGGAACTGACACCGCTAAGCTCGGTAATCAACCTGCGCCAATGTTCGGGATAAATTGGCAAGGTGAATTGCGCGAGCCATGTAACCTAGAGCGGAAAGAAATAAACAACCTGCGAGCACTTTAATGCACCCACCCCCTAGCTAGCGAGTCCATTTGATTTTTGCCCGGCAAAATCGCATTGCCTAAGTGATTCGCTGAACGTAAGTCTATGAAATTCAAAACTAAAATAAAGACAAATTCAAGTCGCGGGCGATCTGACGAAACGGTTGGCAGCCCGGCCAATTCATCTCCAGAATCGGCTTTTAGCGGATGATTTCGTCATTCAAAGGCCGGTCCGATGATGGCACCATCGTCTCGCTAACTAGAGATTCAGAGGATGGCGCCGCAACAGTTCAAGCTTGCTAGATCCGTGAACGATTCCGTATCATTAGTTTATTTTGCGAGCGCCCTGATGGGAAGATTCCACTGGAGCTGGTTTGAGAAGCATGTACTTATTTTTAGTCTAGGTTATACACTGTTCCAGTGTCTCGCGAGTTCATGCGCTAGCCAACCTAGTCGGCGCGACCATGACATTGACATACAAGGTTCGTGCACTCGCTCAATGGATCCAACAGGCGTCTTCATGGCTCAATTCAACAACACGCAGCCCATACAATGAGCTTTACAATGATCTCTCGCCTTCGAGAGCTCAAAGGTAAGCAAGCTCGAGCGAGAAAGAGCCAGCAATTTCTCAACTGTTCTCGTCTGATTTAGGATCACTTTCTTCTCCTTCTCTCTCTCTCTCTCCAGTTTGCTCGCTTAGCAAGCTAGCTCGTCGAAACAGAGTGAGAGCTGGAGCCAGAGAGACGCAAACTAATCAGCTTTGCAAAGTTGTTTGTGTTTTATTGACTCAAAACAAGCTAAACCAAGCAAGTGGAGCTCAGTGGGAGAGCGAGGGACTAGAGCACGAGCAACCAAACGTGCGCGAACGATCACCCGGATCGGATTAGATAACAATGGCGTCTGGTTGACAAGCTCCATGTAACTGGTGGCAGGTGCCTGCACCAGGGCTAATGCTTGCTCTCAGCAACCAGGGAATCTTCCCGTAACTTGGTGGCCTGGCTGGCATTAACTGCAGTCAGGTTGTTCATGCGACAACTAACTGTTGTCGCAAATGAAGCAGCCAATTTCGCCGCTAACTGACACACAAGCAACTTCCGAACTAAGCTTGACCTCGGCGATAGTGTTGTGCGGCCACCACTAGTGCTGGTCATTGGCACCTAACCAGAATGGCCAGCTTTGCTGTTGGCCCGTCAGAACAGAGAGCCAAAGGTGCCACACATGCGCTCGCCGAGGGAACGTTGGATTGCGCAACATGCTTGCCAGTGGTGGCTTTAGGTGCAAAACCGCTCATGGAGCCAAAGGTGTAGGTAGTCCTGCAGCCAATTGCCGACGACTTGCAAAGCCAACAGATTAAATCGGCAAAGGCGGTCGATTTTCTGCACTAGCCTACTAGTACAACGCCAACCTGGCCACAAACTAAAGCCTTGCCGCTGGAGGCCAGCCCAATGCGGCCCTAACTCGCTGCAATCATGAGTTATCTTGTTGCAGCCGAGCCAAGTTTTTAGAGAATGACAACAAGCAGGCAACTGTATTGCCCCACACTTATCGATCACCATAAACTTGGAGCGCAAAGGCTCATACAACTGAACGATCGGAGAGAAAGAGAGAGAGAGAGAGAGGGAGACACCTGAAGGCGCCTTGGATTTGAGCCATTTTCTCTCAATCCAAGGGTCTCAGTTTGCTAGTGAGCCGAGCGCCTTGGCCGCTGGAACTTTTGGAGTGGGAATAGGAGGAGAGAGAGAGAGAGGGATAGATAGAGTGAGGGCGAGAGAGGAAGCCTGAGGGATGGATGGAGGCTGAAGGCAAATAGTTGAGAAGATAAATCGGGCAGGTTAGCGGATAGGCGGGCGTGCCAGACAGGTGAGAGCAGCCGATGTGATAGAGGGGGAGAGGCGGGCAGAGACTTGCAATCGGTTTTGCTGAGAGAGGTCTGCAATTGGCATTGCTCCTGCTCATGCTCGATTGCTTCGCGCGCGGCCAAATGCAAGCGAACGAGCTCGGCTAAATCTCTCCAAGTTCGTCTGTGTGAGCTCGCGTGTGAGAGTGCGTGTGCGTGTTTAGCAGTGCATTCAGCGAGTTACAGCGATACAATGGCATTACCTTTAAACATCCCAACATGTGCGCGCCACACTAATGGCCATTATTGTTTCGTATTAGCATAGCACCCAAGCTGAGATCACGCCGCCTCCACAGCCTCAGCTGCCACCTCAGACACCAGGAGCCTGACGACTTACCTGGCCCGAGGACTCTTTTGTCCGACAATCGGCGCCTTTAATTATTGCGGTGCAAGGTCGGGCTCAAATCAAGAGGCTGCTCACAATGCAACTTGCACCCATGCTAAACCCCAGCCGCCGTCACCACTCTTAGACAAGCCATCGACATCAAAAGCATCCACAACAACTATCTGGTCCAACATCAACCCCCACTATGGGCTTTAAACCTCAACTCAACCAGCAACAGCAGCCGGCGCCCCATTGGCTACGCCAGAGAGCCATCGGGAGGCGACAACGACACGCCCAGGTCTCTCTGGATTCGATGAATCGGCTCCAGCTCGAAACCTGTCTTCAAGGTCATTTTGGTTGCGTCAATTGTTTAGATTGGAACGAAAGCGGTAGTCTATTGGCGAGCGGCTCAGATGACCGCACTGTCATTGTATGGGATCCTTTCAGGCAAACGAAGAGGAACGTTGTGAGCACCGGACATGAGGGGAACATTTTCTCTGTTAAATTCATTCCGAATTCAAGTGATACTTTAGTGGCGACCTGCGCTAGCGATGACCAAGTTAGACTCACCAACGTTTTAACCAACGAAACTTTATTGAGTTGCAAAAATTGCCACAGTGATAGAGTGAAACGATTGGCAACCCATGTAAACGAACCCTATTTAGTTTGGTCGGCTGGAGAGGACGGTTACATCATGCAATATGACATCCGCGAGCAACATAATTGCAAAGTTTCAAAGCCAAAAAATCTACTCATTGATCTCAACACAGCTGGATCGTCTTTAGCGGCGAAATGTCTGGCCATCAATCCAATGCGAGACGAAATGTTGGCCGTTGGCTCAAACGATGTCTTTATTCGCATGTTCGATCGGCGTTTTATGGGCCTAGACGGCTGGAACTCGTGCACTGCCTACTTCACGCCCGGCCACCTGCTTGCAAGATCTCCAAGCAACAAATCGAAGCCCCAGTCCTTTGGCTCCACTTATTTGGCCTTCAATCAGGACGGCTCTGAGCTACTGGCCAACATACACGCCGAACAAATTTATCTATTTAACACTTATGAGCCCTGGGAGCGTTACAAATCCTACTCTCAAACCCTGCGACCCCTTATCATGAACGAACCCACCATTAGCGAACAAGCTAAATGTCATAAACCCTACTCACCGTGGCGCGAACTTCAGAAACGTGACGAGTGCATACAGTTACCGGAAAAATATCGCCACTTTTATCAAGAGGCCGCTAAAGTTTTAGGGACTAAGCGAGCATTGTGTAAGAGAGACTTTGATCAGATTAATCAGATGCTGAGCGAAACAAAGAATTGCCCAAAGTTGTATTCTCTTAGGGCCAGCGCCCTCATTGCAAGAAGCTGGCGAGGTGACCATTACGCGGCCATCCGCGATTGCTGTTGCGCTCTAGCGCTGGATCCTATGGACTTCACCTCTATGGAGCAGCTCGCCCTAGCATCGTACTTTTTGGGTGATAGCGATGCCGCCCATGGGCTTCATAAGCTACTAAAAATGGTGCAAGAACTGTTCTCCTTCGAGCCCAATGATGGTCGCCTCGAACAGGTTGTCCAATCTCTATCAACAATGGCAAGGATGTTGCAACAGGACTCCCCTGAGACATGGGACGCAGATTCTGGTTTCAACACTGACGAAAACCATCGTCAGCACGAAGATTACGTTATGTTGGACGATCCAAGTTCTATACCACAAGTTACCATCAACAATTTAATCTCTAGAATGTTCACAACCGAGGGCACTAGATCTAATGACTTGCTGAACCTAACTAACGCAATCTCTGATCAATGTCGTGGCGAAATAGAGCGCGCATCCAATGCCTTTGATTATACAAAACGCTTCTGTGGCCATTGTAACATGAACACTGACATCAAGGAAGTCAACTTCTTTGGCCAGAATGGGGAGTTTATAGTTGGCGGGAGCGATGATGGCGCCTTCTACATTTGGGACAAGGAGACTACAAACATTGTCAAGGCTGTTTATGGCGACATGCAGATATTAAACTGTTTGCAGCCTCACCCAAGCGTTTGCGTCTTGGCCACGAGCGGCATTGAGCCCCTGGTGAAGTTGTGGTCACCGAGCGGTAAGACCTGTCTCGATGTGACCTCGTTGGAGATGCGCTGCACTCAGAACCAGGATTTCATTACCTCCGATCCGCTCGAGGCCATGATAATGATGCTCTATCCAAACCGTGATAGTTAGATTAAATTTCAAAAACTGACACCAATGTTCAACTTTACGTATGTTTAATAAGGGGAAGCCGCTGAACTTAAGCTAGCCTAGACTAGTTGATTGTTTATTTACATCCACGCCTATAGTTAACTGCTTCGCCCGGCCTATTTCGCTGGCGATTGAGCATTCGGTGGTGGGGCTAGGACATCAAGCGAGTGGCCTGTGTCCCAGGTTATGTTGTCGCCCTCTTGGTTTCCGTTCGAGTCTTTCAGGTATGCCGGGTTTGCGAAGCTAATGCGCGAACCGTTTGATTTGCTGCTAGCGAAGCGCTTCAAGTAACCACGCCGCTCCAATAGCATTACAAATGCCAGCGAGCTTAGCATGAACAAGGTTGCAAAGCAAATTGCGACCACAACCCGGCTGAAGAGCGATCCAGTTCCGGTCGAAGGCATGAACCAAATGAAACCAACACTTCCCGCTGCGTTCGAGTTAGCTAAAATTTCTGCCGGTTTCACACTCAATGGGTCACTATAGACCGAGGAGCCGTGTGCATTGGCAGCCTTGACAACAAATTCATAAATTTTGTTCATATTTAGATCGTTCAGCTTAATCCAGGTTAAATTTGTAACCGTTCTACTTAATTCGCGTGACCCGAATGGTCGCCAGAAAATGCGATAATACTGAACTAATGACGGATTTTTCAACGGCGGATCCCATTCAATTATAAGCGGTTCTGATTGTTGTCGTTGGCCAACCTCTGATTGCGAGTCGATGGCATTATTTGTTGCTGTTGGAGATTGAGTTTGTTGGCTCGAATCAGTGGCCTGATTTTCGGTGGCCGGCTCGCCTGTCATCATGACCATTGAGCCTATCACAGATGCGTTAGTGTTTGCATTGTTTGCTTGCGCGGTTGGATCGGCGTTGTTTTGGTTTGCGTTCGTTTGGCCTTGCAAGCGGTCGGTGGCAAACATGTTAGTGTTCATGGTTGTGGTTGTAAGCTCGGCGCCCTGGACCCCAAAGTCGCGCTCGCCATGCTCTGAGTCGGAGGCGAGCAAGACGCGCACGTTGCGCGGTGGCCCCGGCAACAGGCTGCGACCCTCCTGGAAGCACTGGTTTATGTCTATGGCCGAGGAGAGGAAACAAAGAGCCGGGATGTTGAGCTTGGCGCCCGAACACCAGCGCAAACACGAGGAGGGCACCTGGCGAGTTCGGCAACAGTTTCTGTGGTCGCTTCCGTCGGCCGCGCAAAACATCAACTTGTCGAGGTGAGCTTGGCACTCGCGAATCTTGAAGGCCGTTTCAATCTCGAGACCGTCGGCAGAGCAGACGGGCAGACACTTGGCGCTTACATTTTGGCTCTTGCAGCAGTCCATCAGGTCGGAGTTTTGTTCCAGCTGCTTCAGGTAGGAGAGCTGGTCTGTTGCTGACGGCGACGAGGAGGAGGAGGAGGCGGCAGGAGGGTCGGGCAGTCTGTCGAGCACGCTCAATTGGATTGAGTCGGACGACTCTGATATGGAGTTACGCGAGCGACACTGATAGGTGCCCGCGTCGGCCTTTGAAACGTTTCTAATTGTTAGCGTGTGCGACCAAGCAAACGGATCCTCGAATTGGGACATTAGCAAGGTTGTGATCCTTTCGCCAGGTGAAATGACGCTCTGTGGTGCTCTTGCGCCAGTTTGCGCACTCTCAACAGAATCCTCCGGATTGAAGGTCCAAACTACAGTTGGTTGCGGGTTTCCGCTTACATCGCAGGTCATTCTGGCAGTTGCTTGCAGGTTTGCCTTCACTTGTTTCTGCTTGCCAGTCGCCTTGCTTCCAAATCTAACATTTATTTCCGTACGACTTTGGACGCTCGCATAATCCTTGCCGTGTCCATTTGAGGCAAAGCAGGTCACTGTGAGCTGGCCGCGGACTAAGTTGACCAGATGATATATCACATAGGGTTGTGTTCGCTTCTGGACGAGGAGGCCGTTGATGAACATTGAGATTTGGGGTGTCGGTTGGCCTAGAGCGACGCACATTATGGTTATATTGTTGCCCTCAATTGGGCTGTTTATAACAAGCGGATGGTTGAGTGTTGGTGGGACGGGTTTTGCGGTTGAAGCTAGCAGGATTTCGCTCATGTGGCCGAGCATTTGTTTGCTGTAAGCTTGGACGGTGATCACGTATTGCGAGGAGTAGCGCAAGTTCCTGAGCAAAACTGTGGTATCGCTCGTCTCTACAACAGTCCAATTGGAGGCCACCTGCTGAATTTGTGCCTCGCCGGCGGATGTTTCAGCTGGCACCAGCTGGTTGGTTGCGTTTTGAACGGCTAGCATCTTGTAGAAGACACGATACTTAATTTGAGCATCGTTGCTTATGAACAAGGGTGCGGCCCATTTGAGTACGATGGATTCGGTGTCTATTCGTAGGATTTCAAGCGAGTGAGGTGCGCCCAAGGTGGCTCGGCGCTGGTAACTGTCCGTCTGAGTTTGGTCGGAACTTTCGTCTGGCGTTTGAACGATCAAGACGAGCGAGGGCAGCGAGATTCCGTACGAATTTTCGGCCGTCACGTAGATACTGTACCTTGAGTTTGCCTTCAGTTTGTCTATGGTGGCCTCGGTTCTGTTTGTTGTCAGAATGAGATTGTGCTCCAATGGATGCAATGGAACGACTGCAATGAGCGACGAGAGGTCGCTCGCGGACACTTGCTGGTCGGCAGACTGCTGCAACTGCTGGTATCTGACGTGGTACTCAATGTCGCTTCTCAGCGAGTCCTCGCTTGCTGGCGCCCACTTAATGCTAACCCGATCCGGCTTGATGTCTAGCGTGTGCAAGTCTATCGGTGCGCTTGGTATCTGCTTTGAGCCCTCGTCCATGCACCTGATTATCTTTCCGAAATCGGCCGCGCACCTGGTGGCCACGACGAGCGGCGAGTGCTCGGTTAAACCGGCGCAAACGTTGAAACACTGGTCACTGACTCCCCTATTCCTGCAACATGGCACTGAGTTCCGACTTCCGGCCATGCATCTCAGAATCACAGGCATCTGGCTGTTGCAGTTTGTGACTAAACTTGAAACGTCGCTCACTTTTATGTCATAGTCGCAGAGTTGGAGACAAGTGTTGTGGACTCCGCTGTTTAGGCAACAATTTGTTTCATTATAGTAGGATGGCTCGGAAGTTTGGCTTGTGTTTCCGTGAAGCGGGAGTCTGGATTCTAGCTCGCCAGAGGGCGCACCAGCTTGGCGGGCAGCCTTTTCGGGATCGGCGAGCGTCTGGAAGACAAAGCGGACGGACGATTCAGACTCGCCAAATTTGTTTATGGCAACCACGAAGGTTTCGTACACAGTCTCAGCTTGGAGCGCGTCCAACAGGTAGGGATTTGTGGCGGCCTCTGCGTTCGAGTAGAGGAAGTCGTCGCCAGTTTGCGTCAGACTTGAGGTGTCGCCAAAGAGGCTCGCGGTTGCGTTTGGTCTTGCGAGCAAGCTTGTTGGGTCAACGCGGCGCCAGAAGATGCGATAGCCGAGTAGCGAGCGGGCGTGCTTCTTAGGTGGCCGCCAATTGAGCACCGCCCAGGTGTGCGTAATGGGGCCAACGGTAAAGTTTTGCGGCGCACTAGGGAGCACGTTGTGCGATTCGAGGATGCAGCTCGTGTAGGCGCCCATGTGGGTTAGGCAGCGGAAGTGGCGATAGTCGACGCGCTTGATGTCGCCGGCGCACATTGAGAGACAGAAGGGCGAGACGGCGCGCGCCTTGCAGCAGTCGGTGTGGTTTACGCGCGACGAGAGGCAACTGAAGGTGACGTTTGACCAGGGAGCGCAAATCATGAGATCCGCAATGGTTGCCTTGTCGGCTTCAACAGGATCGCAGAGAGTATCCAAGCATCTTGGTTGTTTTATGGTCGTGTTTCAAGGCGGCCGAGCGGGCGAGTGGGGAGGGGGGACGGCAGCAGCGGCAGGTAGTGAGGATGGATGGTCGAGATTAGATGCTCAGGCGAGATTAGAGTCTATCATCGTTGAACTTGGCGCTGAATTCGTATCAGCTAAAAATTTGTTTCTGCGCCACTCATGGTTTGCCGGCAGCCAAAAGGGAAACTTGAAGGCAGCCCCAGAAGCTAAGGATAGCTTACCTTTTCAAGGTGACACCGCGATCGATGCAACACTTTCGCGTGTCCGGCAAATTCGGCTCAACGTAGGCGTCGGCCGGCGACTCTTGAGCGCTCGATGAGTCCGGCGAGGCTGGCTGCTCGCTTTCTGGCGCCAACGTAAGCGCTCTTATCGGATCGGTGAGCTGAGATCTGCCGAGCGAATTGAAAGCAAACATTTGGATCTGGTACACAGTGTAAGGCTTCAGATTGTCTATGCTAAACTCGTTGCTTTGCTTGGCCAATTTTAAGCTGATAGTTCCAGTGGAGGCGGCGAGGAGTTTTGTCATGGCCGCCAAGCTGGAGCTGTTGGCCGCGTCCACAATGGTGAGACCGGCCAATGGAGTTGAATTGGCCGCCTCAGAGGCTGAGGAGGAGAGGGAGCTCGTTTGAGGCGGTGCCGTCGCCGCCGCCGCTCGCTGGCGCTCGCCCCTCTGCTGGCCAATTGTATCCTCGAAGGAGCTAAGCTTTGTTAGATTTATGATCCAGCCGTCAATCTTGCGCAACTCGCGCTCCTCGGTCACCTTTTGCCAGGAAACCTTGAGCGTGGTCGAGGAGACCGCCTCCACTATGACCAGTTCCGGTTGGCCTGGCAGCGTGCTAATGCCCTCGGCGACGCCTGTGTAACGGGGCGCAGTAGGTTAGTGGTGCTGGGTGCTGGTTTGGTCGGCGGGCAGCCGCTTTGGGGCTGCTTGGCTTGCAATGCAACGGCCGCCAAGCTCGAAAAACAAACGCTCGCTCTCTAAGTTGGCCGGCCAATCAAGACATCATGGTTAGCTGACTGGCTGGCTGGCTGGCCGGCGCGCTTACATAGGCGAGCGGCGTATCGGTCGCCGTGGCCGTGGCCGTGGCCGTCGCCGCCGCCGCCATGAGTCAATTGTCTTTCCACTCGGCTCCAGTAGAGCAGTTGCGCCCTCTGCAAGCGGCGGCCCATTGAGCCAGGGAGCAAGTGAAAACAAACCAAGCCAGACGCTGTCACCTATCATTTCGCTCGCCCACCTTGAGCGCTCGCTTGAACCCTCGACTTGGCGGCCAACTCTCGCCCGCCCGCCCGCTCGCTCTCCAACCTCCAGACCCTCAAGGCGATTGGCGCGCAAATTTGCCTAAGCTAGTAACATGATAATTATTATAAATGGTCTCTCGCTCGCTAGCTGGCTGTGGGGTCAGAGGGAAGTGGCGGCCGGCCAGACCTGCAGCCAGCAGGACGGCGAGCGAGCGGGCAGGTTGGAGAGGAGGAGAGAGAGAGGGCCGCCAATTTAGGGCTAGTTTGCAAACGATCGCCCGCTAATGATTGGCCGCCAACCTCCGATGGGCTCTGGCACTTACATGACATTATGGAGGCCGAGTAGTCGGCGCAGTAGCTCTGGTCTTGGAGCGACATGGCTGAGGTGTCCGCCGAGTGGCCGCACATCTGGTTGCACCTGGCCGGGATGTGGCGCCGCTGGCAGCACTCGGTCAGGTTTCTGCCGGCGACCATGCACCTCGTGATGGAGGGAAGCGCAGAGAAGCACTCGTGGACCATGTTTATGCTCTCGTATTTGGAGGCCAACTGTTTGAAGCTGCACAGGCGCTGGCATCTTGGCACCACGAATTCGGCTCGGCAACAATCGGTGAAGTTGTGCTCGATTTCGTTGAACTGCTTTGCGCGCTCCTCTGCTTGTTGCGTTCGGATTGACTCATTAGGTTAGATTGTTTTCTGCGCTCCATCTCGTGACTTTGCTTCAGTAGCTCTAGCCTCTCGTCTCGGCAGCGTCCTTAGTGAACTTACCTAGCGCGTCGATGTCGCGCGAGCCGTCCGAGTTGGCCGACTCGCTTGGCCTCACAACGCTCAGAATGCGCATTGTTCTAACTCGAGGCTCCGAGTTCGTCTGGCAGATGTAGGTGCCGGTGTCGCTCTCACGGACGTTGCTTATCTTGAGCAACCAAGTTTCGTGCGATTGGATGACAGAGAAGCGATCGTCTGAGATGACTCGCTGCCTTCCTGCAGTGAGAATGGTGCCACTTTCGGACTCAGCCTGTTTGCCGCCAGCGCTCATCGCTTGCGGCTCCACGCTGACCTCGTTCGTGTAGCGCCAAACGAGAGTATAGTTTTGCAAATTTTTAGCGACACACGAAATGAACGCATCCTGGCCAACAATTGCAACTATGGGCTCATCGCTAGTTCCGCTGGCCAAATCCGGCAAACCCCTCGAGGCGCCACCCTCTCGCTGGCCCTCGACTGAGTTTGATTGTATTAAAACTAGCAATAAATAACAGATTTGCGCGATTGGCCAGCCGGGGGAGGCCTCTTTTCTCCTACCTGGCCGCTTGAAGGGCGCTCGGCTGGTTCGTTTCAGAGCCAGAACAACTTCCTCTTCCTGCTCTTCTTCTCCTCTTCGGCCGCCGCTTTGAATCTTGCAATCATCGTGCGCTCGGCTCGGCCAACAAGCTCGCGCTCGCTCTCGGCCACTAAGCGTCGGCTCGGCCGCCAGTCTGGCCTCCATCTTGCTCGCTTGGGCCCCAAACTAAGTGTGACCACTCGCCGCCGCCGCCTCCTCCTCTCGCGCAAACTCTCTCCCCTCTCGCTCGGCCACAGCAACGCAAAACTAAGGACGCTCGGCCTGCTGCATCCGCAAGCCAGTGAGCCTCAGACTCGAGTGGTGTGACTTATGCCAAACAGTCGACTGCAAAAGCTGGCGGCAAACCAGCTTCAGTTCCCCAAAAACAACAAACCGCTCTGCTCAACCCTCTTGGCGGCGCCGCTTGTGCCGCAAACTCCACTCGAGCCTCCCCCAAAGCGGCCAATTCAATCGGCCCGGCACAGCACACAACTCTACTCAATCGAGACTTGAATTCAATTCTAATTCCGATTCTAATTTCAGCCAAAACTACAACTCCCACTCCAACTAAAGCTACCTTTCAAACTCGAACTCAAGCTCAAGCTCAAGCCCAAACTAATACTCGAGCTCAAGCTTGCAGCCTTTTGAGCGCAACAAACCCGAATCACCTGTCGCGCGCACGCAACGCTCGCTCGCTCGCTCGCTGGCTCGCCAGCCAGCCAAACGGACGCGCTTCAATGGAGGAAACTCTGAGGCTTCTGAGGGGCGAACTGAGCGCAGATCTTCCTCTTTCGCCAGCAACTCCAGCGCCAGAGGCTTCCTCCGCCCTTCCGAGCTCAACGCGCCAATCCAAACAGGAACAGCGGCAAGGGCGACAATCTGGCCAAACCGGCCCACTGACGCAAGCAGGCGGGCAGGCTGGCTGGGGCCCAAGCGAGCTGCTCTCCTCTCAGAAGGCCCTGCCAGCGCGCGGGCGCCCAATATTGCACACACTCGCGCTCAAGCAAGCTCAACGCAACCAAACCCAACTAAACACAACTCATGCAAACTAAACTAAACCAAACCAAACAACAGAACCCAATGGGCGCCAACTAACCTCCAACGCTAATGCTCGCCAATCGTACTTTTCATTACCAAACGAGCCCGTCCGTCTGAGCGTCTGGCAGAGCTAAGTGGATAACCGTGTAAAAGTGGCCGCCGGTGGGCGTTCAGTCTCGCCTCCCTCTGGGCTGCTGGCCAAAGTTTGCTTTGTTTCTTGCGAGGGCTGAACGGCAGGCAGAGAGACAATCCGTCTGCGGTGGCTTCCATTCAGCAAGCCGGCGCCCAACTTAACCCAACCAGCTCAACCGGCTCAACCAAACTCGGCGGCGCCCGAACTGCGACAGGCGCTCTCAAACTAGTCGCTTGCTATCAATCTAACGCTTTCTCTCTCCTCCTCTCACTTGCGTTGCTCCTAAACTCGCCCCGCTGAAGCCACCAGCTTACTCGCTTTGGTGCTGGCGCGAAAGTGTCTAAACTGATCACGGTTGCTTTATGAAATTAAACAAACGTTAGCAAGCGAGAGTTCCGAGTTTGCAGTTCAAACAGGTTGCACTTGGCTCAAGTCGGCCGAGTTTTGGACTGGAAGCGGAGGCTCAAGTTGCGCGCGCAGGGGTGGCAGAATTCCCAAAACTCTTGGCCCAAATGGACGCCTTTGCTCGGACTGCCGCTCGAGCTTGCGGGCGAAATGGGCAAGAGTGGAACTCAGGGAGCTTGCGCTCAACTTGCCTGATGCTAAAATAGTAGCCAGCCGGCCGCTCGATGGCGCGCTTCTGGCGCCATTTCACCGGCTACCTGCAACCCAATCGACAAGTCGGCGCACAAACAATGGCCGCCGGCGGCCAAGCCACTCTCGGCCAGTTTGGGGGGGGGAGGCAGGGGAAGTGAGACAATATTTGATTTTGCCAATTCAAATTGCTTGTAACGTGAGCGTCCATTGAGCAGGTTGCCCTCCCTCCCGCACAATGGACCAAACGAGCGCCCGGCCGACAATCCGTCGGCTCGCTCAATTCCAATGGAAGCTCACTGGCGGCCGACAAGCCTGTGGCTGGCAAACAATTGAATTGGAGCCGACGGCTCGAGTCAGGCGCGCGGCCAGGTAAGCAGGCGGCGGCTAGCTCGCTGGCTGGGCGAGTTGGCGGGCGAGCGAGCGGGCGGACGAGCTGGCAAGCGCGCTAAATGCTCGCCCGGCGCCAAGCTAGAGCGCCGATTGATTAGGAGTAATTGGCCGCTCGTTTTTAGGCTCGCTCACAACTCGGCTCTCTCTCTCTCTCTCTGAGCCAGTGCTCGACATATTCAGGAAAACAAGTGGCCGGAACGGGACGCTCGCAAGTGTTGGCCACTTCCGCTCTCGATTGGCGGCCGCAAAAAGAGCGGGCCAATGATGCTGGCGATGGAGCAGCAGCGGCGACTCTCAGCCAAAAACTTGACCGCTCACTTGGCTTGAGCGCCACTCTCGCAGGCGAGAGTTGTAACGGAAATTTGCATAAACTCACAACAATATGGGAACACTGTAAACACCAATCAGCCATGTTGGGCCAGCATGAGCCAGGTTGGCTTTGCAAGACGGCGGCCGGCGCGCAACAGGCAGGTAGGCGAGCGGGCGGGTAGTTTGCTTGCTTGGAGGTGGCGCCTCCAAGAGCGAAGAAAATGGGCAAACTTGAAACTAGCTAAACCGCAGCCTTCCAACTCTTAAAAGTGCGAGCAGCTCCACCCTCGTGGATGTTGGCCCTAATGGAGGCGAGCAGCCGCCAGCCTGACGCACTAAGATCGATCGAGCGAGCGAGCGAGCGCTCGCCTGAAACCTATGACCTTGTCTCGCTCCACTCGCGAGCAAGCAAGCCGGCAAACCATTTGGCGCGCAAACAGAGGCTTGCTCTCCGTTGAGCTTAGATTGGAGCGAAACAGAGCCAAAACTGTGTTCACCTGTCCGCTGATTAGCTGCGTGGCTCCTCACTACCTGATGCGCGGCCGCATGGCTGGCGCCACCGACGAGCCTGCGACTCGCAATCTCTCCTCGCGGCCGCCAGCTACAAGATCGGGCGGTTGCGAGTGAGCTTGCCGGCTAGAGAAGGAAGAGGCTGCTCTTGGAGGAGCGCCATTTCCTCCTCCAGTCGGCCGCTCTTGGCGGCTAACATCGACAAACTTGTAAGTCCGCTCGCCTTGCCTAAAATTAGTGCACACAAGTTGCCCGTCTCTCTCCCTCTCTCACTGCTCTTACGTCAGATTGAGCTCGATCGGTTCGTCCGTGATAAGACTTGATTGGGCGCGCAATCGAAGGGGGTTAGTGAAACTCGATTGATAACAGCGAGCGGCCACGCTCAAACCGGGACTGGTTTTGGCCGGCGCCGTCTGCCCTCTACAACTGCTCGTTTCCAATAAACGGACTTGAGTGGCCAAACAAGAGAGGGGCCATTGTTTGCGCAAGTGACAAACAATACTGAATTCAAAGGCGAGCGAGCAATTGAAGGCTCTCGGCAAGCTCAAGGGGCTTTTTGGCCCCGCTTGCTTGTTGCATCCTTTTGATCGACAATTCCGATAATGGAAACGGTACATTGTTTTTAGCATTGACATTGTTGTTCATCCTCTCCCACTTGTCTCCCCTATTTTTGGATATTGTAGACCAACCAAGTAGACCTTTGAGCCTTGTAAACTTGCATCTAAACGGCAATTCATTCATCCAATTGGATGTTTGATCAGCTTGTAGTTGAGCGCGCATTTAAATTATTGCCTTAGGGGGGTTTATGAGCTGGAAGAGGGAGCAGACTGCTTTTTGGGGCTAATTTTTCTGACTGAATAACGAGAGCGGAGAGTTGGCTCCACCACCGCCAGCTGCAAGCCGCCCCAGTTCCACTGCAGCGATCCGCCGAGCTTGCTCAGTGGCTCGGGCGGCTTGGGAGATAATGATCGGATTGCACGAGAGGCAACAGGTGAGGGAATGGGCGCGCGCGCTGAGGGGTCGGCTTGCGAGTGCACGCGTTTCCTCGCTCCCCAGGTGTAAGGTGGCTCCGAGCCTCCTGATTGCGAGTGGTGCTAATCGACAATCGTCTGCAGCGCAACAACCCGAGCCCATCGGGAAGGGAGAGACTGCAAAGTTGTTAAACAAGTACATGGCGAAAAGGGCCGACGGGAGAGAGAGAGGGGGAAGGCTATGATTGATACTGAGGGCCAGGTTGGAGTCTATGCTGAGTAGGGAGGAGGATAATTTTCCAACGTTGCTCCCATGTGACGCTATACAGCGGTACCGGCGCCACACTGAGTCCAAATTGTAACGCCAGAAGTGGTTTAGGAGCATCGGTTGGAGCTAACAATTGGAGCCAGCTGGTTCTGCGCCCATTCAATGAGAACAGGAGCGATGCCGAGTCAAGGCCAACAAGTGGCGCGAGAACCCAACCGCCCACTCGCCGTAAAACAATTCTAGCTCCGTCGTTCGCTACCACCTAAGCTTTGTGGGGGATTCAGCTCAGGGATGCAGTAGGGATGTTTTGTTGAACGAATGTAATCGTGACATCAAACAACTCTCTCAACATGATGATTGAAATAGGTGTTGCTGAGGCGCGAGTTACGATCTTTACTCTACCATCAAATCGCCTTAGTGTTAGCGACCAAGTGCAATCTGATTCGGCTAGAGATATGCAACGCAGGTAGTCTAATTACGTGACAGTTTCTATTTAAATATCCAAAATTTGTTTATTAAACTTTCTATGAGTCACAAGATCGGTCGAGTTATCTCAACTTCATGTGCTTCGATTTGGCATGTTGCGAACGGCTACTGTAAGGTGATTGCGAGGGCGGAGGTGGCTGAGGATTGAAGAAAGGATGTCGGTGCGCCAGAGAGGGATCATTGTGCATGGGGGGCATGTCTGGATAGTTGCGACTAGAGTTTGAGCCACGATAGTCTGGCGGTTTCCCGGCGCTATTGTAACGGCTTGAAGATGGTTGTGCTGGATTTTCGCTATATATATCGATAAAATCGTCCACATGGATTGAAGGTGGTCGACTGGTATTTTGTGGCCGAGATCGGAACGAGTCAGGCCTTGCTGCTGGCCGGCCTCGGCCACGAAGTGGAGCAACATAAGGTTTGTGGCTGGAGGGTACAGAGAGCTCTTGATAGTTGTAGGGCGCGTGGTCGAATCTCTTCGAAGAGGATTCGGACGATCTATGTGTATGCGCATTCAAGTCTAGAAGAACCTTCAGTCGGTAGGTTTTTTTCAGTCCAGATGAAAGTGAGAAACGGTCCGAAGTTTTACGTGCCACCTCGAGCAGATTGATCTTGGTCAATTCTTCCGGAGGTGCTATGTCTCCGATAAGATTTGTGTAACCCTCTTTTGTAGTGGGACTGTCATTCATGGACTTGATAGACTCAACAAAATGACTTACCGATGTTAAACAAGCGTTTGATCCTGAGTTTGTACAATCCTCGGCTGGCTCGCCTGGCCTATATTCATCATGCAACTTGAGAGTATTCTGTAAATTTGCTAACAACTTCTCGTCCTTCTTACCCAAAACTTGAAGATGGTTTGTAAATGCTGTTTCGAAGGCTTGATTTGTTATGAGATTTGATATGAGATTTAGGATCATCCTTACAGCGTAGGTGCTCTCTTTGGTTACGGATAAAACTTTAGTGCAGAATTTCTCTTCCCCTTGAGGCTGATTTTGTGGATTTTGCTGGCCATGTTCAGGTGAGACGTTACCATTGCTATCAAGGCTTAGCTTCGATGCGTATAAAATCATGTTGTCTGTCATTATCTTAGATACCATGCAAGCAGCATTTGACGAAAGATCACAGAGTTGATTGCATAAATAATATAACAAGATTCTTATGTTACTTTGATGACATATGCTCAGAAGTGAGATCATTTGTTCTAATGATTGGTGCAATGGATGCAAATGTGCGCTCCACAGTTTTCTATGGTTGATGTTCTTAAACAATTGCTCCTGGTCGATTGAGTCCATCATGCTGGAGCAAGGCAAAGGCGATGGCAGTATTTTAGTCAGTACATCTAAGCCATGATGAAAGAATACAGGCGTTGAAAGGGTAAAATCTATAACTTCTTTGAGCATTTTAGTCCACATGCTCTTACTGATAACTTTTTCCTCTGACTCTGAAACGCTAAGACACATCTGTGTATAGCTCATCAGAATTGATAGAATGAGTTTCTTGGTGTTTTGAGCTAGCTGATAATTGTCGGACCTCAGTGTGATTGATCTCTGGAGAGATTTCAAACTCATTGGCCTTGTTGACTCTTTGGCTGACTTAGGCTCTGGCTTGGGTACAAAGCATAAGAGCGAATAAGTCTCCAGTATAACAGGTATGATGCTTGTGTCCTTGAATTCACTACCTCGAGCATCGATGAGGTGGCATACAATCGAGTGTATCAAGAGAATAACGCTATTCAAATAAGAGATCACTATGCGGCCCCTGAACCCGCTCAAGGCAGCGCTTTGAAAAATTGGTCTCGGATAATTTCCGGTCAATTCGCGCAAAGTGTTCAACAATCTCTTCAATCCCTCCTGTTCGAAAACTTGCATTGTGCCATAGTGATATTTCAGCTCACCACAGATACTCTCGTCGTAAGGTTGAAACAACTTGAAGGTATTGCTTATTTGATTTAGAGAATCAGTTGTTGAGTCATCGCACAGATTGTTAATTCCGTTGTTTCGACTTGATTGCAGATTCAAGTTCCAAGACTGATTATGATTTTGCTGATGAGGAAGACTGTCTACAAATGCCATGAAAGAAGTCGATTTGCTGGTGTTTGAAGTGAAACGCTGTGTGGAGAACGGATCAAAGTTTGCCTTCAAGAACGATTCCACTTGAGGAGATATACATAGCTGGCGCATTATTCTCACAGCAGTGATCATTTGTGGCGGAAGCTCGTAGTCGAGCTCCTTTGCAAATGGTATGGAATAATTTGGTATGCACTTTCTGATTATCCGAGTGAGTTGTCTGAAAGTTTCCTCAGAATATGAGTTCAACTGGTATGGTGGTTCTGTGTCAAACGGGTTTAACCATGGTAGCAGAGATTCTATGCGCACGGACAAAGTTTTGTCTTTTGTCTTGCAAAGATCAATCAAGGTGTCTAGATATTCCTCAGCTATCTCGAGAACGTTGTTGTTAAGCCTCAGAAATGTCCCAACTAGTTCGATGGAATAATCAATTGACGTTTCCTTCACAAACTCCAACTGCTTGTGATATTCCGGCATGTCTAAAAATCTCAGCAGACAGTCCAAATTACCAATACATGAGAAATGTTTCACCATTGCCATCAGACCATAAGGATGCTCAGACATAATAAAAAGTTGATGCAGTATCTTCTCCGGGTCACTGAGGGATGATTCACCGCGGTTGCTGATCAGCTCTCGGTGAAAATAGAACAGTTTGTCAATACATGAATAGATCTTGAAGCTGTAAGCCAGTCTCAAGCTCAAGTCATTGCAACATAATACAGAGGATGATTCCTCGCGACAGAGAGAAGCACTTAAACAATTCTCAATACCGTCTGACATTCTCAAATGAGATGAACGTTTAGGTAACCGCTTCCCTGCCAAAGAGCGAAGGATATTTCCAACAGTCTCACAACACCCATTGGACAATAAGAGTTGAACACCCCTGGGTGAGTCGACCAACTGTTGTATGAATAATAAGCATAAATTTTGCAACCTGATGGCCTGCTCTATTTCAACACTTGACATGGATTCAAATGATGGCCCTGATGTTATGTTGAGCGTTGAATTAATGTATTCGAGAATTCGAAAGTGCCTAAGCCACTTATAGACGGCCAACTGTGTATCACTTGGATTTGGTTTGACTTGAAATTGTAACCTCGCTGGCAAATATCTTACTGGTTGAGCGATGTTGATGCACCCATCGCTAAGCAAATTCACACTATCTTGGATCAAGGACAAACTTTGTTCTAGAAAGATGCCGCTCTTTTGACCGTTCTTTCCAATATCAGATGTCTCGTCTTCAGAGCTATCTAGATTATCTGATTCAAAATTTGATAACTTTTCGAAATTCTTATAAAGCCTAATCTTCTTCATGAGATTTCCAATTGCTATAGTGACCCTAGTTGTTGGTTGTGATAAGAGGATGAGAATCATAAACTGATAGCATGTGAACGACATATTTGCCCCAATGTCGCTAGGCTTAATATCAGAGCTTGGTTTGCGCGAGGCTGTATGCTGATCATTGCTAAGGTATCCATTTCCTCTGAGATCCTGCCTGCCATCATCTGTAGGGGTGGACTCAAATTTAAGCGTCTCATCGCGCTCAGGATTGTTCTTGCCTGAACATGAGTCAAGCTCGGTGAGTCTTTTTGTAACCGATTCGATGGATAATTTCGAGCTTGTCCAATCATAAGTGTGACTTATGATGTGCTCAACTCCCTCGACTGTATCACAAGCTGCGTTAAGGCACTTGAAGATGAGAAGTCGTACAGGTAGAGACATCTGATCTTGGTCGTATAATTGCAAAACTCGTTGAGGCACTGAAGCTTCGAGCAAAGCGTTCACTGCTGAATCGCCGCAATGAAAAAGGATTGCTGCTAGCTTGATTCCAGCTCGTAGGTGCCTAACTTTGAATCCAGTCTGTTTCTGTCGCAAGGCAAGTTTCATGTCTAACCCATAACAGACTTGTTTAGTAAGAAACTTGAGCATACTATCACTACAAACAGTTTGGGTTAGGGACATGTTTGATATGTCGTTTGTCAGGTCTTCAATGAGCGTGACCCAATCATCAGATTTCAGGTCGTCCGTGCAGTTCATGGCATCGAACATTTCTCGAACCTTTTCAATCTCCTTGTCGATAGTCTCTTTGTAGTTGGCATCTTCAAGTCTTGATTTATGGACTAGAATACTTCGCTCTTGTAATGTTAATGAGGGGTCAGCGAAATAAATCAATGGTTTAGGGTAATAGGTGTCGACTTTAAATGACCACTCTCGAGCTTCCTGATCTTTGTAATCGCCTTCAGAGTGAATATCTTCCTCAGCACTAGCTATCGCTACGGGCGTGTGTTTGACTGACTCATCCTTCGCCGAGCTTGGGATGTATACATTCGAATCAGTGTGGTTTGAGCATTCAATCTCATCAGATTTTTCAATTCTTGGAGTGACATCAATCGTGGGGTCATCGCCACGATTACTTGTTTCCTCTATTAACACTGATTGATCACGTAGGGAATTGTTATCGATCAAATCGCTAATTGCACCTTCAAACATGTCAACAGACTCAGGTCCCTTGGGATAGTCTACTGATTTTACCAGAGATTCATTGAATGATTCGGATTCATCTCTTACTCTTCGAACGAGCTCTTGGTCGACAGATCTAACTATATATGGAATATCACGTTCGCTTGCGACAGGTGAGGCTGGAGTTTGAGCAGGTGGTGATGTGGCCGATAATATTACTTGCTCATCTTCGATCTTTTCCTCATAAGACGCGATTTGGCCAAAAATGGCGAGGGTTAGGGTGCGATAACTGCCTCTAAGAAGCAAGCCATCAGTTTGTATCTGAAGTGGCGGATGAAAGTCAGTTTCTTTCTCATTGCAATAAAATTTACCTAGATCCGTCATTGTGTGAGCATCTTGCTTCAGAAGATCGTTGATGAAGAATTCTAGCTCACATTTAGACGGATTTGTTGCGCCAAGTCTGACATTTCCTGGAATTTTGGCTTCAATTGGTTGACCTAGGGGGACAATCTTGATTAGATCGATCACAACTGGGGAAGGAAACTGTACTAAATCAAAGTTATCCTTTTCTGAACTAGAGTGCGAGAAAGTGTCGAAGAAGAGCAAGTCATCGGACAAGCAAGTTGAAGATGGCGGGTTGAACTGGTAGCCTTGGTTCTGCATCTTGATTTATTCTCTAATGCTCATCTAATGATTGGAATCAGGTTATTATCATGATTCTGAATTGACGACACTGGTTATTGCGACCATTGTCATCTGAATAATTTTGTGTCACGGAATTGACGATCTGGGAATTGTTTTTCGTCGTTTTGCAATCCAAGAGGGTGAATAGTTCCAGCTCTGAGTGGAAATACTTATGATGGATTGATTGTAGCGATTCTTGGCTTCTCATATATTCGGATTTGTTCTGGTCTCGAAGAATTCCAGAGTTCAACTCAGTTTCGCGCAACTGCCAGATTGGAAAAAACATGTTTATTTTGTGTTGGGATTCGAGCTCACGATTCGCACAGTTGTGAGCTGCGAACGGTCGGTGACTGTGAGGAACTGAAAATAAATAAAATGCATGTGTTTCACAGTAATGGCGGACAATTTGAAGACTCAAGACCAAAATTTGCCAAACATCAGCCGCACTTGACCGTATCAGCGCATTGATTTCCCATTTTCCCAATGATCTAGATCTCTAAGAGCATCTAGACCGACCAAAGATAGATTATAGCTCTTTGTGATGAATGGAGCACGCGAATCCAATGCTGTATCCGCGCACCCAGAGCGCCGGAAAGCCAATCATGCTGACAAACGCAAGGAACCCGATGACAAAGGGGACGCAAGAACAACAGTAAAACGACCGATGGTCCAACACTTCTCCCTTACCGAAGGCTGTAGAAGCTCTGACCTCTACGAAAAGCTTGAGAAGATAGGAGAAGGAACCTATGGTGCTGTTTACAAGGCAAGATGCAGAGAGACCAGCGAGCTGATGGCCATGAAGAAACTAAAGTTAGAGAGCGAGACTGAGGGATTCCCAATCACAAGTATCCGTGAAACCATCACCCTGTTGAAGGGTAAGCATCCAAACGTGATTGATGTCAGAGAGATAGTTTTCGGGAATAGGCTGGACCAGATCTATATCGTCATGGAGTATATGGATCGTGATTTAAAGTCCCTGATGCAAGACATGAAGCGGCCTTTCAAGATAGCTGAGATCAAACTTTTAATGCAACAACTCATCAGTGCAATTGCCCACCTCCACAACAATTGGATACTACACAGAGATCTTAAAACTTCAAATCTGCTAATAAATAAAGGTATTCTCAAGGTTGGAGACTTCGGGCTGGCAAGAGAATATGGATCACCTTTAAAACATTATACAAGCAAAGTTGTCACCCTCTGGTATCGAGCACCGGAGCTGCTACTTCAAACCGGGAAATATTCCACTCCGATTGATGTCTGGTCGATAGGGTGCATTTTTGGTGAACTCCTCACAATGAACCCCCTATTTCCTGGACAATCTGAGACTCAGCAGATAGATCTCATATTTAAAGCTCTAGGTTCACCCAATGACGAGTTGTGGCCTGATTATGAAAAGATTAGGTTAGTACAGAAGATCAAATTTCCTCTATACAAATTTAATAGGCTCTTGGAAAAATTAGAAGATAGGAAAGTCCTCAGCGACAAAGGATTTCATCTATGGAACAAGTTGCTAGCTTATGATCCAGGGATAAAAACGAGCTCTGGTAGCGATGTGACTCTTGTCAGGAGGCCAACCCATAGGATAACTGCCGAGGCAGCACTAGAGCACGATTTTTTTAGCGAAGAGCCACGACCTATCCACCCGAGCCTTTTCCCAACATGGCCACCCAAGCGCCCAAGCGACTAACGGAAATAGGGACTCTGCTATCAAAAGCCGAAACTAAAATGTCAAGAAATCCCAGAATTGCTCAAACAGATCTCTTCCAATCATATTCCCTCACGCGTTAGCGCTCATGTATCATCCAACTCTACAACAATCAGCCAATTCTTCATTGTGATCATAACACTAGCAACAGGTCTCTGGCATGGGCCTCTCTGTAAACAGTAGGGAATTTCGGTAACCATTGCGTTCCCTTAAAACTTGACTGAACTCCGATGAAATTGTGATACATGTTGATTCGATCTGGAACTAACTAATGATAAAATTCAGATAGATGATAACTCAGTCACATGTTGAGTATGCTACCGACTGTGTTTTTTCCGTTTGTTTCGGTGGTGACCATCACGATGGTGTCTGGAGAAACCATGACTATGCTTTCTGTGTTTGTTCTTCTTGTGGTGCCTAGACGATTTGGAAACCCTCACTTCTTTAACTATCTCAGGACTTGAGTCAGATTCAAGAATCTGTACTAATTTGGATGCCCTTCTCGGAGGTATGGTTGCTTCCAGGTCCATACGGGGGGGACGCGTAGATTGATAGTAATCAAGCTGCTTTAACGCTGGAGTGCACTCTTTGATTTGCCTCTGCCTCTCTTCTTGTAACCTCTTCCGTTTTGCAAGGACGATTCGCTCGGCATCCTTTATGGCAGTCATTGGGTCATAGATGCTCGTGATTAAGTCACACCGAGATTTTTTTCTGATTCCCTTCTCAGGATTGGAAGTGGACTCACTGCTCTCGACACCTGAGGGGCCACAGTACCAAGGTTTATTCACATCATCGAACCTGACCAGTTTGTTCAATATTCCGACCCGTTGCTGCCAACTCTCATCATCGCGCTTCCTCTCCTCCTCGTGTTCGTGATTACAATCCTGCCGATGTTCTGATAAATCTTGGAACAAGTTTATATGGGTTTGTGGTTCTACGTGTCCAGCCCTTAATTGGAGCTCCCTAGTACGAGCCTCTCTTTCCGCTTGCAGCACCCTATTTTGCTCAACTATAGCAACGCGTTCGGCCTCAGCTTCGTCACGACGAACCCTCTCGATATTCTTCCTAGTCCTCACGTGCCAACTCTTCTTTGGCAAGATATTCATTTTTGTTGTCGGAAATCAGAGAGATGCTCCGATTACAATGAGGCTCGACTGACTTCTGATCATAGGACGGAGTGATGGTTGTCAGACATTGTTGACATGGCACAACATTTGAAGCTCGTCTACACAGCTGATCTGTGCATGAAGCCCTTAGAGTCTCGAAAAATCTTGAGCTCTCCCTTTATTCCCATCTTGTTAATTTACAGAGACCTCGAACAGACAACCTTCTAGAGCCGAGGACCTACATCACCAGCAAAGTACTGTTATGATACTTGGAAATTAACGAATCAATTGAAAGATAAGTTAACTAATGGGTTTCATTAGATAGGCAATATTGCTTATGCTAATTGTTTTTGGCAACTCAGCTGGTTTGCAGTTCTCCACTCCATGCTGACTTCTGTCGCGTCTGCCCATCTCAACACGTGCAGGTGCGCTAATCTAGACGATATGTCGAGTTGGCCCATTACATGTAATGTACCTCATATGTAAGCCTCTTTATAATCCTCCTCACCCATGCCTCTATTAGATAATTTGATATGAATTCGACCACCTTAAGAAGCCAAGAACAGTTACATGGTAAAATCGACGTTGTTTTTGTCAACATGCGAGCGCGCAGGCTGCTAATTTCACGATCACATCAGTTTGCTTTAGGCCTCACCACCCACTACGATCAAATTTTGGACCTCGGAGAGCTTATGAACAAAGAATTTGAAGTCGGACGCTAGTTTCCTCGGTAGCCTCAAACATGGATTCTCTCATATCAGATATTAGCCTGCAGCCTTTGGCAGAGATAAGTTTCAACAAGTATGTCAATCGACTAACCGATTCAGTCAAGTTGCTAGTGAAACATGACAGTCATAACTTATTGGTTGTTATACAAGCCATCAAGCATTGCCCGAAACCTTGCTACAAGCGCGACGTTTTGCTCGAAATCCTAAAACGGGTTGTATTCTCGAAAGACGAATTTATCCAAACTCTTCTCTGTAATATTTTTCCTACAGAATGTAATCGACCATCATGGAAGGAGCTGGCAAACTCCATCGCATCATTGCCTGATCTCGTAGCTAACTGTCATGCTTTGGACAGGTATAGCGATTTCGAAGCCAATCATTTCTTCAAATTTATTCTAATCAAACTCTACTCAGCTCTTGAAAGTCTCGCAACGAGCAAAGCGGCTAGTGACCTGGAAATTGAGGAAAAATTTTTCTACATCCAGCTAATTGGAAGGATATCCATCACTGGCTATCACGAAATAGTGTGGTCCTGTTTTAGTTCTCGACTTTTGAGGGAGAAGCGAGAAAAATTTAGAGATTTAGCCGCCCACATTATGATTCTGCCTACTCAGGCTGACCCTCAAGCTGCATCGCAGTTTGAAATTTTCATAGAGCCCCTCTATAGTCCGATTTTCTACAACTTAAGGCCAAGCAGTGATAGCGGAAAAATCATTGCATCCATTCTTGGCGGAAGTGTAACTAATAATGAACATTTTGAGTACATGCTCTGTAGCAAGTTTATATTCCAGAAAAATTACACCTTGAACATATTTCGACAGCTTGTGATCCTGTTCAACATCTTTGCATACCTCTCATATCTGAACTCATCCAAGAACAAGGAGCGATTAAGGCATCCCGAACCGAGCATACTCATCAAAACTCTGTTGGAAATTGCTAAAAGTTGGTCCAACGGAACTAAAATCGTCCTGCGAACTTACGAGCACAATAGGTATATATGCAATGCTTTTGTGATAGCGTTTAGATATGCGCTCGAGTCAGATAGAGGAGGTCTCATTGACCGAGCCAGTGAGATCCACTCCAGAATCGTTCAAGGTTTTCCATCATACATGAATAGGGCCTCGGCTAGCTTGCGAAACTTAGCAATGTGTCTAGGAGAGATCCTTTTGTCTAGATTGAACGAAATCATTGAATTTAAAGTAAGCGACAATTCACAAGCTAGAGAACTTCCGCCTGAGTTGAAATTTGATTTAGAATGGAACGATGATTGTTTGAACATGAAGAGGTTGATTGACGCTGACTTGGAGCAAATATTCAAAGATTTCAACACAAGTAAGGCTAGTGACAACTTGCCTTTCTCGGACGGTGACGTTTCGCTCTCAAAAGGGCTATGTCTTGAACCAGAAAGGTGCAGTTCAAAATCTGAACGGAGCCCTCCTTTAGCCAAGAAATTGGTAACTGATCTCGTAGACGATGATGACGATCTCGAGCCGTATGAGATGGACGAAGAGGATGGGTGCCAAAGTGATACTGACGAAGTTGGTGACAGTTATAAGCGAGTGCCAATATACCTGAGCGACTGCATCAATGGCTTGGTTGAGAACAACAAGCCTCGATATGTGAAAATTTGTTTAATTAAGGCGGATGAGCTGATAAGCCAATTATCAAAACAAGGGACTGACAGTGACAAGACGTTAAGTTTGATGGATGCACGAAATCGACCAAGTGCTAACAGAAATGAGCCATATGTTAGCGATTCTATCAGAGATAGTGCCATTGAGTTGGCACGGATACTGTTATACTTGGATGATCAGTTTGGTATAGATAACTTTGATTCGTATAGATACAAGGCTCTCTGCTCCCTTTCCGTGGCTGCTCCTGACTTGGTGGTCAAGTATCTATTGGACGAGTTCAATGGAACTAATCGGAACACCAGGCACCAGCTTGACATCTTGCAAGTGCTTGTGGCGTCTGCCCAACAATTAGCTGGAGTCCAAAGTGAGGCAAGCTCACACCGAAAAGGAGGAGGCACAAACAAGTTTGCCAGATATGCTCCATTATACTTTTATGGAGTCTCTCAACAACTTAAGGCTATGTTGAGTTCTAGCCTCGAGCCAACCACCATAGTCTCGGCGGCTAAGTCCCTAGCGAACTCGTCCTTCGGTGTGGATAGTAAGCGAGAAACAATCATTAAGCGAGTGATAGGTGGCATTGTCGATTCCAGAACTCATCTGGGTGGTTTGGAGAATGCCAATTTCGGCCCTATATTAGCGCGTCCGGCATCAGAATCCCAATTGAAACTATTGAACAGTCGGCCGGCCGTAATCGAAGAGACCGAAACTGTGCACCATGAGACCAGACCAGATGATCCGAGGATAAACGCATCACTTGAGAGTGGTCGCGCTAGATTGTCGAGCTCAAGTTCAACTAGCCGACCAGTGGACGATGGTAGGCGCTTGAAAGAGAGCGATTGCCAAGAATTGGACGATAGCTATCTGCTTAGTAGAATATTCCTCTCAATCTCGCTCATATTCAAATGTCTGAATCAGCAGCCCATCACATGCAAACTATCCACTGATCTGCTAGACATACTGGCAGCCTACAAAGGTCACCCGGACTCAGGAGTTCGTAGAGCGATAGTTGGCTGTCTCAAGGAGATCCGAGATTGTACTCCGAGCGTCTATTTCGAGGAACATTTGTATGATAAAACAATGCGCTTGTTTGGTCCATGGTTAGCTCATGAGTCCGAACTAATAAGCCATTTAAGACCTAGATCAGGTCGATAAGAGCGCGCGCTCTGCCCTTCGGTAGCCAAACGAGAATTAAGATATAAAAGAAGCAAAAGAGAGAGAGAGATCGAGAGAGAGACAATGGTTTTCCAGACCAATGATTGATGGTTTGTATTCATCGCTCTTAGTAACAGATAATCTAGTAATAACACATTATTACATCGGTTGCCATTGTTGCAGGATTAACTAGTGTGGTTGGTGGCTTCAGTTGGTCGGTGGCCGCAAACAAGCGCTCGTGGTTCGCGCAAGGTGCACCGCTAGCTAGAGCCAATCGAGCAAGACGATCGCCGGGTTCAGCTTGGTTTATGTGTGTATTATCCGTGTTGGTATTGCTGTTGTTGCTATCGGTTGTTTTGAATGGGAGGGGGCTCAGTTGCGGGTTCAACCGTTATGTTGATGATTTGGGATTTGTTGTGTTCTGAACCAGAGTGTTGCTAGATTTCGAGAGCATTGTGTTGATGAGTATCCAATAATGACTTGATTTCCAATCCGAGAAGGAAAGAGATAGATGTAAATACATGGAGTGAGAGCGCGCGCAAGTTTTAGTTGGTCAGTTAAAATGCAAGTTGATAGAGTTGATAATTTGATGATGATATTGCTGATGATGATAATGATTATGATGATAAAGATGGCGAAATCTTCAATGAAACTTAATTCAATCGATTCAAGTCATGGTTTACAATAAGGTTTTAGCTCGTCCAGGTGGCATGGCCTGCGACAACACTCGGCGTTTGCGCCTCTTATTCTCCTGTATAGAGCCATTTTGCTATGCTTGTTTCCAATAAGGTTATAATTATTATTATTATTATTATAGTTATAATTGTTGTTTAAATTAGGTTGGAAACTGTCGTCGGTGGTGGTGATTTGTTGTTGTTGTTGTTGTTGGTTGTTGAAGTTTTGGTCATTATTTGTTGAGGGAGATAAATAATGATGGTAGTTTGTGTTGTTGTCGCTTGCGTCTGTTTTAATGTCGCCGTCATTGTTGCTCTCGGGGATTCGGAGTCTCCTCTTTCGCGAAACAGTTACTTGCTGCTGTTGCTGCTGCTGGCGTCGCCCATCCAACCTGCCGTCCAGCTCGCTTCCGGCTGCCGTTTCAAACTGTTGCTCTTGTTGCCGTCGGCCGTCGACGAAGCGCTTCGATTTGATCATCGGGTTCACCGTCTGGGGCTCAAACTCGCCGCTGTAGAAGCGACCCTGGCAAACGAGCTCTAGCACGTCCATCAGCGCTGGCCCGCAATACTTTTGCGGCGCTGAGCCTCGTTCCTTGAGGCGCCTTAGCGGGTCCTCTAGGTCCTCGTCGCCTAGCGGCACCAGGTCGCTGATTGAGCGCGCGCCTGGAGGTTGGCGCGCCCGCTGCTCTTCGATTGCCAGCAACTGGTTTGAGTTTGAATTTGGGTTTGTGTTCTTGTTTGTGTTTGTGTTAAAGTTGTCATTCTGGTTTGTCTTGTAGTGGTCTTGGTGATGCCGTTGTAAGGGTTGCAATTGTTGCTGCTCTTGGTTTTGTTGCCTCTGTCGCTGGTGGAGCTGCCGCTGCTGCTCCACAATGAGATCCAGCCGTTCGAGCGCCGATTCGAGCTCCTCGGCCGCGGACGGCGCCCCTCCCTCCCGTTCCTCCTGCTGCATAGACTGCACCTGCTGCTGCTGCTGCTCCTGCTCCAGCTCCTCCTGCTGCCGCTGCTGGCCGCCGCCGCCGCCGCCGCCGCCGCCACCCGCCGACGACTCCACCAGGCGCTGGTACTCGTCACGGGTGGCCCACTCGTTTGTGGTGGCCCCATCGATGATGATGGTCAGCGAGGCCGCTTGTTGCTGCTGGTGCAATAAGCAGAGTAGGGCGTAGTAGCAAGCATAATAGTGGAATGAGTGTAGCATAATAATGCATAATAATCAGCTAACCGGAAGAGCAACACTTGCGATCGAGTTAACCGGAGGTCTTGTCGCTGTTGCCGCCGCTGCTGCTGCTGCTGCTGCAGATGCTGCCACAACTGCTCCCCGCTCCCACAACTAGTGGCGCCGACTAAGGAACTTGGATGGGCCCCTAACTTCGGATCTAGTCGCTGGCTGGCTGGCTGGCTGGCTGGCTTGCTAGCTAGCTCGCTCGCTCGCTCGCTTGCTGCTTGCTCTCAATCGACTCTTGCTCTTGCTTCCACACAGGCTCTCGCACAGTCAATGCGAGCTCAGACTAAAACTCTCTCGCAATTTATCCTCCTCAGATTTGGACGGCCGCCTGCCGCTTCGGTATGGCAGGCGCGCGGCGCTGACTTGCGCGCTAGGTGCCCGACGAGAGCGCACTCGTGCGCCCCGCCGCCGCCGCTCCCCGTTGCGGCGGCCGCGCGGGCTTTGGCGGCTGGGCGTGGCGGCCCGCGCAGTTGGCTTGCAACCGACTGGCCGGCCCACCACAATGGCCGCCCCTCGAGCGGCATCCCTTGTGTCTGCGCGCGTCTGGCCCACAAGGCTGGCTGGCTGGCTGGCTGGCCGGCCGGCCGGCCACAATTATTGCTCGAGGCGGCAAATTTTCCGCAAGCTAGAGCTGCGGCGCAACAGCGAGCGCTAGCCATTGTCGCCCTTGTCGCGCTCGCAAGTGTGTGTTTTTCTAATCAAGGCAGCTGTGTTGGCCTACAGGCGGCCGCAGCTAAACGGATAGCTGGCGCCCAGCTCGCGCCTCTGCCCTCCGCCGAGTGGGCGCGCGAACACTGGGAACGGAACCTGCTCCTCGGCTGGCTGGCTGGCTGGCTCCCTCGTCTAGTTAGCTCGGCGACGGCGGCCGCCTTCACGCCGCAAGCGCTGCTGCAGGTCTAGCAACAAGTCGTTTGCGGCGCACTCATCGTAACTGGCTGGCCGCACTCGCGCTCTCGGCGCCAGCTTAGGGGCTGCGTAGCGAGAGCCTTAGATGGCAAACAAAGGCCCTCGCTAGATAGGAGCTCCCCTCGAAACTTGGCGCCTTTGACTCATCGGGCGCGCTCGCCTGTGCCTGCTCATCGATGGTTGTCACCGATTTCTAGCCCAGCGAGCGCAACACAAGGATTCACCCGCAGGCCGCAGCCGGTCGGCCGGTCGGATTTGGCTGGATGGGCGAGGAGCACAGGGCGAGCGCGTGCAGCTTGGCGCCGCGATAAAATCGTCTGCCCTCGGCGCTGCTGCATTGGCCCTCTCTGCAACAATGGGCGCGCTGGCAGACCCATTGAAGCCGGATGGAGCCTTCGAGCTTCAGAGGAGCGCGATGTGAAAGCCTGGCCAGGCCGCTGGCCAACTCGTTAGCGAGCTGGCTCGCCAAGGAAACAGGCCAGCGGCGAACCCTCGAGTTTGCGGGGGAGTGTCGGGTGCATTGCGTGTGCCTTGCAGCGTCTCCGCTCGCTGCGAGCGCAAGCAGCAAGCAAGCGGCCGACCGACAACAAGTTGCGCAGTGGGCCGCGCGCGACTCGCGCTCCTTGGAAAGGGCGCGAAAATCAACCGGCCGCAGTGGAGTGAACTCGCGTTCACTCTCTGGCCGCCGCCGCTACTGCCGCTGCTGCAACCCGATTGGCCACCAGCCGAGCGCAAACCCGCCCGCAAACCGGCCAACCAACCGCTTCCGTGGCGTCTGATCAAATAAACACTCGAGCTCTGCCAAGATTGGCCACAGGCGATCTCGCTTGGCCAAGAGCGCGGCCCACTTGCGCCGAAAGCCCTGCTCACCGGCGCCCACTGCAACCAACCCAATTCGCTCGGTGGGCGCCGAGGACGGGCCGCTCAGCGGCCGCTGACTCGCCGACCACCTGCTGGCCGAGCGGGCGGCCTGGCCCTGTTTGGTTAGCTAGCGAGCTAGCCAACAAGGCAGGCAGGCAGCGAGAAAGTAAGTAAGACGGAGGGAGACAAACAAGCGCACTTGCCTGCTTGCTCATGCTGGCGCCAAGCGAGTGCTTGACTCGAAAACATCTTTCCATGCTTCGAGTTTGAACTCAGTAGCCCATTGACAACTCCCTCCCGTCGCCGCCAGCCCTCAGACGCCGGCTTGAACCCGAGGTGAGAGAGCTCCAACTCCAACTCAAACTCAAACTCCAGCTCCAGCCCGAGCGAGGGGGCTCTCGGCTGCGCTGAAGAGAGTAGGCGCAAAGCCTGGCCCAGCTAACAGTCTGCCGGCTTAAGCCAATAATGAGATCCTTATCCACACTCAGGATATCCAGCCCACTTGCTGTCTCTGGCTAAGCGGCGGGCGCGCAGCCTGAGCGCCCGACGTCGCCGCCGCCGCCGCCGCTTAGCCAAGAGCAACTTATCCGTCTATGTACGAGAGGAGACATCCGCCGGCTCTGGCAACTAGGAAACTGGGAGCGCCAGCGCGGGCGCTAGGCGCACCACGCTGAACCAAGCTGGCGCCAACGCTGCAGCGGCAGCCTGTGCGCCGTCCAAACTTGAACGCCCGAGCGCGCAGTGAACAGCCTTGGGCGCGCAATCTCCGGCGAGCCGAGCAGTCCGTTTTTGAGCAAAACCAAGCGTCGGCAGACGAGCGAGCGGCTACAGTGTTTTGGAGGAAGGGAGCTGTCTGCAGCCCCCTCAACCAGTCTGGCGCCACCAAGCCCTCAGTGTGGCGGCCGCGCGCAACCTTGGGCGGCTCGCAGGTGGCCGGGAAGCCAGTCGGCGCCCGCTGGATCCTCTGGCGAGCAGCGAGCAACGAGGAGCCGCAAGAGACGGGAGGCGGCGGCGGCCTGGGCGCACATAGCGGCAACCAGCGAGCGGGCCAACAAGTGCCCACCAACCAAATGGACACCAGCAGGCCTCTTGGGCGGATAAAACGCGGCGCCAGAGTTGGGCAGGTTGGTTGCGTGTTTGCCCTGAAGTGGCCTGATGATAATCTTGCGCCAGAAGTAAGAGCGGCATTGGAAGCTCGCATTCAACAAAAGGCCGCTCGAGTCTTGCTTACGTCGGCAAGCAGATAAAGCAACTTTATTCCAACTTGTTCCAGTATCCTTATTAGGTTTGCCGTTCTCTTCTCTTCCCTTCTCCTCCCTTCCAGCTTGCTTCTAGACAAGCAATCCCAATGGGAGAGTCCCGTGGGTTTAGTTCTAGAGGGCTCGCTGATCTTGGCACTAGATGCGCGGACTTGGTTGGAGCCGGCCGGCCGACCTCTCGCGGTCAGTCGCTGCAGGCTGGCCGAGCAAGCCTCGCCGACCTTCAAACGACCTCAGCCGGCGGGCGAGCGGCGGGCGAACGACCTTGGGCTCGCTGAACATTCGCCCGCTGACCGACGGACTCGCCGGCCAAGCCAATACCGCCCATCAACAGCCTAGTCCCTCCAAGTAAAGCAGCTCTGTCTCGCCAGACAATGGCGCTGATACGAGAGAGCAAAAACAACAACAACAACAGGAAGAAATCGCATTCTTGGCTGCTCCAGTTTTCTCGAACAACAATCGGCTGGCTTTTCCACTGGCTGCCTGGCTCTATTGCTCCTAGTGGAGTTGCTGGTGCTTGAGCTTGGACTTTGTTGGGAGGTTGGAAGTGGAGCTGCTCACGCAGTGGCCAGCTAGTGTCCATTGGGTTGGGAGGGTTCCTGGTGCTGCGTTTCCAGGCTTTAGCTTGGATGGGATGGGCTAGGCTGAGCGGGTGGCCTGCATTGGCCCGCTATCATATCTGCTTGTTGTTAGTGTTGCAAAATGCTTGTTTGTAAACAAGCTCCGGTTGTGGCGCTGGCGCAACAACAACACCACCAGCGTGGCCGCGGCAGAGCCAACGGACAACCAACGTGCGCCGCCAAGAGATGGATCCGCGTTGGCGCTAAATAAATACAGACGCCCACTGGCGGCTTGGCCTGGGAAACTAGGTTAGCCAGCCAGCCAATGAGCTAGCCCGACTTCCTTGGGCCGGCAAGCCAAGCCCGCTGGCAAACAGCGCCCGGCTGGAAGTCTGCCGACTCGGCGCTAGGTTGCTGCCGCGTATATAGGGAGGCCGATTTGCGGCTGGCTGGCTGGCGGGCAAGCGCCAGCCAGCCGGCCTAAGGAGAAGCTCTCGCCGTCCATTCATCATGTGCTAACAACTTGCGCCGAGTGTTGATCTGGAAGGATGATCTATCTATCCGGCTGCCAGCTGGCTCGGCCGTCTTCGGTCCGGCGCTCTATGGAGTTTGGAGTTTGGATTTGGATTTGGATTTGGATTTGGAGTTTAACTTGGCGCTGCTCGTTGTCTGGTGGCGTCCTTTTGATCAAATCCATGAGCATCGGGCGATCTTGCACACAAACGCCAGCTGGCCCACCATTGGTGCAGCCCAAACAATCGAAGCTTCCAAACGTTTCCGATCAAAACCACTCGAATTTTTGCTTAGCCGAAAGCGAGAGAGCAGCCACTAATTGCGCCCAACAACTGGCTCGAGTGACAGCGAAACTGGCGTGCATGTTAATGAAGCAACAAAGCCGCTTAACTTGCCTGATTAGCATCGCTAAGGCTCATTATCCGGCCGCCGATCTTGGCCGAGGGCTCTGCCGGCCAAATTGCTTCATTGTTGTCCTAAAACCAACACGGCCAACCTTTCTCCTCCTCCTCCTCCTCCTCCGCCGCAGTGATTGTCCCTTGGCGGCTCTGTTAACAGGTGCAGCTCATCCGTCAGCAGCGACACGACAAGGCCGCCGCCAGAAGACGACCACCACAACAGCGCCCAGCCGAGGGTGCTCGCGCCACCACTTGCGTCAGGCCCGCGGCCACCGGACCAAACAAGTCCATGGGCGGCCAAAGTGAGCTCGAGCCGCACTTGGCTTCCGATTGGAGGTTGGAGGTGGCCGACTCGAACTGAGAGAGGGGCCGGCTCGGGCTCTGAATCTGGAGCTGGCCTCAAGCCTCACCGGACTGGCGACGAGTGGCCGCGGCCAGTTGCGCCCCCCCCCCTCGTTGGGTTGGCTCGAGGCATCGGCCTTGCTTCACGAGTGTTTGTCAAGTTGGCCGCTCGGCCAGCTGAGGCTCAAGGCCGAGCGCAAGCATCACGCGCCGCCTCACCAGCCAGGTGAACGTCGCCTGGCTCGAGCTCGGCCTGGAACCCGATCGCTCCAGTTCTAGAGCCTCTCGAGCGCGGCCGACCTTTTGTTTGGGATGTTAACTTTGCGCCGCGACCGACTTATAGCTCGCCAATTTGGTTGATTGAGCTCCAGCCAGCTGTCCTATAAGGGGGCCCACGAAAGGGCGAGAATGTTTGCACTTTCACGCAAGCGGCCAACACAAAACGCTCACCAAAAGCTGAAACCAAACACCAAGGGTGGCGCTCGCAAGCAGGTGAGCCGGAAGTAGGCTGGACGAAGGGCGAGCAAAATATGGCGTCTGTTTGCTCGCTTGAGCTCGAGCCCTGAATTGAGCCACTCACATGAGATTAGCGCGCCAACTTCCGGCCAATCGAGCCGATCACTCAAATAAGCTGACACCTTAGCCAGGTTTGGTGGCTAGAAGGGGCCTTGATTTTTTGGTTCACCCAGTTTGGTGGTTTATTTGTGGCTAAGCCTTGGAGGCTGCAGATGGCTGGCCGGCTGGCTGGCTGGCTTTGAAGCTGCAAGCGACATCAGCGTGAACGGCGTCCACCGCCGGAGAAGCCAAGTGGGCGAGCAAGTGGAGGGGAGAGGGGCGCCATCTATGTGCGGCCGGGTGCCTCAGGGCGGAGTGCCGATTTGGGAGCGAAAGCAAGTCTTGATCGGGGGAAAGGCCGACAACAAGTTGAGGGTGTCGCCTGCCGACGCGAGCGATCGCTTTGGAGAGAGATGGAATCGCTCACTGAGCTTCAGTGCGGAACTGCTCGCCAAATGTTGACAGGAAACGAGTGCCCTGCGAGCTCGCCAGTGAGCTGGCCGCGTAGAAAACACGCGCTTGCGGAAACTCAAGCCGCCAAAGAGGAGACAAATCTGCGCCAAAAGCATCGGTTTGGACGCTTCACGGGCCGGAAGCTGGCTCGGCCTTGCCGCCCTCCTGTCGCTCCCAGAGCGCCCTGTAGAATCCGCGCTCGCGTTTCATCAACTCCTCGTGTCTGCCCAACTCAACCACCTTGCCCTCGCTCAGAACTGCAACCTTGTCTGCGTCCTTGACGGTGGCCAGCCGGTGCGCTATGGTGAGGCTGGTGCGGCCCCTGCGAGCCTTGTTGAGCGCGTCCTGTACGACTGTCTCGTTCTTGGTGTCCAGCGCCGAGGTTGCCTCGTCGAAGATCAGGATGGGCGCATTTCTAATGAGTGCGCGCGCTATTGCTATTCGCTGGCGTTGGCCGCCCGACAGTTGGCTGCTCGAGTAGGCGGAAGTGGAGAGTTCTGTGTCGTATTGGTCGGGCAGGCTCATGATAAAGTCGTGTATGTTTGCCGTCCTGGCTGCTTGAACAACCTCGTCCATGCTCACGAAGCGGCTGTTGTCGCCGTAGCGAATGTTGTCGCCAATGGTGTAACTGAGCAAAGTTGGCTCCTGGCTTACGAGTCCAATTTGCGATCTAACCCAGTTTGGCTCAACCAAACGAAGATCGTTTCCATCGAGCGTCACTCGGCCAGCGTGGTAATCGTAAAACTTTTCTATTATAGAAACACAGGTGCTCTTGCCAGAACCTGAGCCGCCAACAAGGGCAACGCTTTCGCCTGGCGCAACGCTCAGGGTGAATCCGTTCAACACTAAGGCGCTCGGCCTGTTTGGATAAGCAAACTCGACGTCGCGAAACTCAATGCGGCCGCGAGCTTGGAGGCGCGGAACGAGCGAGTTTAGGCGCGACGACTTGCGTCGCATGTAACTGGGCAGGGCGCTTATGTTTGAGAGGCGCCGGTTGACCAGCCTGTCACCCATTTCGCCCGCCTCCTCCGCCAACTCGGCCTCCTCATAACGGTGCTCCGGCTTCCCCTTGGCCGGCGTCTGATCGGCCGCAAGGCCAGGCGCTTGCCTCGCGGGCTCCATGAAGGCGATCGAGCGCTTTGGCTTGGCTGCGGCGGCTGCGGCGGCCGGGCTTGCGGTTTGGCTGGCTGCTACGTCGGGCGCGCTGAAGACGCCCGTGGTGGCGGCCGCCATCTGTTCCAGGTGGAGCCGATTTTGCTGCTCGAGTTGCTGGCCAAGTGTGAGCGTCTGCAGCACTTGGGGCGAGAACTCGCGGTTCATGCGGTAGAGGCGCTCGATTGACTTGCGAGCCTTCAGCAGCTCGGGCAGGAAGACGAGCGCTCGGAAAGTGTCGTTGACCGCGAACAGGACGACCGGGCAGACGCTGGTTGGTCGGGTTTTGTTTTGGTTGGGTTTAGTTCAGTTTGGTTTGGTTTGTTTTGTTTCGTTGCGTTTTGTTTGCGTGCATTTGTTTGCATTGGAGGAGGATGGTTGTGTTAGTTCAAGTGCACTGTTGCTAGAAGCCAGCCGCTCGCATCTCTGGATCTCGGGCGGCGCAAGCCAAGGCTCCACTTACATGAAGATCGTCTGCAGGTCAATGCGGCCATCAACGAGCAGGTGGCAGCCGTAGTACATTGAGGCGCTCCATGACATGGCCGGCATGACAAACTTGAGGCTGGTGAGAAAGGTGCGCAGCCAAACTAGCGAGCGCCCGTTACTTTGGTTCCATCTGGTTAGCTCAAGTTGGTTCATCGCTTTCTCTCTCTTTTCCATCGCCTTCCATCTACTCACCCAACTTCGCGCCTCCTTATAATGTCGCTGAATCGGTCCGTAAAGAACCGCTCCTTGTTCAGCGAGGCAATAGTCTTGATGTTGGACAAGGCGTCGGCCATCAGGTGGGCCAGTTGGGCATCAAACTTTTGCTGCAAGCTCGACTCCAGCTGAACTATTCGAGATTCGATGATTGTGGTTAGGAGAACGAGGAGGGCAAAGCTCAGACAGAAGAGCGAGAGGCGCAGGTTTTGGCCGAAGCCGAAGAAGGCGCCGGCCGCAAGCGTTGACATGGCCTCCAATATGGTTGCCACTCTCGTTCCAGCCATGCTTTGGATGTTGCTTATGTAGGAGTTCAGTCTGTCGCATAGGGCGCCCGCACTGTTCGCGTCCATATCGAAATAAAACATCGGCTTGCTGAGCAGCGAGTCCATTGTCTTCACTCGCAACCGAACGCTCATCTTCTCGCCCACGTAACCAGGTAGGATGACCTGCAAGAAGGAGACTATAAATACAAAGGTGCTGAAGGAGAGAATGACTAAACCAAAAAGGTGCAAGTAGTCGCCGATTTGCTCCAAATCGTTGTAAGCGAAAGCGGAGAAGAGGTAACTGTGCGCGATGAGGTTGATGGGCAGGATGAGGCCGGAGAGGAAGCAAATGAGCGCTGCTGCAAGCGAGCTCCACTTTGGCATCTCGACAAACTGCCACAGCTGCCAGGCTGAGACTCGCTGGGTGTTGAAATCTGAGGAGGCTCCGCTTGAGGCATCGTCGAGGTCCTCCTCTTCGTCGTCATCGTCATCATCATCATCATCGTTGTCATCGTGTTCAATTGAGTGGTCGCTGTTTTGGGCGCCAATTTCGCCTCCATCACTAGAACTAGCCTCACTGAAGGTTAGCGCTCGCTCGAGCGGATTCAGCTTAAGCTTGTTTGGGTCAAGCTCGCAAAGTTGGTGCGTCTTGTTACCCTTTTGCTTTGGCTGAACCAAGGGCGGCGCAAAATCGTCCACCTGAAGCCTGAGTGGCGCGCAAACAACAGCCGCCAGCTGATCCTCGTACATCTGCTTGTAAATTGCTGGCCCCTCGCTCGGATTCCTCGCAAGCAACTCCTCGTGGCTCCCGCACTCGACAACCTGACCTTGACTCATCACCACGATCAGGTCAACGTGCTTGATGGTTGCAAGCCGGTGGGCCACAATCAGCGTGGTCCTATCCACGCTGGCCGCCTTGAGCGCCTCCTGAACCTGCGCCTCGCTCTCAGTGTCCAGCGCCGAGGTGGCCTCGTCCAAGAGCAAAATCTTTGGCTTCCTTATGAGAGCGCGAGCAATTGCAATCCTCTGCTTCTGTCCACCAGACAGCTGAACTCCGCCAGAACCAACGCGAGTGTTGTAACCATTTGGGAGTCTTGAGATAAAATCGTGCGCGTTTGCAGCGCGCGCAGCCTCAATCACCTGTTGCATGAGTGCTGGCTCAAACTTTCCATTCTGATTCCCATACTTGAGCTCATCCTCGTTGCTCAAACCAAGACGTATGTTTTCAGCTATGGACATGTCAAACAAACGAGGCTCCTGGGTGACAACGCCAATTTGGTTGCGCAACCAGGCGACGCTCAGGTCCTTGATGTTGTGCTGGCCGATGAGCAGCTGGCCGCCCGTTATATCGTAGAGTCTCTGGACGAGCGATAGGACTGTCGACTTGCCCGACCCGCTTGGGCCCACAAGCGCGACCGATTGGCCGGCCTTGATCTCGAGGTTGAAGTAGTTTAGGACTCGCTTGTTGGTGAACTTCTCGATTTCGCCCCCAATCATGCGCTTGATTGCGGCCGAGGATCTGCGTGCTGAGCCATCGGAACTGTTGGCCATTGGCCCCCCAACAGCGGACGGATTGCGTGCCGCCCGTTGAAGCTCAAGCTCGTCGGCAAGCTCGTCGATGAGGCTCTGTCTGCGCGCGCTAACATTTGGCTCCGATTTGAGCGCCTCTGGCGGCCTCTGACCGGAACCGGGCGAACCAGGTAAGTTTAGGAAGGGCAACGTCGAGCGGCGTCGAGTTGGCCCCGAACGATCGGCGTAACCAAACTGAATCATGCGAAAACTAATGGACGGCTGCCATCTCCTAAGCTTGGCGCCTCGCTCGGATGATGGATTTATCTTCGAGCGACGCTCGATTGCTGCATAGATGCGCGCAATGGACCCCTTAGACTGCTGCAGGGCCTCCATAAATGGGATTGAAATGAGTATGTTTACAATGGAAACTTCGGCCCCTCGCATGACAGCCAATACGGTTGACTTGTTCAATGGGCCATCATCGTAGGGTGGAAACAAGCGCATTGCATAGAAACAATAGGCCGCAAAGCAGGCAAATATGGAAAATTTGGACAACGACGTATTGAGGGCCGTGTAGAGGTGCTTGATTAGGGATTTTCTATATACTGGCTGGAGGCTAATGCTGTAGCGTGTCATCTCCTTCTGTTGACCATTGAAGGCAAACACAGTTCTTATTGCGGCCAAAATTTCCTCAGCTAATTGGAGCGATCGTTTAGAGAAGAGCGCCTGCTGGCCAATTGCAACCGCTTGCAGTTCGCTCAGGTAAGCGATCACAAGTCCAACCACCAACACGAAGGGCATGCAAAATGCGGCCAACTTGAACATTTGGTAGAAGGCAGTCAGCGCAAAGAGGCCAACATGTCCAATGAAGTAGCTTAGAAGCGCTAATTTCATTCCAATTCCATCCTCGTATTTCTCAACTAAAGCGTTCAGCGAGGAACCAGATCCGCTAGCGCTATCAATGGCCTCAAACCAGGTGACCTCCTGGTGCAAGGATGAACGGAAGTAGAGTATTTTAACGCGCGATGCTTGCTTTTTGGCGGCCCAAGTGATGAGTGTCATGCCAACAAAGAAGGCACACAGTTGCGTAAGCGCTAATACAAACGCTGACCCATTAATTTCGAAGCTCTTTCGCAGGAATTGATTTGATTCGCGTTTCAAAATGTCATGTACGGCCGCCTTGATAGAATCCTGATCCTCCTTTGCTCCCGCTGAGGCGTCGTGATCGAATAATGGCGTCACGATAGAGTGGAGCGGGCTTAGGAAGGCGTAGCTGGCGTATGAGGTGGGCGGGGGCGTTGGAAGCGCTGCCGGATTGGCCACGGGAGGGCCAAAAATCGGCCCGCCCCCAGCGCTCTTATCTGGGTTGGCCGGCCCGAGCGAGCCTCTTGGATGTTGTGAACTCTCGCTCCCGTTAACTCTTATAGCTGGCTCGCTTGAGTTGCCCAGCTGCTCAAGCCAGCTCACCTGCTTCGAGTATTGACCCATAAGCGAGGCCATGATGGCCAAAATAAACACTGAAATCGGTTGCCATGAGGCGGCGTACCACATAAACATAACGCCAAGGCCAACCGCCACCCGCTCGCGAAAGGTTGCATATTTGAACAAGTCTAGGGTTGCAACGCTATTCTGGCGCTCGGCATACTCCATATTGTCATAGGAGTGTTTTGTGTATTGGCTCAAACTCTTGTTCAGCTTACTTCTAAGCCGGCGCCTCTTCCGGTTCAACTTAGTGAGCGTCCTTTGGACAATCGAGCGATGCTTCTCGTCAAGGTGCTGGCTTTTCATGTCGTTGTGTTTCTTTGAATCTTCGAGTTGAATGGCTTGAATTGGCTGAAACTGCTGCTGCTGCTTCCTGGTGGCCGGAGAGCCTCTCTCGCTGGATCTATCTTTCGGCGAAACCCCGTTTGTCTTTAGCATCGGCATCTCTAACCCCCCTCGACTTTTTACTCTCGACTCCGCGAAAAATCCAACTATCAACCAGGAACTGGGAGGCTCGAGTTTGTTTGAGCTTGTTCGCTAGCCGTTATCAGGTGAATGCTAGCCAACGAGCGAGTATCTCTCCCTCTCTCTCTCTCTCTCTTCCGCCCTCCAGTCACAAGGCCTCACAGCAAAGCTGTCGTTTAGAACGGAATTATAATTATAGATTTTTCACCCTGGACGTCATGCCGATTTGAGTTTAAATTCTCAGCCGAGTTCGTAGCTTGCGACGACTGTTTTAATTAAAAGAGTGTGTCGGTATCCTGCACCCAAATGTATCTGTTGCAGGACCTTCTGGTTTGGTGGCTTCTGTTTCTATCAGTATTGTTATTGTTGGTTTTATTTCCGCTAGTTCTATTGGGTAGGCTAAAAGTTTTTGAACCTCTACATGTAATTTAATTGAGGCTAACAGGAGCTCACATATTGAGTTTGAGTGACAGTTAATGCAACGATTAGAGTCGATGAGTTGCATGATCAAGCTGATATTGCTTGGTTCTCAACTTGGACAAGACTATTTATCAGACATCAGAAGGCTCAGTTTGCGCGCTCCTGGAGTGAACTTGAACCGACCATATCCTTGGTACCGCCAGTCAGGTGCCTTAGGGTCCAAGAGAAACGCGAACACAATAGACAATGTGGCGGCCCGATTGAATTTGCCTATCTTTCGTAAGCAGAAGCTCGCAATAAGCTGGCAGCGTGAGGACTCTCTCAAACTCTGAGAGTCAAATTTCAACAAAGCATAAGCCGCTTACTCAACCACTATGAGCTAATGACAACCAATCAGCCGCTCGTATGCGCGAGGAAGCCGATCAATCAGAGGATCATGAAGCCGATGATACAAGACCTCGGCGCGCGAGCTCCTGTTTGCTAGCCGGGAGTTTCGGCCGCTCTATTGGACCCGATGCCTTTCAGTGATGCATTATGTATTCAGAGTTGTGTCACTGCAAATCAAAGCATCGAGTTCGATTTCATTGTTTCCAGTTAGCTAATGACGACAGGGCCCCTCAACTCTATTATCCTTTGGCTGAACTCTCGGAACTCGGACTCTCATTCTGAAATAGGATCACTTTTGGTGGAGTCAGCTGGGCTGGGTAGGGCGGAGGTGACAACTAGACAGTCGAAATGATCTCCATGTTGCCGACAAGTCTACTGATGGAGGAGTTGGTCCATGTTTCGGCATCAATGGCAGGCTGCGATCCCAATGTGCCAGGATAGGTAGCATTCCGTGCTGAAGGTTAGAAGTGCGCCAATCACTGGATCAGATGCGACTACGGCTCAACCTCCAACTAGCAATCGCGAGACTGCAATCATGGGCGACGAATTTTTGCGATAAAATGCGCTCGCTAAAGCTGTAGAAGTGACTAGGAATAAATTATAATGGCATGAAAAATCGATAGGCTTTCTGTGTGGATAAAATCTTTCATAAATGTTGCTAGTTGCCTAATGGAACACCTCATCGGAGTTGTTTACTTTCTCTTTGCTGTGGAGCTGGTGTTAGATCTTGATCCTGGTGCTGAAACTCCCACGGAATCGGACGAATGCAATTTGAGCAAGTCCAGGGCTTGGTCAATGGAGGAGGCATTTTCCCCATCATCGAGACGATTCAAATTTGGCACTAGTGGTATCGGCACTGGGTTTATCTTCTTGTCCTGCTTGCCTTGCTGCCTCTGCTCCTCTTCAAGTGTTTTGTGAATGTCATGTCTAGTCACTTTTGGGACGATTTCAGCAGCTAGCTGTTGTTTAGAAGTCTTGGCTTTGGCGCTCTTCTCCGCAAGCTCCATTTCACGCTCATAGGCCACCTTATTGGCAGCCTTCCTATCTCTCTCCTCTTGGGCCTTGAGTTCCTTTTCTCGCTGCCTATCAAGCTTTCTGTTGATGTGTTTATCATCATCGCGCCAATATTCCTCCTCTTTTTTCTTCGCTACGGCCTCACTCTTGGCCTTCTTTTGGGCCTCCTTCCTTTCACGTGCCTCCACGGCCTTAGTGTTGATCCCCATCTTCTTACCCATGTTTATCACTCCAAATGTCTGGCTTATTTGCCAGCCCTCGCTTGTTTGCTAAGGATGGTCTTGTTTGGAAATGATTAAATTGCTGTTTTGATCTATTCTTGGGCCATATATCATGTGATCAAGAGGAAAGAGTCTCGCTAAAAGTTGCCATACAATCATGTGAGATAATTACAATCATAACAGATAAGTTTTGCGGTAAAAATTCAACATAAATTGGCCAAAGAAGGTAGCTGAGATGGGATCGCGAAATTTAGATCGGTGGAGAAGTTTCGCGTGTTTGCAACCAGCTGATTGCAACTCACACGTCAAAAGCAGGCATGACCGGCGACCATAGACTCACTGTCGCTCTGGCTCACTCATGTGTATGCGCATGGCGGAGATCCCGGCACTTGGCCTGTGGCATCATGGTTGGCCGGTTCTGATGGGGCAACCAGCTGACAGGTCCACTCTCGTTTGGTCCGTCCCATAAGCCTTTGGAGCTCATTTGAATGGCATAGGCTCCTTCTAGACTCACACTAACCCGCCAGTTTGGTTCAAAGGAACGAAGCTGGTTTGAGGCTGACAGGGCGGCTAGAGGCGAGCTTATTAGTGATACAGGTGTGAGCCGCTCTCAGCAAGTCCACCTGTTTGCGCTCTCCCTCTCTCGCTCTCTCACACACACATACACACAGACAGGCACAAACACACATAAGCGGCGCTTCAGGTAGTGGATGTTGCGCGCCGGTCGCCGTTCAGTATGGAGTGAGCGCGCATTCAATTGGCCTACTTCCACTTGTCTTAGGACGCTCGCTTATGCAACTTGTCCGATGACTCAAAACAAGCTTAGCAGTTGTTAGTTTCATTCCGGCTCGGCCAAAGTTTGTTGTTTGGCTGCAAAGATTGGCCGCCATCTCAACGGCTCATTTTCGCGCTTTAAACTCTTCACAAAATGGCCCGGCTCATCCATGGGCTCTGCTATTGAGCCTCCTAAGCCGGAGCGAGACTAAATAACTAACTAGCAACAACGGCATTACCGACGGCGGCAATGCTAGACAGAGGAGGCGAGATTCAGCTGGCCAGTCTCCCCGCAGAGCGAGCTCTCGTCTATCCTACTCTCCCGCTCAGGTGCGGCCGCTTGATAATCGAAGCCATATTTCGACATAGACCCATGATCAAGGGGTAGCTGCGGCGGGCAAACGGGAAAGGGGATGGAGATTTACTGTGGACGCCAGATCACGGCCATTTAAATGCCAGACTCCAGAGTCCATAAGGAGGAGGAGGAGGAGGAGCAAGATAGGGGGCAGCGAGAACGCGGCCGAGGACTCAAGGAACTGGAACTGGAGAGGCCAACGTGGATGGAGAGGAAAGCGAGCACGAACAGGAGCAAGAGCGGCATCAAGAGGCAAAGGAGCGAGGGTAGCAAAGTTTGGGCTAAATCGGCAGTGGTCAGTGGAGCCGCAAACCAGCACTGGTCGCCGGAGAGTCGGATCGTAACGGTGAAGGAGCCTGCTAGCTGGCTGGCCGAGACAGGGTGAGAGTGAGTGGGGGCAGAGCTAGAAAGGGAGGCAGAGAGAGAGAGCTTGGATTGGAGGCAGCGCTACTTGCCAGGCACCAGCGCCGGCACCAAGAAACAAAATGCGTCTCTCCATCTCCATCTCCATCCGCACAAACTAGAGTTGCCGCCGGCTTGCTGTGAATGTGGTTTGTGCGGTTGCAATTGGTGTTGCCATTGCGGGTGCACCTGTCCAATTGGCTCGGACCAACCGGCCAGTCCGACGGACGGACCAACAGGCCGGTCACATTTGCATACAAACTCTCAGTAGCCGATGCTAATGATCATAGTCCATCCGAGTTTATTAGAAGACACACACACACACATACAGACAAGCTGGGCTCTGCTTTGGTGACAGTGCGAGCATTGTTTACGCTGCGCACCTTTCGCTGCCACAATTTGATGCAATTAATTAATTAATTAACCGGGCGGAGATAAGTCAAGAGTGGGGAGTGCAAAACAGGTGACAAGGTGCCATCAGCTAGCGGCAAGGGGCGGCGGCTGCGATAGAGGAGGAGGAGGAGAATCAGCTTTGATGAAAGCAAGTTGGAGTTCGGCATAACTAGGCGGCAACAGGTGACAGGAGACTAATTAATTTAATTGTTTATTGTTTAATTCAAGAATGACTCATCGGAGGATCGCCATCCTTTGGACAATTGTGATTGTATTCATATCTCAACTATTCCATTGCGCCTTCACAAATCAACGCGAGCACCAAATTTTAGCAAGCGGCGGGCTCGTGAACAGGCAGCAACAGCATTCGTTTAATCTCGGCCACCAACTTGCAGCCAGGCAACCAGCTCTCTTCAGCTACAACAACCACGAGCCACCCCTGGAGGAACCGGCCAACTATAACCCTCTGAGCAACCAGAATAGAGAGACTTACGAGGAGTTGCTTAGTAGCAGCAGTGGCAGTGGCAGTGGCGGCGTTGGCAATGGAGCCAGTGGCAGTGGCGGTGGAGGGAACGCGGCCGATCCAGATCTCGGCCAGGACCACGTGGCCAGCGGCCAGCTCCAGCAAGCAAGCGCCCGCGAGCGATGCCGCGAGCTCATAAGTCTCACCTTGCTCTCATTTAGGGACCTGTCGCCAGACGAGCGCGCCTCTGAGGAGATTGACTGCGCAAACTTGCGCGAGCAAATCGCCGCTGCCACCACGAGCAGCAATGGCCGGAATCAGGATTCAAGCCAGCGGGTTCGCGCGCAACGGCCCCTTGAAGACAGTTCAGACCAGCAACCAACGGACGAGTTTCCTCTGGCGCCCAGCTACCAGCGAGACCAGCCTCAAACTAGCGCGAGCCATCACCAGCTGAGTGGCGGCCGTGGGGGCGGAAGGCAGCTCCAGCAGCAGCTTGCGCCGCCACCCTTTGTGGCCGACAACTTTACCTCGCCGCTCATGTCCAACTGGCAGCCAAAGGGTTCCTACGTGAACCAGGTGCAGCAACTGTTGCTTCAGCAGCAGCAGCAACAACAACAACAGCAACAGCAACAACAACAACAACAGCAACAACGACAGCGGCAGCAACAGCAGCGCCAGCGCCAACCGCCGCAACCAGTCTACCAGCAGCCCACCACCACGACGCAGCTGCCCACCACCCAGCCGACAACGTTCGAGTCCCTGTTCGAGACAACTCTCGCCCCAACGAGCACGACCACGAGCACAACAACCACCCAGGCGCCCGTCCATCCCAAGATCAGGGTCGGCGGCGGCGGCGGAAGACGGCGCGCGGGCGGCAAGGCGCTCAGGTCCTCGACCACCACCACTAGCACCACCACCACCACGCCAAAACCGTCCACGCTGGCCGACTATGCGGACGGCAGCGAAGTCTCCACTGACTACTACGACGAGTACGACGACCAAACCCAAGCAACAACAACCACCACCACCACAACCACTGCCAGGCCAAACAGGCAACGCGGCGCCGGCGCCGGCGGCCGCAAACCAAGGCGCCGCTTCTCGACCACAAGCACAAGCACAAGCACAAGCCCAAAACCCTCTACCACAAGCACAACACTCTCGCCCGGCTACCAGCCAAGACCAGACGGCCGCATCATCGACTACCTGGCCGATCCAAACTTCCCCCGCGAACTCAAGGGCGCCGATCTAACAAACTACCCCTTCTACATTAGTGTGCCGGAAAAAATCGACTTCGAGTGCAAAGGCAGACACGACGGCTACTACACAAACATCGACCTTCACTGCCAGGTAAGCGAGCCATTGGAGGGGCGCTTGTCTCGCCTGCTCGAGCTCAGAGCGCTCGCTTCAAGCGCCGCCGCCGCCGCCACCAAGTCTGTGTCCGGCTGGCAAGTGGCCATTGTCAATGGAGCGTGTTATTCGGTTCAGTCGGAGTGTCTCTTTGTTTTTCACCATCGTCTCAATTCGCCTTGGCCAAGGAGGCTCGACTTGCGCCAACCCAATTTGTGCCGGCCAATAATTGAGCCAAACTCATTTCCGCATCTAGATCAAAACTAACCAACTCTCTCTCTCTCTCTCTCTCTCTCTCCTTACTTCCAAATTGCCCAGATCTACCATCATTGTGCCGTCGGAAATCGATACGACTTCCTCTGCCCAAACTACACCCTCTTCGACCAGACCACCTTCACCTGTCGCTTCGTGAACACGGTCGACTGCCCAGGCAGCGCAAAGCACTTCGATCGCAACAACGCGCTCTATGTGGAGAAGGACTCCCCCTCGACCTCGTCGCCCGCTCCTTCCGCTTCCGCCTCCTCCTCCTCCTCTACCACAACAGCGGCCACAGCGCCGCCTCCGCCGCCATCTAGCTCGTCGAGCCCAAGCACAAGTCCGGCGCAACCAGCCCCGCTGCTGAACATCCAGCTCAGCCCGAGGAGCAGCTCGCCGAGGCCCCAAAATGGCGCGAGCTCAACGCCGGCGCCAGTCTCAGCTCTGTCGATAATAAACGTTATGCAACAGTCGCGTAACTCGCCCGCCGCCCAGCTGGCGACAGGTGGCGCAAGCTACCGCAATAGGTGACACTCGCTTGCCTGCTAGACCGACCTGCGCCGCTTGCCCTGCAGAGTGCGCGTCCAGCCTGAGCAGAGGGCGGCCAAGCAAAGCCGCCCTCTCCCACCAGACACCTCAACTGGTGGGCGACTTCTCTGGTCAGCAGGCGGCGGCGGCGGCGGCTTGTTAGCCGAGTTGTCGTGGTTATGCTTGCGGCTGCGGTTTCGCTCCCGGCTCTGAGCTGAGCTGACACACATTATGTTGTCGCCCAAAACTTCAGCGCTGCAATAAAACACTCAAACAATTCTCGCCAGCTTCTAGGCTCCCCGGCTGCCAAAGCTCCCGAATTCCCACTAGCAATTGGTTGTGCTTTACTCTATCGGGCTCTCGCGGGTCCGTCTGTCTGTTTGTGCGCGCCTCTTTGGGCAGCGGACACTCGGGTGCGTGCGTGTGTGCGTGCGAGCGGCCGCCCAGGGCGGGCGAGCGAGCGGCCCTCACCTGTCCGAGCGAGCGGCCACGATATTAAGCGGGCACGATTGACGTTTTTGGCTCCGATTGGATCGGCTCGTATTGCGCATGAGAAGCGTGAGAGTTGCCAAGCAGCCGGCGAGTCTAGCTGGCCGGCCGAGCTGCTTGGGTTTTGTTGCGCCGGCGGGTGTTTGCCAGTGTGCCTACAGGTGGCTTCAGGGGAGACGCCGGCGTCGATCACGAAACTCGGCCGCCGACTAGGAAGTGAGGGGAGAAAAGTGGCGAAATTGTTTCAGCCAACAAGCGGAATCATCCTCCTCCTCCTCCATATCGGCGCTTATCTCGCCCTTATCAAGCCAACCTGCCCGAGCAAACATCAAATCCAGCCGCCAAGCCCAAGCAGCAATCGGAACGGCCAACTCCTGGCTCAATGATCTGAGACAAAAGCTAGCTGCTTGAAATTGAATTCAAAATACTACGCTGCTCCTGTTTTGTCTCAAAAGTGGGCAAGAATATTCATCACGAATTTATTGCTACCAGAGGCAATCGCGCTTGTAGCTGCAAATACAAGCGATCAAGTAAAGCCGTCCCACTAATAATAGCAGCGGCCGAGTGACTCCACTTTGGCCGCCTTTGTTTTGACGCACGAACAGACAGGCCTGCCAGAGGGACGCATCCATGAATTGATAATTCTTCATGGATTAAACTCACCGGCGGCGAGAGGATTGGCGCTAGCAGCAGGTGAGCGGGTGGTTGCTGCCGCAATCTGGCCGCCGCCGCCGCTGCCAGTTAGTTGGAGGGAGGAAACGAGCTTATCAAGGCAACTCCAACGCTGGGCTTGGTCTACATTCGAGCCTCTCGGCCGGCGCATTGGCTGGCCCGGGCAGGTCGCTTCCGCTTGGCGCCCAACTTCCCTTGAAAGTGAGACGCAAGCATCTGTTCAAATGAGACCAGAAAATCGAATTACAACCTTGAGTTTTCGGACGCAGCGCACCTGTTGATTGGGCGAGGATTGTGATTGTGTCAAATTAGAGGCAGAGGGAGGGAGAAAGAAAGAAAGAGTGAGTGGCTCCAAATCGAGACGACTGCACGGAGCGCGCAAAAAAGCATTGCGCCTCAAGTTTGGTTGAGCCCGAAGGCGGTGAGCTCTCATTGCCGGCAACACTCGTCATGTTTGGCGTTCCACTTGGTCCAGTTGCAATCGATCGGCTCATGGATTGTTTTTCACCTATTGCATCCAGTGCTGGCGGCGGCAGGTAATGCAGACGATGAGGACCGTTTCAGACGGTGGGGAGCAAAAAGGCGGCCGGCGTTGCAACTTTCTCCCCGCCCGCCGCCACTGGAGCCGCAAGCGCCGCTGCTCGCTGGGCGCCCGAGCAAAGGCGGCCGCTCAGCCCACTGGCAGCCGTCCATGGGCCGAGTGCGCCGAGCTTGCCGCCGGGTAGGTCCATTGTGGGCAGGGAGACAAACGAGAGGAGCAGCCACCGAAGTCATGCGGTTCCCAGCGGCGAGCATTGGAACGGGAGCTGCGGTGGTGGAGAGCTCGGCGCTGGCCTTACCTGTGCAGCTTGGCGCGCAACTGCGCCCGGCTCGCCAACTGGCCGCCCATTCACTTGGCCGTGCACTCTCTTTTTACTCGAGTCGGCGGGAGCGCAACTAAGGGGCGGCTTAAATTCAATTGCCTTTAGTGGCTAGCAGGCAGATGATGTATCAGGTGGATGAGCGAGAGCAGGAGCGAGCTCGAACGGGGACAGGCGAGCCTCCATTGGGGCCAGTAAGCTTGAGTTAGAGCGAGTGAGGGAGAGATAGGCAAAGCGAGAGCTGCGGCGGAAATCGCCCATTCCAATCGCTGCTTGTTCGTGGCCAAGAGGGCGAAAGTAAAATAAACTTGCCTGATTTCAATCAAACGACTGCCAGAGTTGAAACAAGACAATCCAGCGCTATTATTAGAATAGAGCAAAGGCGCGTCCAGAGAATGAAGCGATTCAATTAGTGCATTAGTGGACCTTTGCTTTGAAGAAGACTCCACGCTTACCTGGCCAGCGGAATCTCTCTTGTCCGGCTTAGACGGCGAGTGGGTTTTGCTGTTGTTGTTGTTGTTGCTGCTGCTGCTGCTGCTGCGCCGCACAATACAAACAGCGACTAGACTCGAGCATGCAAACGCTCGGCCGGCCCAAGCTCCAATTGCTCTCGTTGTCGCCAGAAGGCAGACGGGAGAGGCAGCCAGCGTGAGACTTTGAGAGAGGGAAAGCTGAGACGGGACGAGATGTGGGTGAGCGCGAAAATCGCGAGCAATTAAAGGCAAACTCGGGCAACCAGAAGCGACGGCGGCGGCACCATCATCGTTGTTGCTGCTGCTGCTGTCATTGGCGCACATTGAATGGGCAGTAAGAGTGAGATCAACATGGCGCCAACGAGCCCGTGAATGGAGGAGATAAGTCGGCAACAAGTGGCAATAAAACGAGTGGCCTGACGAGCGAGCGAGAGTTCTTTGGGCAGGTAGATTGGGTTTGAATTTGAGCCAGCGGCGAGGGTTGTTTGCGCCACTCTCGCTCTCCAGGATCGAGCGCCGCTTGAGCCTTAGAGGGGCAAATATTGCGCATTAGTCGGCTATTCGTCTTCCGACTGCCGCAGGTTACACTTCCTGCGTGATGTCCAGAGCACAATTATAAATCTTAACCAATCGAGATTGGCAAGCCAGTGTCAAGCGAGCGACTAAAACCAAGCGTCCAGGTAAAGAAGATTGAATAATTGATCGGCGCGAGCGGCGCTAAATAGCCGGAGGCCAGTGGTCATGTTGTCGGAGTGTGTAGATAGTTATCAGCTTTGAGCGGGCTGAGCTGGTCCGGATCAAAACTGGCTTTTCAACCTGCACAAAGCGTAGAGTAGATCGGATAGGACAAACAGTCAGAACGAGCGAGAGGGCCAACTGAGGGGACAAGACAAACCAAGGCAAGCAGTCGGCGAGAAAGGAAGATCCTGGAACAAAAGCAAGAGAGTTAGCATGAAAATTGAGACAGACTTATTCGCATCAAGCAGACAAGCGGAGAGCCAGCCGGCCAAGGGGCCCACCAAGTTCCATCGGGCGGCCATAGATGGCTACGTGGATATGCTCTGTGACGCCTCAAAGCGAGACACAAACCTGGCCGACGAGCAGAGCGGCCTGACGCCCACCCTGCTGGCCGCCCAAAACGGCCACCTAGAGGCGCTGCGGATCCTCGTGGGCCGCGGCGGCGACCCGGAGCGCACGGGCAGGGAAGGCTCGAACGCGCTTCACCTGGCCGCCGCCAACAACCACCTCAATTGCGTCTCCTTCCTCGTCAACTTTGGCATCAACATGTGGGCGCTCGACAACGACCTCCACACTGCCAAGGACATTGCGGCCATCGAGCAGCGCAAAGAGGTAAGTTGCCTCCCCCTCTTCACCCTTCTCAGGGGTTCGACTCCCCGAGAGCAACCGTTTTTTAGCTAACTCTCGCCTCCAAACCCAGATACTAGATTATCTCGACCAGATGATGGCCAAGCAGAGCGCACTGAACACGAGAACTGTGCAAAAATTCAAGGAAAAAGCCAAAACTGCCACAGAGAAGCGCTTGAAACAGATGAGAAAAGCTCAATTGAAGGCCATCAAGCAGGTGGAACGGGACGAACGATACTTGGTCAAGCTATCGAACAATCGGCGCCTACTCAAGGCTGCCCACTCAATAAGCGATATAAAGCTGGTTGGTCGATCAGAGAACGCGCCCAGCAACGCTCTTGCGGATAGGATTTCCGCAAACACTGGCCACCCGGCCGATCGAGCCTCGGCTGTTCTTGCCAGACTGTCGCATTCGCCCAGTTTTGCAACCTTTATGCATCAGAGGGCTGATCTAGCGGCCAAAAATGGGCGTAAAAAGTTCAACTTTTCTTCAACGTCAAACTCGGACGAGTCAGCCTACTCATCGTCGTCCATCTCCTCAAACTCAGGTTATCTATCAAGCTGCAGCACGAGCGCCCTGAATAAGCTCGGCCAGTTTAGGCCCAAATACTCCGAATTGGTGGCCGTGAGCTTGGACCAGGGCAAAGAGGCGAAGAGGCAGACGGGCGAGCAGCAGAGCGTTAAGAGTAACTCGACCATCGGGACCAAATTGCGCGGCATCGCTGGAGTCTCGAGAAAGGTGCAAATGAAGCGCTTGCTCCAGGTTGGAGCTAGCTCGACGAGCGAGCAAAGTGCAGCCATGCAAACGCTTAGCGAGCGGCCCCAGCCAGATTCAAGCGGCAACCAAAGGGCGGCGAACAAGAGCAAGCAAACGTTGGGCGAACAAAATGCGCCAAAATCGAGCCAGGAGCCAACGAGCGGCATCAAGTGGCCGCCGGCGCCTTCCATGACCAGAGCCACCAGCGAGCCAGACTTTAGCGCTGCCCTCAGAGGTCAATCGCCCGACAGTCGCGAGGAGGCCGAAGAGGTCGGCCCGAGGCTGGATCAGCGGGCTGAGGTTGCCCGCCCCAGATTGAACGCGATTTCTGCTGAGAGCGGCCCGAGCAGACAGGCCGACAGTTGTAAGTCTGATCACAGGGACGAATCCCAGCATCACCTGCTGACCCAGTGTTTGTCGCAGCTTAAATCGCGCCATGAAGCCATAAGCGGACAAAGAGAGTCCAATTCAGACCAGCTCATCAAACCCTCGAAATTGGCCCAACTGAGGCCGCATGTGGTGGGCAAAACGGGCGCACAGTTTGGAGACTCGGACGAGCTCCTTCAGCACCAGCTCAACGCTGGCGAGTTTCCGCTCAGACCATCGGCGATTCGGCAACAGCAGCTAAACTTGGGCGCCCAATCAACCTGCGCCCAGCGGCTCGCCGAGCCTCAAGCGGCGGGCAAGGTGACCACAATAAGCGTCGACTCGATCGGCTCAGCGGGCAGCTTCGCAAGACGAAACTCGCGCGCTTCCTCGCCCAAGTCCCAGTCCTCCTCGACCCAGTCGACCTCCTCGCCGGCGCCCTCCTATTCCTCCGCCCACTCCTCCTCCATTGAGGCCTCCAGCTCCAAGCTGGCCTCCAGCGCGCAGTTGCAAGGTCACAACTCGGCCGGCAGTCGTCTTGCAGTCGAGAGTAGAGCAATCAAGCGGCCAGACCAAAGTCTGCTAGTGCCAACTGCCTATTACGACGAACCCTTGGAAACGTTCCTACTGCAAAATGGACTGATCGACCTGAGCGAGGTGTTTGCGCGCGAGCGGATTGATCTTGAGGCGCTAATGTTGTTGAGCGAGGAGGACCTGAAATCGCTGAACATCCTGCTCGGCCCGCGTCGAAAACTCCTGAAAGCAATCTCGGAGCGCAAAAGATCGGCTGGCCATTTGGCTACGAGGAACTTGGCTCACACGAACCCCATGTACGTTATGGTTGACACCTTGCTCTAATGTTATTTATTCCCAACAAACCCAAATAAACTGATCCCCTCACACTTTCATGAGCTGTGCCCCGCCTTTACATTGGCAAAAGCCAACAGGTTTATCGCTAAGAGGTGGTGCGTCGATCAGACTCGCCGCTCTGATGCTTTGTATGGCTCGAGTACCATCCGCACTTCCAATTGCCTCCTTCCATTGTGGAGCAGCCCTCTCATAGCAATAAAGTTACCGCCTTGTCAGTGAGGTCCTAGCGGGGGACCGCATCTCCGCGCCCAGCTAGCAACGCTGCATCATCTTGCTCATAGAAAAGCTCAGATTCTTGGAGCGATCCAGGGGGACACCTAGCGTCCACAGGCACTGGGGTGCCAGGCTGCCGAGCTAGCTCTGTGGCTGGGAATGGAGCCGATTTTTGCCAACATCTCGACTAAAATAAATGCACATATAGACGGCGAGCAGATTTCCCCACGAGCGAAGACAAAGCGACGACTATAAACAGCGCACGATAGGCTAGAGAAAAGATGTCGCTGCTAACTAAACCTAACCTTTACGATGGACATCCGCAGAGCTGTCGAGACCTGAGCGGCACCGCTAACAATTCCTGGAATCGCTTTATTTGAAGCCTCCCGTTCGCACTCCCCCATTGGAACCTCTAGCGCAGAATTGTCGCTAACGTGATGATCTCATCGGGAGAACGAGTTTTGCCGAAACGCAAGAGATCAGATCATTTGTGTCAAAATCATCCCACCTGTTTCTATGATGCCCAGTCGCTCGATATGACAGACATCGGCCCATGCAAAGTTGATCAATAATCGTACAGTCGGGGAGAAACTGATCGCAACACACCATTAAAAGCCCGACGTTTGGCAAAAATAACAGGCATACTTACTCCTCTTCTGGCAAGTACCAAGTCAAGTATGATTTCTTTGATTCTAATTTCGGGTCTCGTGAGCCTCGTCTCGAGCGCCAGCATTGGCAAGGAGCCTGACAGCTTCGATTGGCGCAACACGCCTGGCGTTGTCAGCTCTGTCAAGAACCAAGGTAAGTGGCTGGTGTATGTCACGTGCTCATGAGTTATGACCAGAATAAATTCATGGGATAAATAAGATGGGTTCTGGAATCACTAAGAAAACTATCGTCGCCCATAAACATGTGCAGGCAAATGCAATGCAGCTTGGGCCTTCGCTGCGGTAAGTAGCTTGAAGACCTGAGCACTCCCGTTGGTGTCCATCGACTAGCTCCAAACTAACAGAGCCAGAGCTACAGGCCGGACTGTGGGAATCAAGTCTTAAGCTCGTCTACAACAAGACTTTGATAGACTTGAGCGCACAAAACTTGTTGGATTGCACCAACAGCAATAAGGGTTGCGAGGGCGGAGATCCATATAGTGGTGTGTTCGAACCGAAAGGTATACTCTCGGAGTCTGATTATCCTTACAAGGGAGCCCTCGGAAGGTGTAGATTTAACGCCTCTAAGTCAGTCATAAACATCGATCAGGACACCATCAGAGGGAGCATCATGACCAGAGATATCAAACTTGGTGAGGCTCTAATCAAGTCTTACCTCCCTGTAAAGGGACCGATCGCAGCTGTGATAGATGGTAGCGGAGACGGCTTCAAGAATTACAAGTCGGGTGTTTACTACGATCCCGATTGTTCCCAAGAGACCGATGACCTTGATCATGGGCTTCTGCTTGTAGGCTACGGATCAGATCCAAAGGAGGGCGACTATTGGATTGCGGTGAGTATTTTAGCTAAGACTGCGATCAATGATATCAATCTCACGAATTACGAGTGATAACTCTCTCCCTCTCCTGCTCTTGTCCTTGTTGAAATATTTAGAAAAACTCGTGGGGCACCCAGTGGGGCGAGAATGGGTATATACGAATTGCGCGTAACAAGGATAACAATTGCGGTCTACACAGGAAGGCTGTATATCTCGCCTAGATGTAGTCTAGACGGATCTACAGTTGCTCTCGAACTTAGCGCAGTGATCAATAAACTATCGTTTGATGTGATAGTCCTGAAGACTTTCAACATTTAACATGTAAACACCCGTATCATTGCAATTGCATCGTTGAGTTTGGTACAGTAGTCAGAGTTGTCTCATCGCCCTTTCATTCCGTCTCACAGTGGAGCAAATTTCGAAAACTCTGAGCTTCGCTTGTGCCCCTCCTTTCAATCCAGTCAGGGCCTCAACCCTTTTTGTCACATTTGAAGCACTCTTAGGGTCGCAACGAGTTGACCGTTAGGAAAGGTGTGGATGTCACCTTTCCTCGAGTCCTTTTTTAATCCATCTACAATCGGGGGACCGAGATAGTGCGCTTGTGGAAGAGGGTAGTGCGCTGAAAAGAGGTCGTCCTCTGGAGCGGACTTTCTGTACTGCTCGCGATCCAAATCTGTCCCAAGGTCGGAGCTTCCACGAGCAGGCTTGCCGTCTTCGGCTCCACAAGTCGGCGCATAGCTGTTTTTCATTGAGCGAAGTCCATAATTCAAAGACTGAAATCGCGAAATACGATTTGTCTCTTCGCGCAACATCGGGCAAAGCACGCACTATCGTACGCAGACAGCACAACGCGAAAAGTCGGCTCAAGAAGACTACCTTTCCCCAGCGTGCTACCTTCATCAACAAGCGCACTATCCCGGCCGACCGGCAGTAAGCCGACAGATACAGCGATTTCATCCACTGATAACCAGTGTGTCTGTACAATGAGGCTCATTTTCGTATGATGTCACCTCTAGTCCGCCACGAAATCCGCGATGGCTCCACATTAGGGATAACGCGGGCCTACTCCTCGCTTGCAGGTGATTTCTGTCCGTTCCACCAGGACTCTCATCGACGCCACCAGTGGGACGCTTTCAGAGATCAAGAAGCAAACATGGACACTAAGCGCAGATTATTGATTGCAATCGTCGCAGTCACTGTCATTCTGGCCACAATCGGGATCACCTCCATGATTGTATCTATTAAATTGAGATCGATGCAGTCATGCAGGCTCATAGGAAGAGCACCGGAGCCTGACTTTGAAAACCTATCAAATATTGTCTCGGAGGACTCGAGGGTGATCGCAAACTTCCAAGGCTACCTGAGCTTACCTCAGGACCATCTAAAGCCGAGTGATGTTTTACCGCTTAGGCTAGAGGCAGTAAGATACTGGCGAACAAGGACTGGGGTAGAGATTGTTCTTGCCGCCGATTGTGCTGAGGTCCACCTAAAATACGACTTAACGTCATCCCGATACTCTAAGAGTGTGATAAGGGAAATTGCAGTCAGTGTGAAGAATCACGCAAGTGGACATGTTGATTATTGCCAGATCGAATACCCCGGGATAGAAGCTGAATACATGAAACACTATGCATGCGTGCGCCCTAGGAGATACACCTGTTTATCGCGAACCGGACAGTTCGTCGCATTTCTGGTCACAACCGCTTTAGAGTTCGAAGTCTATGGAGACATCAAAACGTTGCTAGATGGAGATTTCAGTACACCTCCAGACTATTGTGCCTAGAGTTCCGGCTTGGGGATAAACATATCTGATTCGAGCAGCGCTTTGAAATCGAATCGACGTGCACTTGTCGCCCAAAAATAAACTCGCTTCTAAAATGATACCTGACATGGCTGTTCAACGATGATGCGGCTCAACACTAACAATATCCTTGTTTTTAGCTCCAGGAGGAATAGTTATTGTTGTCCTAGTCAAGAGCGAGTCTCTGTGGTTCCGGCGGTCGAGCGCGTGAAGCTTGGCAACAGAATCCCTCAGATCTGTGAAACACAAGAGCTCCAACAGGTGGGTGCCTAATTGGTGCCTACATGGATAGGCCCACGTTGATCTGATCTCTGGTCTCCCACCCGGCATGAACAATAAAAATCGTGGTTTGCTTCAAATGAGTTGCTGTCATCATTTGGGTTTATCGCTGAATGAAAATGGCACAATCCTCGATATCTGATCAATCTCTCAAACTCGACCGTAAATCTGATGGCAGTACACCGAATCAATGAATCTAGATGTAAAAGCCAGGATTGATATGAAAGCTGGATCATCACCAGCGATCAGCAAGCTAGAATTGAGCTATATCGGCCCTCTGCTCGGAACATCCGCCGAGTTTTCAAATTCGTGTTGTTTTTGCCCAACAAAAAGGATATCGAAGTCGTTTAAGCTGAAAACAAAGTAACTTGTTCAAGAGTTTGCGCAAAGAATATAAATCATAAAAGATGCGAACGATCCTGAGTTTATTTCTTGTGGTTTCGCTTGCAGGCCTAGCCATTTGTGATGACGATGAGCTTCCGGCTCAGGTTGATTGGCGCAAGGTCGCCGGCGTGGTCAGTCCGGTGCGAGATCAAGGTTAGTGGATTGGTTCGCGCTGTTATGGCAAATTCTGCTTGCAAAACTCTAATCTAACCAAATTCTTACCCAAAACGAAAGGCACTAATTGCAATGCCGGCTGGGCGTTCGCTACCGTGAGTACTACCATATAGACCAAACCAAACCAACCCTTTCGATACCAACTGTCTAATAGAAGCGATAGGCTGCCTCACTTGAGGCCAGCATGAAGTTGGTGTTCAATCTGAGCTCCGCAGTGCTGAGCCCGCAAATACTCATTGACTGCGATATGTTCGAGTCTGGTTGCATCGGTGGATCAGTTTTCCAAGCACTCTACTTCAATGGAATTCAAACGGAAGCAGATTACCCCTACACAGGTGAGGTGGGCAGGTGTCGGTTCAATAGTAGTAAAAGTGTCCTGCCGTACACAGACACACCCACTGTTTATCTTACGGACGAGAGCAACGGAGAGGCTGGACTGCAAGATCTGGTGGCAAAAAAGGGGCCAGTTGCGGCCCTAGTGGATGCCAGCAGCGACAGCTTCAAGGAATACAAGTCAGGCGTCTACTACAATCCAGATTGTAAGAAGAAGGAGAAGGACTTGCATCATGCAGTTCTAGTGGTCGGCTATGGAACCGACCCCAAGGAGGGCGACTACTGGTTAGTGGTAAGTGTGATACCTGGTTTTAATAATTCGATTCCTAGCAGCTCATTTAGCTAACTGTTCGTTGCGCTCCACCTGCAAAACTAGAAAAACTCGTGGGGATTGAGGTGGGGCGAGCAAGGATACATGCGCATCGCTCGCAAAAAGGGAAACCCCTGCGGCTTGATAACAAAATCGGCTGTTCTTGTTAGGTAAGATTGATCCGGGATCAATGATCCCTCACCGGACAATCATATTGGCAAGCCTACAATTGGTCTTGCTTGTTCATCGTGAATGTATGGAAAAACATTACGAATTGAACTCAAACTCAACTGCACTCGCACCTATCGTGCGTGCCTATCAAGCCTCTCGAATTCTGTTTTGGTCTGCTCCTTGTCTAAAGTATTGTCTTCAAGAGCTGACAAACTTGCGATGTTAGATTAATGTTACTAAACAAGCCGAAATCTTCTCTAGTGAGTGAGCTTAAGTTGCAAGTTAGTTTGGTATTCATGAGCTGGAGGGTGATATAGATTTGAGTGAATATTTATCAATGGGGTCATTGATGTTGCGCATCGATGACCTCGCACCTCAGATGCAATTGTTAGCTGATGTGGCCACCGCGATGCTCGGCTAACCCAAACTTTCAGTGGCCAGAGGCTTCAAATACAGTCATTGCTCGAACGCTAGTCTCAGAGTTTAGATCTGGAGAAGAATGGTCGTTTTCTTAGGTCGAATATGAGTTATCAAATTGTGATTTTAGTTGTGGGCCTCTCAACGCTCGTCGGCTCGCTCGTGTCCGGCGGCAGTATTGGCCAGGCGACCAACAATTTCGATTGGCGCGACACACCTGGCCTTGTGAGCTCCATTAAGGACCAAGGTGAGTCTCGTCCGCTTGAACGAGAGTCGCTTTACTCCTTCAGATGCAAGTCATTGACACCAGAACAACTCTGGCCGCCTAACGGCGCCGACTCGCAGGTAAATGCAATGCAGCCTGGGCCTTCGCTGCGGTAGATCTCTCTACTGCAACTGGCGACGAGCTAGCTCACAAGTAGACAACTGACCGATTCTTTAATTTGCAAACAGGCTTGCTTTTGGGAGGCGAGCTCGAAATTGCACAACAACACGAGTCTGGTTTATCTAAGCGCGCAAAACACCATTGACTTCACGACGGCCGGCTTCGACTGCGAAGGCTGCCTTCCTTGGGCGGGCATGACCGCAATCGAGTCGGAGGCTGACTTCATTTACAAGGGAGCTCTGGGCCCCTTCGCCCTCAACGCGTCCAACTCGCTGCTAAACATCGACTACAGGATTCAACGTGGCTCCTTCAGAACGGACGCTGTCAAGTTCGGTGAACTCCCCAAGACCTGCCTGCCCGTCGAAGATCAGATTGCGGCCACGATAGATGGGAGCAGCGACAACATCAAAATTTACAAGTCGTGTTCGCAGCAAAAGGAGGAGCTGAAGCATGGAGTCTTGCACATAGCTGTTTTCATTGAGCGAAGTCCATACTTCAAAAGATGAAATCGCGAAATACGATTTTTCTCTTCGCGCAACATCGGGCAAAGCATGCACTATCGTACACAAGCAGCAGAGCGCGAAAAGTCGGCTAGAGAAGACCACCTTTCCCCAGCGTGCTACCTTCATCAACGAGCGTATTATCCTGGCCGAACGACTGACGTTGTCTAGAGGCTCGTAATTGCGCGCTTGATTAGCACTGTATTCAGTAAAACTGAGGGCAGAATCAATGGAATCCTCATGATCTTAGTCAATGCACTACCACACTTCATATACTGTTGACCAACACCAAACCTATTCGATAACCCATCGTAGTTCATTTTCCTAAAATCGTTTCGATTTTGTTGCTCGAGGCATACATGATACGTCTGGTTGGCGACAATTCGTGGTGTACTAATTTGTCCACGGCGGGCATCTTGGTTGGCGAGGGCATACCTGCATGACAGACCTTCTCAGGGAGCTCATAGATTGGTCGTAAGACTCTACTTGACGATATATTTTGCGACAAAAGATACAACCACAGTACGACGACGGAGGACGATAGTTGGAAAAAGATCTCCCCAACACTCGCATTGAAATTCTTTGTCCAATCCGAATGAGGCACCAAATCCCCAATCCTACCAATCTAACACCACACGATCTACTCATGGCGACTCCACGCCTGGACCTTGCTTGCAGTTTTGATACCATCGAAGCTTAGTTTTCGGTCCACAGGAAACAAGTTTTACGAGCGACCAAAGAATCTAGTCCAGTTGCAGCCCTCGTTCGAGAGCATTCGAGGCATGGAGATCGGGCGCAAACTTGCGATCATGGCCACCGTGGTGACAGTGGCTCTAGCTGCGATCGGAATCATGGCTCTCATTGTGGTCGTCAAGTTGAAGTTAAGCTCGTGCGATCTCGTTGCACTGGAGCCAAGGCTGAACTTGAAGGAGCTTGCAAATTTAGAATCGGCAGATGCAAAAGTGATGGCAAATTTCCAAGGGTACCTGAGGTACAGCCAAACTCGAGCAAGCGCGCACAATATCTTTCTACCTCTAAAACTCGAAGCAGTCGGCTATTGGAGAACACAGAATGGTGTTCAGGTTGTTTTAAGTGCCGACTGCGGACGAGTTAGTTTTGATTACATGTTGGCGAATGGGAGCCAAGGCAAGAACTCAGTCGTCTCAATGACAATCACAATCGGACGTGGCTATGAGCAAGCGGCAAAGGTTTGTCACATCTACCACCCAAACATTATGGCCAGGCCGTCAAAGCATTACTCATGTAGAAGACAAGTCAGTTACTCGTGCATCTCGCCAGAAGGGCAGTTGGTCGCCATTCTCGTCATAACAGCGCTCGGGTTCGAAGTGCGCGATCAACCTGAAAAGTTACGAGCAGGAGAGTTCAGTACTCCAGCCGAATATTGCAACCAGCCAAAGGAGGAATCTTAGTATTCAATCAAGCCAGTTGCTATCTCTTTCACTGGCACAGTTGTCAATACAGATCAAAATTTCATTTTTCGAAAGTGACTCAGTGTGTTATCAGGCTTCCACCGAAAAGCAGGCTCCCATTCCTGGCAGAATGCAGGAAATCACTCCATGCAGCTTGTGAGCGGATCTAGCTAGGTGTGGACGATTTATTCGGCAGGTCCGATACAACGTGGAACCGGCGAAACTATCCAGATTTGACGCAACAAATCAGCGGTGATTTCGCAACCGCTTTCAACACTCAACCCAAACCGACGACCACACGTCGAAGTATATATCTAACAAATTCGACAGCGCCACTTGCAAACCAGATCGAGGTGGCTTGATAGAACCTGGATCAGAGATGTGCCGGGAGTCGACGTATTCATGAATCGCATTCCGAGGCTGCGTGAGCCTTGAATGTCGCCACCGAGACCATGAGAAATGTCACCACCACTAGGGGGTCCAAATGAATCCCTTGCTTGTTGAATCTGAATGGCGTGTGCTTCAACAATTTACTTTCCTCGGCATCCTCACTAGTTTCTGAATAGCAGGTCAACTCGTTGGCAAATTCAAATAAACAGCCACTCTCAACCGCGACAAAGATGGAGATGAAAGGAGAAATTTTCTTTTGCGCCATGGTGGCGTCTCTTGTGGTCGGAAGTTTGGCGATGACAATCCCGGCCGACACCAAAAACGTAGCCTCGAACGACTTCAAAGTGATGGTTAGCATTGAGGGCTCCTTCAAGTTCAACAAGAGCTCGATCAACACCAACATGGATTATTTGCCGCTTGATTTGCTTGGCGTCAGTTACATCGAGCTCGGTCACTATGATGAAATAACAATCGAGACTAGCGGCCTCGATCTGATGGTGGACTACTACTTGAGACACGATGGTTATGCCAACGATTTTGTCAGCCTGATTCAAGTGGAACTCAAGCAGCCGATTGGCGGCCAGACTGTTTGCTACATCTACGACACCTTCATTGAATCCGACCCGATTCAACATTACTCGTGCCAGGTGGAGAAGAGTTACGACTGTCTAACGGACAGGCAAAGTGGCGAAGTCGTCCTCGGTAGTCTGGTGCTGAATTCGTTCGAGTTCGAGGTGGAGGGCAATCCAGAAAGCTTAAAAAAGGGCGAGTTTTCAAGTCCGGCCTACCCTTGTTACTGAGGGCGCCGCTGGTCGGCGAGAAGTTCGAAGAGTGGCCGCGAGATGGAGGCAGCAAGAGTTTGATTGCCTCCAGTTTGGCGGTGGAAGCTCGAAATAAACAAACCTTCACCCTACCTTACCTTTGCACCCCACTCATCTCTCGTATCAAAACCGTTCACCCTCCTTTCAGACCCCCCTGGCTGAGCACTGCGCTATTTCAAATGCGAGAATGTAGATGGCGAGCTCGAGCCGACATAAGCGGCCCCTCGCGGGCTTCATATAGAGTTGCATAGCAATTCTGCTGACTCGGCCCGCTCGCCGCTCCAATATAAATGTCCGCCCGGATACTCTCATTTCCTGCCCGCTCGCGGCCGCCAACCAGAGTGACCATTGATTAATATTGTAGTGCTTTTATATTGTCAATAAAGGCTGCAACTCGAGACTGCCAACACGACACATCTCGTTGGTCGCTCGCTCGCGTTTTCCGCTTACAAGATGGCCGCTCGGATTGCGCCCCTCGCTCTCTCTCTCTCTGCAGACGCCGCCTTGGAGCGCTTTGGTGGGCCCCTCCTAGCAGCAGGCTTACTGTCGGGCCAGCTCGCCTGCTTGGGGCGCAAATCAAAATTGATCGAGTTGTCCGGCCGAGGGGCCGAGCAAGTGGGCTCGCGAACGCATGCACTTGGCGCAATTAGGCCGCCCTTGGCCCCCTGATCGATGGGCCCTGTCTTGTTTGGCTTGACGGCGTTCGCGTTGCCGGTTTTGTTTGCGCGCTCGAGTTGCCGAAATATTGCCGGCCAAACTGGCCTCGATTGATGGCGCTCATTAGCGGTGGTTGTCGAAGGTGCTGCAGGTGCCAGGTGCGCCAGTTTCGCGCTCAGTGTAACCAAGCCGCTCGAGGTCTTGTGGAGCCGTTCGGTCAAGAGCACTTATTGTGTCGCCTCCCACAATGGGCGCCTGCACGGTCGGCTGGGGGCGACTCTCAGCGTGTTGGCCGGCCAGCGCGACCAGTCCGCGTGTCCGGCCAAAGTCGGCCTCCTCGCGCTTGGATCGGCCAGAGAGAGTGAGCGAGTGAGCCAACAGCCCCAAGCCTCTTGCTCCAATGCATTTGCGCCGCTCGCTTTAAGCATTTGCTTGCTTACTCACTTAATGGGCGCACAATGGAACCAACGGAGGGCCCATCGAGCCAGTGTTGCGCTGCAGCCCATTTAACTGCGCCAAATTTGCACCATCGCCCTCAGGCTGGAAGGCCGGACACATTCACACTGCTCGGCCAGCCAGCCAGCCTAGGAGACCTTAATCAATCGGCCGGGATCTTTGTGCTAGATTGAATTCCAAGTTGCTGGCGACATATTAGAGTTGTCGATATGGCTCACTTAGTTTGGCTTGGGCGGCCGCCTTGGGATTGGAGGGCGCCAGCTGGAGGCTTTGGGCCTCCGAGGGGCGCTGGCCGCCGGGCGGCGTTCGCGGCGCGAGAAATGTGAGCTCGCATTTCTCGCGGCCGCCAGACAGGAGCGGCCGGCGGTGTTGTAACAAGACCCTCGACGATGATTTGTCCGCCCGCCGACAGTTTTGCAGCGGCCGCCAGTCGGCCCTCGTGGGCTCGACTGGCGGCCGACGGTTTTAGCTTGAGCTCGAGCTCGGGCTTGAGCTTGAGCGGCCATAAATCAGGCGAACATGGGCGCCAGGGAAGCGAGCGTGATAAACGATAACAACTTTGGCCCGGCGGACGCGGCTCAGCTCAGCGCTCGCTTGGTTGGCCAGCGCTGAGTTTGGCCGGCAGCGAGAGGAGGAGGAGAAAGAGGAAGTGCAAGAGCGAGAGCTTGCGCCATGATTGGCTTCAAAATGGGGGCCGCCCGGACAGGTTGCGGCCGCGAACCAGTGTTTGTCGGTCGGCGCCAACACGGCCGAGATGTGCGGCCCAAAGCGAGCGCGCGGCCGGCCGACTGGCTGGTGGCTGGCCTTTGCTGAGCGGCAAATTTAATTACTTTGCAGCCGCGTTGGCCCGGCCAGCGTTGCCAGGCGCAAAGAAGTCGCGAAAGTTGCTAGGCGAGCGCTCATTGGTGCCGAGCGAGGCCGTTGCGCGCGGCAGGCAATGTAAATCGGCGGCGGCGCTGCTTCGGCCGCTGCTGGCGCGCCGCTGAAGCGAGCGAGGCGCCCCAGCTAATCGACTGGCTTGCACCTCTGGCCACTAGAGCCGGCCAGCCGAGTGCAGCGTGGCCGCCGCGCTGGGCTGGTTCGCGCGCAACTCGATTAATCATAACAGTTGTTACCTGGCCAGCGCGACTGGATCTCGAGGGTTGAGCGGCGGCCAGTGTGACAAATGAAACGTGAAGAGTCGAAAAGTTGGCACAATTTGTTTGCTTGCGGTCGTGGAGCCCTCGACCGGACTCGAGCCGGGCGCCGGCTGCATTTGCATGCAAATAAGCCGGCCAGTTGGCTGGCTAGCGCGGACGTGACCGCTGGACAAGTCCATCCAAAGTCGCGCTTGTTTGTGTTGCAAGCCGAAGTGGGCGCCGCCGCGGGCGCAGACGCAAGCGAGACGGATTGGGGCCGAGCAAGCGTATTTTGCTCACGTCCTTGCCGAGTTTGCCGGCCAGCTGAGCTCCTCCCTCCCAGCTCGCTTCTCGCTTCACGGCGCCGGCGCCCCCGAAGCCGAAGCTGGAGCCGATGCTGAAGCCATCGATTGGGCGGATTCATTAAGTTGGCAAGTTTTGGCTCGAACTTAATGACCCAGAGCGAGCGCGGCCAAAACACGGCCGGCCAAGCCTGTAGTTACAAGGGCGATAATTTCGCCCCTTAACCGCACCAAACAAGCGCCAGCGCGCTTCGGCCGCTCGCTTGACTTTTGCGATCGATTTTGGGGCCCCAAACTTGGCCAAGCCTGAATCGCGTGCCCGCCGCGCGCGTCTGTCGTGCAAATAAAACGGAGGCCAGAGTTTGTTATTATTGTTATTATAAATGGCCGATCGTTAGCTGCCCACTCGTTGTTTTGGCCTGTAATGGCTGCAGCGCAGTCGACTTGCGCGCCCGCCAGCCGGCCGAGCTCTGCCGGCGGAAGCAGCGCCGGCAACAACAACAACAGCAGCAGCAACAACAACAACAACAACAACGGCCACCGGCCAAAACAACAAAGGCAAAAATCGGACGCGCTCGCGAGCCAAAAAAGCGCCCTGGCCAGTGGAGCATCAAAATGGGGCTCCCACGAAGCTCGGCCGGCTCTTTGTCGGCGGCCAGCGGCGAGCGAAATGTCTGTTTGATTTGCCAGATAATGGAACGGTTTTATAGTCGCTCGTGGCGGCTTGGCCACTTCCGGCCGAGCGCAAGCGGAAGGAGGGCGTCGAGTTGGACGGCTTCTTGGGCGAAAGTTGAGGAGGAGGCTCGCGCGTTGGCTGGATGTGAGCGCACATCCAATTACGTTGAGTGGCCGCCATTTGGAGCGCAAGCAGCGGCGGCGTCGGCGGAAGGGCCGGCCGGCTGGCTGGGGGCTGAATCACTGATTAGATGGCTTCCTCCCTCTCGGCCTCTCGAGACTCCAGACTTGGGGCTTAAAATTTTAAAACTCGCGGCTCGCGAGCGGGCAAATTAAAATTGCACCATGAAGGGTCCAAGAGGGGCCCTCTGCTTGAGCGAGCGCGCGCACTTGGCGAGCCTCAGCGTTCAGGTAGTAGTGGCGCCCATCCGGGCCGCCCCCAATGCGAGCGCCCTCATCGGCGCGGCCCATTCCGCTCTGGGCCGGCCGGCCTGGCCCGAAGTCGCTGCCGTTGGGCGCGCTCGTTGCAGATCAATTGATCGATCGAGCCTCCTTTGTTGGCAATGCATTTGAATGCCATTCATGCCGAGTTTTTTGGCACTCCGCTAGACAGTCGGCAGTCGGCAGTTGGCAGTTGGCAGTTGGCTTTTGCCAGCGCCGCTCTGCTCGCCGCGGCCGACCGGCCGGCCGGCCTTCCTGACTCGCGTCTAGCGGCGGCTTGACTTACGCAACCGGAGTTCAATTCTGCGCTTCCAGTTGGCTCCCATGTTGGCTCGCTTCCGCCTCGAAAGCGGGCGCAATTGTCAGTTGAACCTGGCGCACAATTGGACGCGCGGTGGGGCCACACAAGTTTGGCCCCAGTTGGCCGCTCGAGCGCGCGCGCGCACTAATTTGCCCCTAATACGTGCATAATGGAAACGAGCGGGAGTGGCGCGAACTGGCGCAGAGTTTGTCTGGCCAGAAATTGAAAGCCGGCTCACAATTGGGGCTGCCAGCTGGCCCCAAACACGGCTCTTGCGTTTCAAGCGAGCGGTTGCGTTTGAGTTTGAGCTCGAGTTTGAGTTTGCTCGCTCCTCCAAGCGGCCGGCCGCGTTTCCGCCCTTGCGCAACGTTAATTTCATTACACACGAATTTTTCCTTGTTTCGGCTCCGAATTGCGGCCAAAACTTGAGAGTTGGCGCGCGAGCGCTGAGAGGATCGCTGCGGCGGCTTTGCGGCGCCCTGAGCATGGGGCGCTCGCATAGGGGCGTAACCGCGCGTTGCTCCGCGAGCGCCGAGTCACGACAAACGGGCGGCGCCAACTGCGGGCCGCTGAGCAGAAGAGCCGCCCGCTGTTGCTCAGCACAAAGAGAGCGAGTGAGAGGCTTGCGCGCGCGGCGCTCCCGCCCGCCACGCCCACACCCGCAGCTCGAGCGCCCGCTAGGTCGGGAAATTGACATAAGATGGACAAACTCGCTCGGCAGCTTGCTTGTCGGCGCGTTGCAACGGTAATCGCGTGTAATGATAATCTAATTCTCAAGCAGCCGCCTAAGCCCATGTAAATTGGATCTTGTCCGCAGCTTTGGCGCCGCCGCCGCAGCCGCCGCCGCCAAGCGAGCGCCAAAGACTGGCCCAGACTTGGGGCCAATTTGAGCGCACTAGGTATTCACTTAGAATTGGCAAGAAAACAATGGAGCCCGATGGTCTGAGATTATTAATGATGTTAGAATGTAAATCTCGCTCCAGCTAAAAGCAACTCAGGCACGAGCGACGACGGGCGGCCGGCCGGGCTGAGCGCGAACGCCGCTAGGCGCACAGGGACGAGAGGGCCCTCCTAGCGGGCAATTTATCATTCACGCGCCCACCCAAAGTCTCATCGGGCGGCTTAGCCTGCTTGCATGGCGCTAACTAGGCTCCATTGCCACCGTCTCGCCTTCCACTGGCGCGACTGGCGCCGCCGCCGCCGCCGCCACAGCCGCCGCTAGTCCTGTTGGCCGGGATAAATAGATTTTTAAGCCGCTGTTGTATCTAATCCAAACACTTGGATTTGTATGCGCGCTTCCGCTCGCCTCGCTCGCTCTGAATAAAGTGGCCGCTCGCCCAGCTAGCTCGCCGCTCGAACCCGAAGAGTGGCGGCGGCCCGACAGGCGGCCAGATTGACCCGCTAAACCCGTCTTATCTTGGACGCGCCCGCCCGCGCTCTTATCGGCCGACTTGGCTCGCCCTTATCTCGGCCCGCCCATCTCGGCCCCATTGTCGCCCAAGAGCGCGCCCCTCGCCAAAGACGCGATCGAGAGTAAATCGAGCAGAGGTTGAAAAATAATCCACACCCAACTCTGCATCGGAGCCAAAAATGCTTATTACTATTATTATTTTTATTTTTATAAGGCCGCCGGTTGAGCCTCTCGCGTCGGCGGGCAGTGCGCTTGCTTGCGCCCGTCGCAACCTGACTGCCCTCCAAGAGGCAGCCTTGCGTTGCTTCTGGCCGCCGAGTTGCTTGGGTCCCAATCAAGCGCGCGCCTGTAGTGGCTCTGCGCCAGGTGCGGCCGACCCAGCACCTGCAGGATGGCGCCGTAGTTCGTGTAGGCCGTGCTCAGCTTCCTATTAATCTGGCCGCCGCTCCTTCCGCCGCCGCCGCCGCCTCTCGCGGCCTCCATTTGTCTTTGCTCATCCAAAGCGAACGCCAACGCGCGAGAATAAAACTCCTCGCACCTTTCGAGCCAACCGAGCCGATAGGCCAACTGGGCGGCCGCGTTCAGGAAATTGATGTTGTTCGGCTCCAACCTCAAGCTCTCCTCCATCTCCCTCAACCCGTCGCTTGTTGGGAGCAGGAGGGCGAGCTTGTGGTGCAATTGAGCAAGCTCAAACCGCGCACCTTTAACCCCAACTACTCGCTTGCCGCCCTTGCCAGCTAGTTTGGCGCGCTCGCGCGCTATAGCCTCGCCTAGTGTCTCTCTCGCCTCAGTTTGGCGTCCGCTTTCGATGAGAAAATCGGCATAATCTTTATAAAGGCTGGCGGCGATAGAAAACTGACTCCCAAGTGCCAAACCGACAGCCCTCGCGAGCTCAATCTCCGTCTGGCTCCTGTTGGTGCTACACTGCGCCCGAATCCAATGCACGGACGCCAGCTTTGCCCCCAAATCCTCGCCCTGAGCGGCCCCTTTCAAGCCCAAATTGAGCGCCGCTTGTTGGGGCCCAATCTGTTTGGTCTTCGTTAGAACAGCCTCAGTCCACTTGAAAATGGTTGCGCAGTCTGAGGGCGGCAACGTGGACGATGGCGATTTTGGGCCAGCTGTTGTTGTTTGCCTGCTCTTACCATTTGTTTGCTCGCCTCCCAAAATCCGCTGCTTTAGGCTTAATTTGGCCCCGCTAATCAAGCACTCAATCTGAATTTGGACGTGATGAACGAAAGTTTTCGTCTCCTCTGGCCTCATTTGAAAGGCGCAACGTGCGTACGATTTCCATGCCTCGGCTAATTGGTCCAGTTGGCCGTACTGATAGGCGGCTAGATTCAGAGCCGCGAGCGCAAAGTTTGGCCTCAAGCTGAGCGCCATTTTGTAATGGTGTTCAATGAGATCCCTTGCGCCACCAGTCTGCTTGTTTGTGTTGAACTTTTGCTCGCCAGCAATAACCCTGTTATGCAAGACCAGCGCCCTGGTTCCATTGAGATGTGGCGAGTCAGAGAGGAGTTTGGAGAGTTAGGTGGGTCCAGTTGGCGAGTATGAGGCCAGGATTGGAGGCATTTTGAACTGGATGGGCTACTCACAGGTTGTAGTGGTTCTCTGGCGAGTTTGGCTCCATAGAAAGTGCTGCCCTATAGAGCTTTTCAGCTCCATCTTGGCCACCCAGATCGCTGGTAGAATTCAGCGCGCTTGCCAAGTTTGCCATTGATTTTGCTGGACTAAATCTAACATCCTTGCTGAACAGGGCGACTTCGTTTCGCCAATCATGATTCCTGCCCACAGTTCTGATTGCCCCATTGACAAACAATGTCGAAAGTAGGAGCCACTTCAAGAGAATATCGTCAAATCCGTCCAACTTTAACTTGGCCAAATTGTATCTCTTCGGTAGTTTTAGTTTGCTCAATTGGAAGAGCCAACAATTGACGAGATTGCAGACTAGCAGGCAGAAGCCAAAACTTGGCAGGTAAAGTGTTCGCTCGGCCACTAGGAAGCCGACTGGAAAGATTAAGTTCGAGGAGGGCAAGTAAGGAATTATGAGCCAGACGAGTGACCAGCCAATTTGGTCCAGTTTTGTCTCTTCGTATTGCAGTTGACGGTCTAAAATTGTCAATTCTTTCGTCCATTTTGCCCTCTCTCGTCGTCCACATTCGGGTAGAGCCTTGAAGTCTTTCTCTTGCCCAGAAGAGTCAGTCTCCTCGTGTGAGCCTTGAGAGTCATGAAACGAGCTTGATTTTGCGAGCACTTGCGAGCATCTTGAATCATCCTGAATCTTCGCTGCCAGATTGAGGCTCGGGCGGCACAATTTTCCCAGCCAACAGAGCAAAGTCCATCCAGCTAAACAGCAAATTGCCACCCAAACAACAAACTCAAAGCTCAGTGGATCCTTGACCAACCTGATCGAGCTGAGCGGCCAATCGTAGCTTTGAAACTCGTTGCTAATTAGTAGGAACAAGGCAAAACCTGGCAACTTGAAACGAGTTGCGACTAGCCAAGCGTCTATTTTGGCTAATATTTTGGGATTTGAGCAAACAATTTCCATTTTAGATTCGAGGCTTGAAATGGTGGAATTGCTAACAACTGCAAGCTCTTGCTCCAGTTCATTTGGATTTCTGAGGCAAAATTGGCGCGCACTTTGGGCAAGCGGATTATCTGAGGCGGAAAAGCTGGGCAAAATTGAGCCACCAGCCAGTGTGTTTAGCTTGGCTCGAAATGAGACAAAGCCGACTAGGAGGCCAACCAAGCAACCTGCCGCTTTAAAGTTAAAGCTCTCGCTGTGAGATCTTAGCCGCATCCATACGATTAGCCATAGATTGATTGGTATCACAGTTGCATAGTTTTCCTTGCAGAAACAGGCGAGCGCTGCAAAGAGGATGGTCTTTTCAAAGGCAAATTTGCTTTCACCACAAAATGGGAGCCGGCGTTTGGTTAGCTTGGCCACATGTTGAGCGAGCAAACTCTTGAAAGAGAGGAGGGCAAACATGGCGCCCATAAGCTCGGCCCTGCCAACCAGCGATGTCACAGCCTCAACGTGAACATGGTGGCAGGCAAACAGGACCGAGCTTGTCATGGCCAATGGGTCGAGTATCCAGCCCTTGGGCGCATAATAGGGGTCTTGCGCCTTGCATATGACAATGGAGAGAAGGCTTGCCACTTGAAAGACTTGGTCAACAACGTAAACGTGCAACAGAACGTTCACCAGGTGGTAGGGTAATGCAAATTGCTCTTGGGCGTTGTCTAGGGTGAACAGTTTTCCAAATTGACCCTGAAGGTAGGCTTGCAGCTTGTAGGTTAGCGTTACAAGCGGACGGTATGACTTGTGACTGCCTGCATTGCCAATGGGAGTTCCCCAAAAATCGTTCCCAAAAAGTCGCAACCAACTTCCGGCCTCGTGAGAGCCAACAACGTCGGCATTCTCTAAAATTGCCCGACGATCATCGTAGACGAAGCCACAATTCAAGGCGTTGTGATAGAGCGCCAAAGACAACAGGGCTAACGCGCACCTGAATTCTACTATCCTTCTTGTCGCTCTTGGTTCGCTTGTGGTCGCTTGGTGGTCGCTTCTTGCTGAGGAAATCTGCTGTTTGCTTGTTTTCAATTTTGCTCGCCTTCTAAACTTGACTCCTTCGGCCCTTGGGCCAACACTCGCGCCATCAGCCAATGGCCGAGGAGTCGAGTTTCCTCCGCCCTTGCTCGCCATCACTACATCCTTCTGACCTTTACTTGACTAATTCAACATTCAAACAGACCATTGACATCTGAAGCACGAATAATCCCAAACGCCACCATTGATTTCGATTGCAAAAGTGAGCCAAGATTGCGTAAACTCCGAGCATGCGCCCCACCGTGGGCTTGGGCTCGGATTTAACTCAACATAACGCCATCTGGCGGCAGCATTTCGAACTAAACCGGCTGAAGCTGCCCAACTCTATCCGGTTCTCATTGAGGGTTATCATTAATTGATCACTCACCTATTTGACCTATCGTTATGGGACTCAGATCGGTTGGAACTAGCAGCATCATACACATGAGACGATAGTTTGGAGCCTCCGAAGTTGGACTGGAAAAGTAAGGTGACGTTCTCTCGTCGATGAACCAGAGCGGATCTATAAATAGGCTATCACGAGAAATTCAGCCCAGCCGCATGGAGTTTTGTTGTTGGGCTCAATTGCGCCCCTCTTGATGATCTAGAGAGGGGCCGAAAATAACCGGTAGCTGAACTTGAATTCTTCTCCTACCATTCAAAGGTCTTTCCAAAACAATAGGAATAAATCTTATTGTTATTTTATGAGATCGAGGAGTGATCCAAGGATCTAGATAGAATTTGTTGCCATGAATCTATCCAAATATTGCTGCTATGCAGCAATCTTAACGTTTTTGGCCCTTGCAACAGGTGGCAGGCCGAGTCACTCGGCACCAAGCGTTCAAAGTCCTCTAGATCGGATGAGTTGGGCCCAACCACCAGCAACCTCAGATGTTGCCACCAACAGCAAGCTTACGGAGGTTGGGGATCAAACTAGACCTCTGGCGCCCAGTCGACTGGTCTCAACTCGAACAGATGATTCGGCGCGTTCTTTCGGCTCTCGAGTGGATAGCAATAAAGTCGATGTCCAGAATCATATATCAAACGTAAACATTGGTAGCATGAAGACTACCAACATAAACCAATCCAACGCGCCCACTAGTGGCGCTAGTCAAAACTATCCGTCAGGAAGACGGATTTCCACTGTCGATACTAATAGAGGAATACAACTGAAAAACAATCAAGCTTTGAGCGATTTCCACGAATACGATAGTAAAACTCTGGGTAGGAGGTTAGCCGTTAATTATGATTCAGATTATGTCCCGCCCTCTGGAGGTCCAGCGCAACAAGACGATGGAAGCAACCAGGAACGTCAAGTACCAGTAGCTGGCGAGAGGACAACTAAAAAAAGACAGCCAACACCTGAACAGAGGGAGCTAAAACATCGTTTGCTTGAACTGGCCGCCAAGGCTACATCTAGCGGCCCAGCTGACGAAGGTGACACTGAGTCAACTATAATGAGAGTGAACAAGAAAACTGGCCACCTTGAACTGGTGAAAGTGGATCCAAACGCCAAAGTCTACGTGGAGCAATTGCGCAAAGCCTTAAAAGCTTTGAGCGCGAAGAAATTGCCCGCCAAGAAGCTGAAATCTGTCCTGATGTCAAGCGAGCAACCTGAGGCGAGCAAAGGGCGAGACGATTACCAGGAAATAGGCACCGCGGGCAATTCAATGGAAATCCATGAGCCGGAAGAGATTCAAGCAGAGCCAGAGTACCAAATGGAAACTAATGAGCCACCTGCTCCATTGGTTGATCCGAGTCAAAAAACTCAGTCGAGTACATCAAAGCCAGTGGGACCGTTGACGAGACTGAGGAACGATCAGGTGCTCGACGATATCGACAATCCTGGCGCCTGTTATGAGGATGAAGATCAGTGCGAGGATGGGGAAAACGTCTACGAAGCAACAACCGTTATGCCATTTTCGGACGATGAAGAAGCGCAGGTGTCAGATGGAGAGCCTAATGAGACAGAATCCGTTCTATCTAAACCGGTTGATGCTGAGACCCAAACGAACACCGATTTAGCCAATCATGTCTACGATTTGTTCGCAGAACGTTTGGACCGGATAAAGGATTTGTTATACTTTAGACCAGAGCACATCGACCAAATTGAGACCATCGACGATCATAGGCTGACACCTCTCGAGTCAGAGTTCAAACGGATGGTTTTGTGTGCCGCAGATGAGCGATTCTGTCAACAATGTCCATTGCAAGAGGATGAACAGGCTGACGCCATAGTCAGTCCACAACCTGCGGCACAGGTGCAATGGAGCTCAGCCGGAGATCAGGGTGAGTTCGGGCCAAATAATGTGAAGCAGTTGAGTTCAGATGAGTACAATTACGAGTACCAGGGACCCGTTGTTGAATTGCACGAAGCTTACTCAGATGATGGCAAACTCTATCGGCGCCTCTCGAGGACTAACTCGTATCGTCGTTTTGTTGGGAAGCCAAGAGGTGGCGCTGCCGTCAAGTATACTAGAACCCACCACATAGGCGAGTCGGAGTTTGCGACATCAGATAGCAACTTTAGTCCAGCTGATTCGCATGCAAACGCTGGCTATCGAAGCACTTTCGGCCCGGATCTTTCAAGGCAGCCGAAGGTGGTTGAGGTATTGGATGGATCCGAGCCAGCAAGGGTGGGCCAGGTGGAGCGAGCATGGTGGCCGGAGGAGAAGTTTGTGCCATCGATGGATGTGCCTGGAGCGCGACGGATGCGTTTGGTGGCACCACAAGTCGTTCCGCACTCGGCTCAGAGGGTTCCGCCTTCGAGGGTTCAGCCTAAACTAGCCTCAGCCCCAGCTCTAACTCCATCCTCATCCCTATCTGAGGCCATGTCGGTCAAGCGAAGCTGGGGGCAAAACCATCCAAAGCGGGCTGGTGGCTCCGAGGCTCCGGATGCGCCCGTGGGCCGCAGACCACAGGTTCAGCTGGGCCCGAGTGGGGCGCGAGCGTCGGCTGGCCCGAAAGCGGAGGCTCGAGTTGGAGCTCAGGCTCAAGCGAGAACGGCAGCGGCGGCGGCGGCGGCGGCGGCAGCGCCAACGCCGACCAGCCCTCGGCAGAGCGCGACTCAAGCTGGAGCCGGCGGCGTAGTCATGCGGCGCGAAGGCTCGGCGGCCGGGCCAGCGGGCGCCAACGGACAGAGGGTTCATTAGGCTAGCTCGAGGGGTTAAAGTCGTTTGGTGTCCGTCGTTGTGACGGGAGGAACTTGGAGCGGAGCTCATGAGGGTTGAAAGGCATAGCAACAAGAGAGCTAGCGACATGAGCGGGCCAAGTTGGGCAAACAAAAAACAATTATAAACTGTGACAAGTTTTAAGGAGACTTGGGGGGACTTTGGGCTGTTTTGGCTCGCGGAAGGCGACTGGTGAGCGGCTAAGGTGGCCTCGGGTTTGACCGGACGAGGGTTTAGTGTGAGCGGAGGTTGTTGTGCAACCCAAAGTGGGGGACACGGAGAGTTGGTTGTCGTTGTTGTTGTTGTTGTTGTTGTTGTTGTTGTTGTTGTTGTTGAGAGCGAGCTTGGCTAGAGGCGAGCTGGCCAGATCGAGTGTCGCAGCGTTCTGGTCAGGCCGACTGGCTGGCTGGAAAGCAGGCGAGCAGATGGTTGCGAGCTGGCGGCGACGCATTGTTGACAATTTGCCAAGTTGTTTTGCCGGCGAGAGGCGCTGGGGGCGCCGCCAAGCGGCCGAGAGTGAAAGCAGGTTCTGTGAGCCAATGGCGTCACATGGATCGCGGGCGAGTTGGCTGCGTGAGTTGGGAGGGGGGAGGGCTCACGAACGGGCGGACGGGCGGGCAGACAGACGGGCCATGGGGAGGGGCGAGCGGGGGCGACAGACGCGCGGACGCACCATTTGGCGGCCGGTCGATCCGGCTGAGCTGGCGCTGCGAGCGAGGGAAGCCAGTGTGGCGGGCGGCAGGCTGCAGGCAGCAGCAGCAGGGAGCAGCAGGCAGCGGCAGGCTAGGCGGGCGAGTCTGGCAGGAACTTGGCATGCAGGGCAAGCAACAATTTACTGGCTTCGCATTTCAATTGGCGGCCAGAGTGCGTGAGCATGCTGAAGCCAGCCTAGCCCACTCTGGTCCAGACTGAACCAAACCCAACTCGGCTCGGCTCGGCTCGGCTGAGCTAAAGCGAGCTCGGCTGGCTTCAGCTGGCGTCCGACTCGCTAGCTCGCTGGCATTAGCGCGAGCAGCAGCGCCAACCCAATGGGGTAACCATTTTTTCTCGTTTCCATTGAATGGCAGCAGTGCGTTTCCTACGCAAACTGGCTTGCGCGGTTGGCGGCGCCAAGAGCAGACTTGCAGGCAGGCTGGCTGGCTGGCTTGCGGACGCAGAGTGTGGAATGGAAAGCCCGTGTGTCTGTGTAGGAAACAGAGTGCGAGTGCTGACCTTCAAACTGGCAGCCAGCCAGGCAACAACCTTTGCCTCGCCTCGCCTCGCCTCGCGTTTGGCCATGCGAGCGCGGCTCGCGCTCGGCCGCTGCGGCCGGCCGAGCGGCAGGTGAGCGGCCCCAAGGCGGCAAGTGGCTGGCCGGCTGGCCCCGTGCGCTCGCGGCCGGGGCGCCGGCAGATGGGGCCCTGCGTGCGCGAGTCCGCTTTGGCCGGGCGGCGGCGGCGAGAGCGCAGCCAGTTAGGCGGCCGGCCCGAGTGCCTGGGCCTCTGGCGCCGCCGCCGCCGCCGCTGCCTCTGCCAGTTTCGTGCGCTCGAGCTTGGCTGCCAGCAACACACTGGCAGTCGTGCGAGTTGGCCCCCGCTCGGCCGCCGGCTCCCCAGACTCGCGAGTGCCAGCGCCTCTGCCGCCTCTGCCTCTGCCTCTGCCTCTGCCGCGCTCGCGCCCGCCCCTGCCGTGTCCCAGCAACCGCGCGCTCTGCCCCGCGAGCGACGGCCAGAGCGAGCGGGCGGGCGCCTCGCTGGCTTCCAGCGCAGAAGTGGGCGCCGCCGGCTCCAACTCCGCTGGCTGGGAGAGCCGAAGTTTGAGTTTGAGCTGGCCCGAGCGCCACAAAGAGGCTTGGGGCCGAGAGAGCCAGCGGGCGGGCGAAGCGGAGAAAGGCGGAGGAATTCCCCCGGCCGCTCGGCTCCAATCTTGGCCGGCATCTGACTCACGCTCGCGGCGCTGGACTCGACTGGACTCGAGTTGAGCCGAGCCGAGCCGAGCCGAGCCGAGTTGAGTTGAGTTGAGTGGACTCGCTCGTTGGGGCAAAGCGGGGCCGAGGGAGGCGGCAAACTGGGCCCGTCGGGCGCGAGATGCACCGGCGCCAGTTGGCCTCGGCCGCGCTGGCAGCCGCCAATTTGGGTTGGCCGGCCGGGGCTCCAGTTTGGGCGGCGGAATTCGGCTGGCCTCAGAGCGGCTCGGCCGGCCGCCTTATCGAGCGGCCATCGGGCGCGAAATGGGAGCAGCGGCGGCCGCCTGGCGCTTCCCTGGGCCGCCTAGTCGCGCGCACGGCAACAAACTGCGGCCGGCCAGCCAGCCAGCCAGGCGGCCGCAAAAAGCCAGCTCGCCAGGCCGAGCGGGCCAAAAAATCGAGAGTACTCGGCCTCTAGGCTCAGGCATAGAGTTTTGCGCCCGCCGCAAGGCTAGCCGCTTGTGCCGCCGGCTGGCTGGCTGGCTGGCTCGCTGCCACTGGCGCCAGCGCTATCTCGCCAGTCTCGCTTGCTCGTAATGGAAAAAAGGCAGCTCAGAGCTAGGAAGGCGCCAGCAAGCCGCTGGAAGTTGCCGCCTGGCCGCCCGGTTGGCTTCGCCCCGCCGGCTGGCTGGCTGGCTGGCCCGCTCGCAAGCCGGATGACTCGCAGCCGGCTGCTGTTGCGTTCAGCCCGCCTCGCTCGAGCCGCCGCCGCCGCCGCCGCCGCCGCCGCTCGAGTCCGGCCCGCGCGCTCGAGCTGCACCAGCCAGGCGGCGGCTCGCTGGTTCCCGTCGGCCGCTGTTTCACGGCGCCGCCGCCGTATAATAATGCCGGTGCTCGGCGCTAGGGGGGCGGCGGCGGCGGCGGCGGCAAACGTGGCTGCGAGCGCGCCTATAGCAGCGAGCCGAGTGGCCGCTCCGCTCGGCGCCGCCAGCCAGCCCGGCCGGCCGACTGTGGCGGCGCACCGGCCAAATTTATTGCCCTCGCCCGGCCTGTGCTGTGCGCGCGCTCTCTCTCTCTCTGCCCTCCCCGCTCTCGCCCGCCCGCCCATCAAAGCGGCCGGGCAGACAGACGGGCGGACGGACGGGCGCTGTGCAGAAATCCGGCCGCCTCGGCAGCGCTGGCCGGGCGCTCGCTGTGCGATTAGTTCTGCTGCTGCGCCCTCCGCTCCTCTCTCCTCGCCTGGCGCCAGCTCGGAGCCTCAGAAGTGTGTGCAGGCCCAAATTGCACTGGAATTACTTCACTGCCGCCGCCGCCGCCAGTTTGCGTGCCATCACACGCAGACTCGCGGGCCGCTGGCGCCGGCGGCGCATGCGAACGGGAATTGCAATGCGCACAAGGCGGCCGCTCCGCTCGGCTGGAAAGCGCGCTCGCTTTTCCCATTCTGTGCGCCGCCCGCCTGACTCGGTCGAGCGCACAAAAAGAGGCGCATGCTTGCGGGCCGCCGCCAGTGCTGGCCGGGCTGCAAAAGTGTGCGGATAGTAAATGGCGAAAAGATTGCAAGTTTCGCCGCTTTCATTCTCACTCTCCTCTCGCTGGCGCTGCCTCCGCCTCTGCTGCCTCCGCTGCCGCCGCCGCCGCCGCTGCCGCCACCGTCGCTGCTGCTGCCGCTGCCTCATTCGCATTCACTAACACACGCAGGCTTGCAGGCAAGCGCACAAACACAACACACACTCGGCTAGGCTGCTCGCTTGCTCGCTGGCAAATACTGGCCGCGCACAAAGCGGCCCTTTGTTTGGGAATATCAAGGCAAAGGGAGAGAGAGAGAGGGAACGACTCGCTGCGGCTCCAACTTTGGCGTTCAGTCTGCCAGTTGGAAGCGCGGAGAACAGATTGCAGTGAGAGCAGACTAAGGCTAGCGAGCGAGAGCCACAGACAAGCTGGTAGGCAGGCGAGCGAGGCAGAGAGAGAGAGCGGGACAAGTGGAAAGATAGATCGAGATAGATCCGACAAAGAGCAAGCCAGCCTGCTAGCTGCTGCTGCCGCCGCCGCCAGGACAGCGCAAGCAACTTGAAGACGAAGATTTGGTTCTAGTGCTAAGGCTGGAAAGCAACCAGACGGCTAACCAGCAAACGTTTCACTGCACACTCTTGCGCGCACTCCTCGCTTGCTCACACCGACACTTGAGAGAGAGAGAGCCAGCAAGTTGCAATTGAGAGTCGGCCTGCGCAAAACGGAGAGCCAACAACGAGAGAGCGAGAGAGGAGGAGGAGGACACGAGTAGCTCTCTTGCTCGGTCATATAGACTTGGACAGGCCACTCGGCCACAAGGCACATATTCTCAAACTTAGAAAGTTTCCTCTCGCTCCATTATTGGCCCCCTAGCTCCTCACTCCAATGAGACTGCACCCTCGCCCCCGAGGAGTAAGCAAACTTTTTCCAGCCTAAATTGCGTCGCCAAATCATATGCTCTCCTCCTCCCTCTGCATCCTCGCCCAAGCTGATGCTCCACTGTGGCTTTATATTTGTACATAGATCATCTTGCATTCAACTAGCCCCCTGAAACCGTAGAGCCAAACCTAAGGGGGCAAGACGAGCGGAAAGCAGCGCTCTATTCAACTCACGGCTCAAGCGCCCACAAGACCACCAAAGACTGGCCGGCAGAGCCTCACCATCGGGTTGGCGTCGCACCATTTCCGCGACTCCCCGACCCCCAACTCATCGAGCCAGCGAGCTCCAACGAGGGGCTCGTTGCTCGTCACCTTTGAACCCTCTACACACTCTGGCCCACAAGCCCGCAAACCGCCCCACCCCTCACCTGGATAAACAACCATCACGATTAAACTATTTGTAGGAGGCAACGAAATGATGAACCAATCTGCGAGCCCTGCAAGAAGGCCCTCGGGATCCACGGCAACAGCCGGCTGTTGTCCCATGTTACTCCACCCACAGTTCTTTGTCAACACTTTCTCAGCCCAAGCACCCTTGCCGCCACCGCCTCCAACCCAGCAATGTCCCCTGGTCGCCCAATCAGCTCAACAACAAATGCCCTCAACCCAGGCGAGCCAGCCCAACAATACCGCTGGACTGACTAACACTGCTGGCCAGCAGCAACAACAACAACAGCCTCTTCAGGCCTCTAGGCAAGACCACTCGAACTACAATACCTCAATTCTGGCCCACGGCTTATCCTTGCACCACCTTCTCGCCAACCGCCACTCTGCCACCAATTGTATGGCATTGGCCGCAGCTCTGGCCTCAGCTAGCTTTCACCAGCACCAACAGTTGCATCACGCTCACCACCAACACCAGCAGCAACAAACCCAACCCACACCTATTACTAATCACTCGCATCCACCCACTAATGTTGTCAGCACGCCTATCAACAACCAAACCAGTACCACAAGCCAAGTGCCTCTCCTGAACTTCAATAGTTATACTGTAGCACAACCGTTTCTAAACTTAACAACGCCCCCAGCACCGATAGCTGCACATTTGAACCTGAGCAACAATCACCACCAACACCAACCCACGAATGTCGCCCCAGATACTTCCAATATCACTCCGTCATTGAATAGTGTTGGCGGTCAACCTGTGTCGCAACAGAGTAATCACCGACCCTTGGCCACAAATACCACGCTGAATAGTGTGGCAAACCAACCAACGCAGCAACAAATCAACTACAGAACCGCACCCCCTCCACCGCCGCCGATTCAGCAGCAACAGCCCAATCGAAACCTTTTGAGTGATGAGACTCTTAATTCTATCTTTAATGAGCACTTTCAGGCTATATTACTCAATCAATTATTTGCAAACAACCAATTTGCACCTTCTGTAGCCCCTTCTGCACCGCAAATTGGTACAACTAGGCACATATCTCCGCCTCTCCCCAATGGCCCCCAACCAAACGTGCCAACCGAGCAGATATCTTCAGCTCCACCAAACCAACAAAATCACACCAACATCACAGGAAACGAACAGCCCCCAGAGAGATCATCCTCATTTCAATCGGTTCCTCAAGCACAAGCTCAACCAAGAATGGCCCAAGCCCCATCGATGGACAATTTCTCTCCACCCTCTGGTGTTGGGTTATATCAACAGCAGCACACCGGCCCAGCAAGCCATCAGGCCGGCCAACAGCCCCAAGAGTCGGTGCCTGTTCAAGCACAGCAACAGTCCCAGCAACCTCAACCGATTCCACCACTACCGTTCTATTCGTTTCCTCAAATGGAGCAAGCTTTAGCCCTGTTGACCAATCCACAAGTAGCTAATAATCTATTTAGCCATGTGTTCAACATCTACCTGCAGGGCGGTCTCCGAACTGAGCCGCACCATTTGCACCATCATCACCATCCACCGCATCACTATCACCACCATCTGCACGGTTCGCATCATCACCATCACCATCACCATAGTCCTAATGGTCAGAACAATGTTCAGGATGACACCATGCTCACGATCAGCGAGTCTAAGCCTCGCGGATTAAACAGAGCTGAGATCGATTCATTAACGCCATATATTCAGATGAACGAAAAAGATTCACGCACCTGCGTAATATGTCTCAGCAAATTTGAGCTCAAGACTAAGATAAGGCCCCTACCATGTAATCACGCGTTTCATGCCAAATGCGTTGACAAATGGCTAAGGGCCAACCGAACCTGTCCTATCTGTCGACGTGATGCTTTGAAGACCTTCGGGGCCAAGATAAAACGAATCTAGGGATCGAAAAAATTCATTTAGGTTGTTAAATCAAATACTCGCACCACAGAAACGAATTGCGCGATAATTCACCAATAAACTCATTGTGACATCGCAATTGCTCATCAGTATCTCTATGAGTATCGTTTATTTAAATTATCAGGCTAACAAAAGTTGTCTACTCTCTATAAATCGTAAAATTCCTATGGTTGAAGTAATTCCTATAGAGAGGCTTGATGCGTTCGGGCAGCGAATTACAAGTTTCATCGAACGGGGCATTGCAAATATTGAGACCCTTAGGCTCGCGATCACTCTTTCTGCGCTTCGCAATCGGAAGCAATTGATTTCGCACTGAACAATCGATGCGACACAGTGTGGCGACTTCCTGGAATCTTGTGCTTGTTTGTAAATCACAGTTTTCCAAAGGCCTCAAAGGGCACTCCAATATTCGACTTAGATTTAGCTGCATCAGTTTGGCTATTGTCTCCTCTTCATAAATGTCCCTATATCTTTGTGTAATAAGATAGAATATGGACTGAGTCAGCGCATAGAATGTGCCCACATCTTCCGCGACAATTCTGTCATGAGTTTCGCTCTCTTGATAATCATCTAGATACTCGATACACCAGGCGCTAGCTGTCTCCAAGTATTCAAAAGTCTTATTCAGGCCCACATAATTTGCTCGTGCGATGAACGAGCTTGCGAAATTAACGCTGGCTCTCCTTTCCTCGAATGGACGCTTCGAATCTGTGAATGTTTTCCATAGAGATCCGATGAGACATTCGGAAAATTCTTCATCCAGGGAGCAGGCATACAGTAGTAGGTAGTTGAGTTGACTTCCAGCAGGAGGGTAAGATAGAAACTCGCGTGTGAACGATGCTATCAAAGCTTCGACGAATCGACTAAGTTGCTTACGATCGATCATCTCAATAAATTTGTAGATTAATTCATAAGCGCGATAGGTGGCTTGGTTCAACCGCTCTTTCTCTTCCTCATCACTTGATTGATCTAGAGGATTTACCCTTTCAATGATTCTCGATAGCAATATTACCAAATTTTCCCCACTCAAGTACATGCACACCCTAAGACAATTCTTGAGGTAGCTAAGAAATCTTCGATTGTCATCAGTGTCGTCAGTGCTCATGCTTGGAAATACTTTAACAACACTGTGGACAAAGTCCTCACCAAGTTCGTTTCTTGATTCTACAATAGTTTGAATGGTCTGATGCACTCTTGTCAGTTTTTCGCTCACATGCGGACTCATTTCATCATAAGCCGTGCTATCATCCTCTTTTAGTAGAGGGGCTATAATATTGGTGCAGATACTTGAGAACTTATCACTGTATATTAATGAGAACACTTGTATATAATTTAAATAGCTGTTCAGGACCTGCTCGCTTTTGGCGAATTCTTCGCATATCTTCGGTCTAAGGGCTGCGTTGATCAATGCTGTTTTGTTGTCTTTGTCCTGGATTTTATTGAATGAATCTTTGAGGCAGTCGTAGTATTTGATGAGGGCTTCGGGTGTCGCCATTATTCCTTCGGACGGTTACAAATCTGATCCTCGAAGGGTTTTACTAGCACTATGATCGACCAAGTGGTCGCAATATAACGTGATTTTAGCCTTACTTTGAACAAACACCAGTGCGATAGATGAAGTCCTATCCGGTTCGATCTCAAATAGATGCTTGGATAAGAAGTTCAACTAGTGGGTTAGCTAGTTTCTATTTGCATGCAAACCTCTTCTATGAGCTATTCGATCTTGAACGATTTGCTGGACGCTGCTCTGAATGCACAATCTTTTCGAACTCGACAGGCGATCGATTCTAAGAAGACGGATGATTCTAGATTTCAATGTTTACGAGAACAATACCCGCACTTTATTTATTTTAGCGTATCCATTTCTGTCGTAAGTACAGATCATACATGTAACGAATGAAGATTATTTGATTGCACGCATTCTCAGGGACCACGTTGTGCAGTGGGCTAACTGAAAGCTGCAAGCTCAGGCTGCAAGCTCTGGTCGCCAGACTTCCAGAAGAATATGTTGATGCGGAAAAAACAAGTTCAAGTCACAGGAACGAAACCACCGCCATGGTCTTGAAAATATGGAGTCGAGCTGTCATTTATTTGAATTATCCACACAAACTGTTGGACGGATGTTGGTCATCGAAGGGAATCATCCGTTTCCAACTAGACCAAAATATTCTAATGATAATAATACAGATATCACTCAGTAGTGAACAATCTGATATCCGATGTCGCAGGTCTCGGTTGTTGACACTCATGAAACCGCTAATTCAGATTTCAAATTGATCAACTTATTCGAATTGACGACCAGCTCATTGATCGACACTCTACCTCTTTGACGGATAAATTTGGCAACACTCTGTAGCTCAGATGGAGTTATACTGATGAATTTCCCTCTCTCGTCAATAATGCCAGTTAAGGACCCGTTACTCACTAGTTGCTGAATTCTATCTACAACGTCCTTCGTTCGCATCTTGAAATGCCCAGCTAAGTGTTCCAGAAGCACAACCTTCTGTTCGTTAATGTAGGCAATGAATTGAGATAACTTGTCCTCACTATCCACATCACAGTCCAAATCATTTCCTTCCTCTTCCACCTCGAATGTGGCGGCCATCTCTAGATATGCCTCATGCTCTTTTTTCGCCTGTTCTTCCTTCGCTATTCGCTCCCGCTCCATAATTTCTTCCTCTTCCTTTCTTTGCTTCTCCTCCTCTTCTTTGCGAAGCTGATCCAGATACTCTTGCTCGCGTTTCTTTTCCTCTCGCTCCAGCAGCATCGCCTCCCGAGCAGCTCGTTTTTCGGCTTTCAACTCGAGCTTGGCAGCTTTCTTAACACCGATTTTCTTCTTAGCTTTCTGTTCCTCGGCCAATCGCTCTCGAGCCTCGTCGGAGTCTTCGTCGGAGTCATCATCGCTTATGGGACCCGTCCTCAGTTGAGGTCTGAGAGCAGCCGCCGAGGCTGATAGTTGTCTTCTGTTGGTGGGAGCTGGAGCAATGAAATCGTTTGGCACGGGTTTCTTCGTGTTAGATAATAGCCAGTAAATAAGGTATGAGACTACTACGCCAACAATCAAAGTTGCAGTTAGAATATAAGTCATATTGAACTCGATCCCCACAGGCTGCATTTTTTCAACATTTTCGTTGAACAGGTATTTGGGATCCATGATGCCGTATTGGAGTATAAAAACTTCTCGTTAAGGTGAGGTATCTTCCAGAACCTATAATTGTGTTACAAGACTAGGTTTACTTCATTGCTTGCTGCTCGAATCAGAATCCTTGAGAATACCAGGAATGAATGACGGCGTATTTTTCTAGGTTTCAAACTGGTGCGTGATATAATAAGCGAGCACGAATTATTTGCAGTGAATCTGATCGTTCCTATTTACTCTAGTCGTGAGGTACATTTTCAAGAATAGTATGTACCTCAAGACAAAAATAAAATAATGTAAAGGGTCTGCCAAATATATTAGTTTCGTTTCTGAGCAATTTTTTAGCCGTCAAAAAAAAGCCCGAGAATCACTCTCCTCGAGTTCACACTTTCATTGTATGTGTCCTTGGCCTCTCGGAATGGGTTCGATTCTAAGACGAAAGAGGGTACAAGCCACACAAGACTCATGAGATTTAAACGAAAGCTAACGACAGGCTGGTCGATATAGGATGTCTTCTATTAAATTCTACTAAATGCCCGAGAGCCCTCCATGCAGAACTGTGGAGATGGTCGCCAAGATTGCAGGTGTCGACCTGGACAGGCAACTCGTCAATTCGTCAGCCAAGGACCATCTCAAGGAGGAGTACCTCGAGATCAATCCAATCCAAAGATAAAAGGCTCCATTCATCATTGGTGGTGAACTCAAGATCAACGAAAGCTGTGCAATTGCAGCTTATCTTTTAGACAAGTATATGCCTAGCGACAATACCCTATTTCCTTTAGATCCAGTCGAGCGAGCTCGTGTAAACGAGATGCTCTACATCGATGTTAATACACTCTACCCAGCCGCATCCAGATTGTTGAGACTTCTTCTTTTCGGGCACTCAAAGAAACTCGACCCTGGCCTTCCGTGATGTTCTTACCTACCTTGATGCTCGTTTGCAGAACAGCGGCAGCATGAAATATTTCCTCAGCAATGACTTGACCATCGTAGCTATCTCATTCGCGGCCTCTTCCACCTTTCCCGAGGCATGTGCATATGATTTGAGCGAATTCAAGACCCTAAGTTCTTACAACGATCGTCTGAAGGAATCAATCTCAGATTACCCCAAAATCAAAGATAAGCCCGTTGAAAGCTTTAAGAACTTCTTCAAATCAAACCAAAAATTAGAGAGGTAACTCCTGGGATTTAGGTCGTCGGCCAACCTTAACATTCACGCTCCTTTCCAAGATGTTACTCTAGTCTATTACCAGGCGGTAGCAATGATTTAATAAAGCTCTATCATCCCATCTGTATGCTCCGAATGTTGTATTTATTTCGAGTTCCGGTAGATCGTACACTTTCGATTCGACCGGCTGAGAGTTTTATTTGTTTTAATCGTGTGGTACATACTATTCTTGGGGCCCACAGGGACATAGAATAGATGTATTCGCTCTTTCCCTCTGCCTCTAGCCTCTCTGGAAATAATGATTCGTAGACCCAGAATAAAGCGCGCAGCTCACACTGTGAGCTTCTGTGTTTGCCATAAATTTAGCTTACAAGAAATGCAATAAGCGATTCAATGCAAGCTCCCTATCCAAGCAAAATACTTTCCTGTTAGCTGAAAATCATTTTGTCTTATGAGCCGATTACCTTCACTAAAATAATCAACATTTCTTCTATTCTAACGATTTGCGACAACAGCTATGCTCTACATCAAGATTGGTCATAACGTTTGAGACATGGATGCAGTCCCAGTACACACGTTGACTTCAGGTACCCAGGTTAACTCTGGAACTCCCTCTCCGGATCCCACAAATCTACCTTGTGACAAAAAATGGATTACTCTCAATATTGGAGGCAAACGTTTCACCACAACCCGTGTAACTTTAAGCAAAGCGCCCAACTCATTTTTACACAAACTCGCTATCAAATCTCTAGATCCTAGAGAAATTGAATCTGATCGCGATGAGCGCGGAGCATTTCTCATCGATCGTGACCCCATGTACTTCCAAGTGGTTTTGAACTACTTAAGACATGGAAAGCTAATTATGAGTAAAGGTTTAGCTGAGGAGGGTGTCCTCGAGGAGGCCGAATTTTACAACATCACAGATCTCAGTAAATTAGCGAAGCAAAGAATCGTCGATAGGGATCATGTTAAAGTTGCTAGCGAGAACAAAAAATACGTCTACCGTGTATTGCAATGTCATGAGGACGAAGTTACCCAAATGGTTTCTACATTAAGCGATGGGTGGAAGTTCGAACAGATGATCAATATGAAACCTTCGACAGGTGAATATCCTGGTGGAAAGCAAGCCGAGTTCTTATGCGTCGTTTCCCGAGAATGTATAGGGAATCCACATATGAATGGCCACAAGTCGGAATCTAATGATCGTGCCAAACTGATACAGCAGAAGGCATCACCTGGAATGGCAATCGTAAGAGATTGAAAACTATGACTCAAACGAACCAATAGACTATAAGTGATACATAGATCACATTAAAGAGAGGTCATTTAAGTTAGGACTAAGCAATCTTAGATCGTGTATGTATGTGAGTAAGTTCCAGTGGAAAACAACTTAACTCCTATCTCAAGCTTTGAGTTTTATTTGTTTCTCATTTCGATCGTTTTCTCTTGACGCGTCGCTAGGACTGCCAATTCATTTAGAATTTATAACATCAAGATCTGAATATCACTCACCCAAGGTAGAGGCTTATGCCCTATCGTGGAAGTTTCACCATGGGTTCAAAACAAACTAGTGGCCTCGAGGGCTGTGACCGAACCGCAATTTCAATACCTAGACTTGTTCATCGCGCCTGAGATATTGTAGTTTTGAGACTTGAGGACTGAATTTGAAGCTGTATGCGATATGCCTCTCCAACAACATTGCAGATATAATCCATATTTGGTCTGGCGTCCGGGTTCGGATTCAGGCACTCTGTAGTTAACTGGCGCAATCGCACGCTTATACTCGAGTAGCTGGCCAAACTTGGGTACTCAGCTCGAATGATTCTTTCAATCAACCATTGCAAGTTATAAGGATTTTTCTGCTGTGCTTCCTGTTTCTGCTGGTTCAGATTTCCGGGTTGCACCACTTGTCTTCTCCAGGAGCCAACATTATCTTGCTTCAATAGATTTTGGTTGCTTATTTGCTCATGGTTCATTATACTAAAGGGGGAATCCAATGTTATGAGTTCATAGAGGACACATCCAAGCGACCAAATATCAGAGCTAAATCCATATCCGGATTCTCGTATTCGCTCGGGTGACATATAATAAAAGGTACCTACAATTGAGTGCGCATCGCGCGTGTTTTGACTAAAGAATCGCCCCAAACCAAAGTCGCCTAATTTAACACATCCATCTGAGGTCATAAAAATATTTGCTGGCTTTATATCTCGATGAAGAATCCTCTTTGAATGTATGTATTGAACCGCTGAGCAGACTTGGGTGAAGTATTTGAGGATTGTTCTCTCACTAAGTAGCTGTCTTCTTCTTTGAAAGTATTTTATCAATTTCGATAGATCGCCACCATCAGCCAGCTCGAGAACTATGAAGAGCTCGTTTCTCTCGATAAAAGATATGTTGTAATTAATTATGTTTGGATGTCTAAGTTGCTGTAACAGTTTAACTTCCTTTACGCAGTCCATGCGCATTTTGCTATTCTGAATATCATAAAACTTGATCCTCTTTAGTGCGACAAACTTTTCGTTTCCGCTCTTCCGGTTGTTTTCCATCTGTTCGCTATGAAATTTGACCTTGAATTGATTGGTGTAACTCTCATGCTCCAATGGTGCGATGAGAGCCTGTTGCTGGTACTGGTTAAGTTCAGGCAGAGCTAAGGGATTCATGATTGTGCTTTGTGCATCGGGCGACGGTGGACAAGATGGCGTAAGAGGCGCATTCACCCATCTGGCCTTGTAAACGTTGCTGAACTGGCCTCGGCCGATTCGTTCCAGGATTTCAAATCTCGGCTTCTCATTCATCTTCTTGTTGACAAAACTTTCTGGACTAATCGGGTTAGTGTTGAGTGTTGCACAGCTACAGCATCTTACAGACTAATACAAAACGGAAGCTAATCTCAACGAGCCTGGATAAAACTTGTTAGTGAAATGCAGTGGAAAAAGTTGTCTAAGCTGAACATTTGCCGTTCATCAAATGAAACAGACAGCTTCATCACAGGCTCATATAAATCCACGTTTGGACTCATTTGTTTTCAATAGACCTCCCCTGTTGACGGCTTTGTCGGTATCTAGCCATTAGATCTGACTGTGTGTCATTCTAATGCCCCGTTCCTATTTCAACTTTTTGACACCAACAATCTATCTCGGTGGCCAAACAGAGTTGGAAAGCTAGTGATGGTTAGCTTCCAAGTCAACATTTGGTGCCGAAACTAGCCAACGAAAGCGCCCTCAGCAATCAAGTTGGACGATCATTGCTGGGCTTGTAAGGTAAGACTAATGCTTCAATTCAAGCGATATTGCAACCGTGGAGCAAGCAGTGAAGTGCTAGCAAGTTAATGGGCTGGTTCTAGCCTGGCAGAGATGTTTGGCTCATTGTTCATGAGCAAACTCGAACGGCTCCCACACGCATAGAAATGGAGAGACCATTTTGTCTCTCATGCAGAGCTTTACGGAATTGGCCATCCCAAAGACCCTTCAACTTGATGTAGCTTATCTTCGTTGGCCAATCAAAATGCACGAAATTAGAGGGGCCAGAGCAGACATCAGTTCATCTTGACAGCAGTTAAAATTCAACCCACACAGAAACGAGCCATTATGCTTGTTCCACAAGATGACAATTCTTTTTCCCTGTTTATTTTGTTACATAATTATGAGGCACTTGGAGTTATCTGATCGGCAATGTTTCGACTTTGGACCCATGTAGTCGATTCGGTCAACAAGCGTATCGCTGACACATTTTGTTGATGTCGTTGTGTTAATCTATCCGACCTAAGTTGGAGGTAGGCGGACATGATTAGGGGAAACGAGAATGACCCTTATCCACACCGATGTCATCCCCTCGCGCTCAACTTGTAAACATCGAGGTTAGAGCGGCCGCAGTTGAGGCTGTACCTGACGCCATTGATGGTGATGAGGAGGCGAGCGAGGCAGTCGATTGGGAGGCCGTCGGTTGGGAGCCCGTAAGAGTTGGATACTGGCTCATTACGCTCACCGAATCGGACTCCTTGGTGGTGGACGACTTCGGGTTTGAGTGAGAGGAGCCGCCGTGTCTGTTGGTTAGTGTGTTAACAATCATATCGGCCACTCCAACCAGTGCGCTCTTCGCTGGATGCAAGACTCGCGCTGGTTGGTCGATCTTGGTTGGATCGGCTGCCCGTGTTGGCAGAGCCGAAGACGAAGGCTCGATAGCCAAGCCAGATGTGGCCGCTGAGCTTGGGGCAGGCAGCGAGCTTTTGCCACCAAGTCCAAGGATGTTAAGTGCTGTCGAGCTAACGCTAGCGATCATGTTGGCAACTGGAGCTGGAACGACACTTGCTATCGGGCTAGAGGCCGAAGTTGATCCCGTGGAAGTCGAAGTGGAGGCAACTGGAAATGTTTTGAGCTTATCCTGAACCCAATTCGTTAGCTGGCCCTCGAACGACTTCAGCTTGCTTGTTGCCTCTTGCTGAACGGTGCTCACCGTCCGCTTGACCACTTCGCGCCAAGATTGTGGCAACAGTTGGCTAAGTTCGCGTTGTTCCGCTAGACCATTGCCAGTTTGTGGCTGCCTCCGCATCAAGGAATCCCTTTGATTAATTGTTTTGTCACCAAGAGGGCGATAATTTTCGTTAGCTGTAAGTTGCTGCTTGCTGCTGGCCGAATGCGAACTTGAAGAACCGGATTCAAGTGGTGAGTTGAACATGGAGGCTATTGCATGGCTAACGGCCGATATAAGGAACGGTTTTGATGATTGGCTTGATAATTTTTGTTCACTATTTTGGGCGAGGCTGCCCATGTTGGGGTTGAACTGTTTTCTTGAATCATCGTTATCACTATCATCAACCAGAGAGTACCTGTGTTTGTCGCTAAACAAGTCCCGCCGTTTCAAGAAACTCCCCTGCTCCTCAGGTAAGCTCATCATTTTGAACGAACCATCTTGCTTCTGGTTGTCGTTAACATTTGCATTCATTATCCTATTCATTAATTTACTCTGTCCGACAATGTTAACTGAGGAACTCAAGCCTGAGGTTAACGAACCAAATAAGCCAGAGGAGGTTTGCTTGTTATTCGAGGCCGCACTTGGCTGGAGAGGTTCGGTATTAACAGGTTTCAGATGTTGCGCTTGATATCCAGAATCGGAAACTTGAAAGCTAGCGGCAGCACCACTTGCTAGCCGAGAATTTGGTCCAGAGTCTCCAATCCGTCTAACTGCTTGTTGCAGTGGTTGCTCGAATCTGTTTTGACCCGTCAGAGGTTGTGTAGAGATCCAGTTGACATTGCTGACCGGATCAGGCGTCGCTTGGAGGTTGATGTCAGAAAGCCGCGCTAACTGGCTAGAGCTTGCCAAATTTGGGTACTCGAATTGGTTGTACGAGCTTTGCTCGGCATTCAGTGGCCTGGCCAACTGCTGGAAGGCCATGTTGAAGTTTGGCTTGAGTCCTTGCTGGAAACCTGGCAGCTCGGAAGCGGACGCCGTCATTGGGTCAGTGGCTCCCATTGGAGCTAATGCGCCCAGCGACTGAGGCGAATCAGCTGATAATATCGACTTCCTACGCGTTCTAACTGGCCGCCACTGAGATCAAGGATAGTGAGGAGTTATTTTTTCCGGTTAATTTGAATAAGCTTTAAAGAAGGGAACAGCATGGGAGTTGGCAGGTTTACTTACGTCACCCGGAATCGCTGTTGCAAGTAGCATTAGTAGGGCTGGCACTGAGATATCACGTAGCAATTTCGTCGTTGGATTTGCTGGCCCCTTCATCGTTGTTGGTGGCGCTCTAAATAATGAACGAAACTCTGAGGCGAACTCGCCGTATCCGTCAGCAATCCTCTTCCACATTGGTGACCTGAATAGAGTGCTCAGTTGCTCGGCGGCTCCACCAAATTTTGAGGAGCTTGCTAGTGCTGAGGCGATCAGACTATGACTGGACTCCTTGCTAGAGCCCAAATTTGTCACCCTATTTCCCGCAACATTGTAAAATGGAGCTGCATGGTCTAGTTTCTTCATGTTGTGCAAGATACTGTATGGAACCTCAGGAATCGCATCGGCCAACTTGAATGCCAAATTCAAACTCGAACGAGACTGATGAGCGCTATGGTGACCACCTGAAGAGCTGGACGATGAGCTTGTAGCTGAAGAACCCGGAACAAGTGAGCGCCCGTCGCTACCTGACAAGCTGTTTTGAGCGGCAGCAACCGCGGCAGCCGCTGCAGCCGAGGCCACAGCAGAGGCCACTGAGGCCACAATGGAATTCGAGCTGGAGGATGATGATGGAGATTGGGAGCTTGGTTTCAACTCGTTGCTGGGCGACTGGTCGCTCTGTTGCTTGCTGTTATCTGAGCGGGAGATGTCAGCAGAGTTTGCGAGCTGGGAGGAAATGGATGTGGCTGGTTGCGCTGGTTCGGCGTTTTGAGTCGTGAGTGCTTGCGTCTGGTTGTTTATGAGGATACATGAGGAAAGAGCCAGGGCAACAAGAACAATGGCTAGTGATGGTCGTGTTTGTTTTTGAATTGGAAACATGATGGTTGCAGCCGAACCCTCGGTCTGTGACGAGATAATGCTGTCTGGCTTCTTGAGGTGCTTCGAGGACATGGTGCGTTTGGTGCTAATATACATTGGCTTGATTAGTTTGTCGCCGCTTTCAGGTGATTGCAAGGCGCTGGAGACAACACCTCTTCTGGTTATGGCACAGTATTCGGATTTTGACCTTCTCTTCTCTGTTTGCAGCTCGCTCGATTTCTTGATCAGTTTTATTAATAACGAGACGAGTTCATCGGACTTCTCTTTCATCCATTTAGAGGCTGCCTCTCTGTTGATTGACTTTTGGCAAAAGAGGCTCTCTTGAGTGTTGCTTGGCTCAACCCTTCGCTGATTCGACTTCATGTTTTGAACCGAGAAGATAGCTTTTATGGTCTTGTATCAACTGGATTCCGAGTTTGACATTGTCTGTTGACCTAATTGTTCTCGTTTCGCGAGAGTTAGTTTGTGTATATTACAATCAAACTTCTCGGCTTCCCTCTTTTTACTTCCAACTCGAAGACTAAGACACTCTCACTTGCAACCTCTTTTCGACTAATAATAACAAAGACTGCAATCTAATTATTGTATCTCTCAGCTAGAGCTTGGAGGCAAGTGTTTGCGTTTCTCTCTGCGAATAGCACATCTGAAATGAAGACGCCCGTTTGAAACTTGAGGTTGATCATGGATAAGGAGTGAACGGATAGTGTAAGATGAAGACACTTTACCGAATCTGGTTATAGAGGTTTAGCTCAACTGGCTGTTTGGTCCGCTTGCTGGCTAGTTAGCTGGGGCTAATTCGGCCCAAAAACGATTCTAAGTAGCTAGCGTCAGGGAACTAGGAGGGGTATAAAAATGAATCTGAGCGTCTGGCTTGAATTGGTCCGTTAATGGTCGGTCGGCTTAGACTAGCGGACTGAATCCCGGCTAAGGGAGCACCGGGCGAAGCAGGTAGACGGTTCAGGTTGGCGCCGCCCAGCCATGCGCACTAGAGCTTACGCCGTCGTCGACTTGGCTGCAAGCTGCACTGCCGCTTCATGCGGCGGAAGAGCTCCGTTATTTGCTATTTTCACTCCCTTCAAGACTTGCTGGCTAGCCTGGAAGGGATGGCAGCTAGGGGGAGAGTTTTGACTGGCGGATTCTCTTTGCAGTGCAAGTAGAAAGGGACTCGCAACTGCAAGGTAGAGCACAGGTGAGCTGCGCAAGAGTTGCATAAGCCGTGTCTTGGACATTTCCAGGAGCGGCAACAATGCGCTGTTATAATATCGAGCCGCTTCAATGGAAGTAGGAGCCAAGCTCATGCCGGACTGAGAGGCTGAGTCAGATAAGTTGAGCTAGTCTGAGTAAGTAAGC